>JGI10211J34971_10004635_pt1 | contig 10886 bp, 10 predicted proteins | sample Etolagsediment_FD_34971 | JGI IMG/M metagenome (IMG submission 34971)
AACTGGAGTAAAGTTCAAAGACGGTGTTGAGGTAACAGACGTCGATCTGGTCGCCGCTTGATTCAGGTGTCAAAACACCACTTTTGGGCATAACTCTCCGTCCCAATGGTAAAGGTCTAAGCCATTCATCGTCATGTCCGGCTTAGACACTATAACCACCGCGATGACCAGCCGTTCTCTGGTCACCAGGTGCTGTGACAATCGCAATTATTTCGACTGCTACACAATCCACAACTTGCCATCAAGGTCTGACCAGTGGGAAACTTCACAATATATTTATGAAGAAATGGACCCGCTCCGTCCTTGATCAAAATCAATCCACGCCTGTCCATTTGACGATATGATCTTTTTACAATCTGGCAATACCGTCCACAAAAGGAGTCCTGCAAACGTGTCTTTAATCCAATGGACCGAAACTATGAAGGTGGGCATCCCATCGGTTGATTTTGAACACAAATCTTTGATCGATGAGATCAATGCATTGGGGGATTTGCTTGAAGCGAACACCGGGGTGGATAAAATCACAGCGCGCCTTGGCGCCATTCACGCCCTGATCGAAGGACACTTTGCGCTGGAAGAAAAAATCATGCTCGACATGGGCTACAACGGCTACCATGCGCATAAAGAAGATCACAACCGCCTGTTAGAACAAATCCGTGACATCATGGACGATACCGTGGTTGCAGACCAAGTGGATATCGCCGCCACGCTCGGGGCACGGCTCGACGCTTGGTTTTCCGTTCACCTGCGCACCTTTGACCGCAGTTTTCACACGCAACTCAAGTCATAAAAAAACCCGATGGGGTTTTCCTTCACTTGAAATAAAACTTGTGTTCGTTTTCGTTGAAACCAACGATCAGGTTTTGCGTCGGCTTGACGTTGACGGTTTGACTCAAAACATGGGTAAACGGTTTGCTGGGGTCGCCGTCATTCATACGCACCGTGATCTGGTGTTCGCCAGCTGAAATAAAGAATTTCTCATAGAAGCTGGACGATCCATCACGCCGAAACCCTGCCGGAACGGCGGTGCCTCTAAAGAGGACTTGACCATCCATATCCAGTTCCAGCTTGATCTCCGCACGTTCGCGCGAACACTTCATTTGGGATCGCATGTTCGGTGCCAGTTCCGCCAGTTCCGACTTCGAGCGTTGCACACAAGCCTCGACACGCTGTCCGGGGTGGCTCAAATTCAATTTTATCTGGGCTTCCCCTGCGCCTAAGTAAGTGTAACTTGGGCTGGTTGCAAACACACTGACGACCGTCATAAACAGTCCATATGCAACGCCTTGCGCAAGCCAATATTTTGAAGGCCGGGTCGCCGCATGGTCTTCGCGCTGACGCGTTCCCGCTTTGGATTCCCGGCGTTTGTTGATGCGCTCTTGATGTTCCGACTGCAAGCGCTTGCGTTCAATTTTGGCCGTGTCTTTGTAAAACAGATTTTTTACGCCAATGTGCCACACAAATGAAAAATAGATCGGCGCAAAAATCGCAAACGGAACGGCGTAAAACCAAACGGCATTGTCTCCAGTGAAAAAATCAAACATCGCCGTTCTCCGTCTCGCTGACATGATCACTTAACACCGCGAGTTCGTCCTTAAACGTTTTTACGGTATCGTTGAGCAATTGCTCATCCAATGGCGAGGCCCACAAGGTGCGAATGCGTTCGCGCGGCACGCGTTTCCTCAAGTAAGGATCGCGGCGACCTTCCAAGCGATCTTGCATCCATTGCACACCATAACGGAAGCGACAGCCGCATTCGGGACAGCCCGCCACCAAAACACCTTTGGCACCCTGGCTGATCATATAATCAATGAACGACGGCGGCATATGGGCCACGCAGGGAAGCTTCACGGCGGCCGCACCGGCAATGTTATCGACTTTTTGTCCATGATCGCATCCAACGATGACAATTCCGTCGGTGGCATTTTGCATGGCTTGATCGACCATTTTGCGCATGCCTTTGAGCGGCAAGTGGACCAAATCTATACCGGTAATCAATTCATCTTCCGCGCGGAAGGGCGTAGACGTTGGGCATGCCCCCACACAAATGCCACACCGTGTGCACAAGGCGGCATCGACAACGGCTTCTTGTTCGTAGGGCAAACCGTCGCTGCGCGGAACCATTTCGATGGCGCCATAAGGGCAATCTTCGTAACAGCGTTTACAGCCATTGCATTTATCCAGCGTGACGACGGCAGGCTCATGTTGGCGCATCGGCGGAAGCCATGGCATCGCCATAACAAATAACGATCCCCCGATGGCCACAGCCCACATCACGCCCGGTCCCCAGGCGTCGAACAAGGGGTAAAACGCCATGTAGTACCAATCCAATTCCAGTTCCGTTGGAATGACATCAAGGTTGGCTTTGAGATGGCTGACCGCCGGATTCACTAGCGACAACACCGTCAGCGCCACCAACGTGCCAATGGCCAATCCCCGGGGCGGATTGATTCTCGGTTGGCTGACGCGGATCACATGGATCCACATCATGAACAACAAAAACAACGGTCCGAAGATGTGAACAAAAACCAGCAGCGTGAAGAAACGATCATTCAAGGACCCTTCGGCCAAGAAGTTGGTCGCCACCGGTTCCCCAAATATACCCAGCAAGTCGAGCCATTCCATTGACCCGATGGCCACGTACTGGGCCAACTGATCCCATACCAGCCAGTAACCCGATAAGCCCGACACATACAGCAGCCAAATCACCATCACACCCGTAAACCACGCATACCAGCGCACGCCACGGTACCGATCAAACGACCATTCGCGAATCAAGTGCAGCGACATGGTCAAGACCATGCCGTCCGACGAATAGCGATGCAGGCTGCGCATGATGCCTGCGAACCACCACTGCTCATTGGTCATATACTCAACGGATTCGTAAGCCCCGTTTACAGACGTTTCAAAAAACACGTAAACGATGATGCCGGTGATCGCAGCGACAAAGTACAAGTAAAATGCCACTGTCCCCAGTTGTCGCATGGGGTTCCATTCCGGACCAAAGGCTCGGTCGTACTCTTTATCTGCGCGCAGAAAAAAGTTTTGAATAAAGATGCGAATTGAGGTCAAGACGTTCACGGCCAGGGCCCTTTTTTTCTATTGGTTTGTTTTTAAGTGCCCGTTAAAGGCTTGGGCCTGGAGATGGTTTCTGTTCCCGCAAACGCAGTTGATTGCGTTTGTGGTTTTGCCATAGCCATTTCAACAAGAACGTCATCATCCCTAAGATGACCGTTGCGCCGACCAGTATGCGGAAAAAAATGGAATAGCGAAAACGGTATTGGTCTGCGGTCGGGTCATAGATGGTGCAAAACAAGCGCACCTTGTTGATCAGATCGCTCAGACTGGAAAATGGCGACGCCGTGCCATAAACCAAACTTTTTAACGGCTCGACAAAATGTGGAGCCTCAAACTGCTCGCCATAAACCTGACGATACACAACCCCGTTTTTGTCCAAAATCGTGGTCTGGGTTAAATGGTCGAATCCTTTGGCGGATTCAAAAAATTGAAACCCTAAGTCTTCGCTCAACGCGGTTACGGCCAATAAGTCCCCACTGAGAAACTTCCAGTGGTCATCAATCTTGACACCGTACTTGCGCGCAAAACTTTTCATTTGCACGGGGTTGTCCGCGCCAATGTCAAAACCGATGGTCACGATGGAATAGCTATCGTCGCCCAGCGCGTCGCGGGCCATTTCATCTACGTTTTGCAACGTCGCCGTAATCACCGGACATACATCGGCGCAACTGGAATAGATCAACGAAATCACCAACGGCTTACCGCGAAAATCGGAAAGGGAAATGCGATTGCCCTGGGTGTCGCGAAAACTGTAATCGCCGATGGCGCGCCCGATGGCCGCCTGAGACATCGCCAATGCTTTTTCTTCATCCAAAGCACCGGAGTATGAATTGGAAATCGAGCCTGGCGCTTGCGGCTCTGCGTGAGCGTCAGATGACACCGCCACGACCGCTGCACAGAGCGTCGTGGCGAGCATCATTGTCATCATTCGCTTTTTCATGATTTTTTTGTTCATTCGGCTCACCCACAAAGCCTTGAGTTTGGCTTGCCCACAAGCCAGCGTGCAAGATTAAGAAAGGGCGGATACTATTCTGTGGGCATCGTAGTATCCGCCCCCCCGGAGCACCCTTCTAAAAGGGTGCGTGCGGTTAGCTCATACCCCAAACGCTCGCCAAGTATTTCCAGTTGACGAAGTAGTAAAGGACAAAAGCTGTTAGGAACACCAGAGCCAACACGAAGGTTCCAGGAACCTCCAATGTGCTGGCACTGCCGTATTCAGTTGCGGCACCACCGATCGGTGCGGCCGGAGCTTCTTCGGCTGCAGGCGCAGGCACTTTAGCCTTACCAAACAAAATCGTGCTGACCATGTTGAGGATAAAGATACCCCCACCAATTCCGCCGATCACACCCGAAATCCCTGCCAAGCCCATCATCATATAGGCGGCAGCGGGGAACTCATGCACCATCATGGCGTCGGCGAACGAGATGTCCCAGTGACGACGAGGAACACCAAGCGTACCTGCACCCATCATGAAGATTGATGCCAGACCCATACCGAGACCGAACAGGTACGGTTGCCATTTGGCCAGACCTGGGAACACCAGTTCTTTCTGCCACAACACCGGAACCAACCAGTATGCCATCGCCATGAAGGCCAAGGTCGTACCGACCACGACCGTGCCATGGAAGTGACCCGGAACATACAAAGTGTTGTGAATGATGATGTTGAGCTGTTCTGTGCCCATCATAACGCCCGTGATGCCGCCCAAGAAGCCGAACAACACGACCGACAGAGCGAATCCAGCAAACACCGGATTACCCCAAGGTGCCTTGCGAAGCCACTCGAACAAACCGCGGTTGTAGCCTTTTTTGCGCAACGCGGCCTCGACCGCACCCGGTACCGTCAGGCCATGAAGCATGGAACCCAAAACAGCCAAGTACAGAGCGTAAGACGTGTTGAAAATTTTCCATTCGGAACTGATGCCCGGATCGACCAAAATGTGGTGAGCGGATGCCAGTTGCAAGAACAGAATGTAGAACAAAAAGGCCGTGCGGCTGACTTTTTCGGACAACGGTTTGGCGTTGAACAAGATAGCCGCAATGGCGTACCAGCACGCAATCTGCGCTGCCACGTTGATCTGCTGCGACGAGTGTCCCAAGCCCCACCAGATAACACGATACATCAACGTATCGATGTTGCCGATGAAACCCAACGACCAGAAGAACGTCGGGATCAAAATCACTGCGCCCGCCAAGATGGTGAACACGGCAATAATCGCCGCCGTCAAAGCACCAAACGTGACCAGCGGGATCGAACCCTCATAGGTCTTGTCGCGTTTGGCGATGTACAAGGTCGAGAAAAACACCACGCAGCCCATCAACGCACCAACGGCAAACAAAATCAGGCCGAGGTAAAAATGCGGAGCCGCCATCATCGGAACGTAAGACGTGAACATCACGCTGCTTTCGCCCTGCAACACCGCAACGTTGGTCATCAAAGCGCCGACCAACATAAGCGTATACTGGACCCAGCCGACCCAAGGGGCGGCCAGTCTAGATTTCAACAAAATTGACGACGTGAAATACAGCAAGGCCATCTCGAAAAAGATAATCCAAACCAAAAGCACGTCTAAACCGTGNGCCGTCAGCGCCAGGTAAAATAAATCAGCGTCCAACAAGTGAACCGCAGGCCAACGCGTCAGCGCGACCAANATNCCGAACAAGCCGCCGACGAGCAAGAAGACAACGGCGGTAACCGCGTTCCACTTGATCAATTTGTCAGCCGCAAGATCGATTGCGAACCCGGTGTCCGGGCAAGTTCTAAATTGTGCCATGACCCGTTTCCTCACTTCTCGACCACATGAATTTTGCCGACCATTGTGTGATGGCCAATACCGCAAAATTCGTTACAAACAACACTGAACTCACCAGAGCTCGTGGGCGTTACCGTCAACACCATGTCGTATCCAGGATGGATCTGTAAGTTGATGTTTTCGGGTTGTAAGGAAAAGCCATGCATCCAATCCATGGATGACAAGTGCAAGCGATAGGATTGTCCCTTTTCCAATTCCAGGACCGGCCACCACTCCCACAAACGGCCCAGCATATACACGTCGCTGCCCGCAGGAGGACGAACCACAGGCACGCCTGTGTCACCTTCTTCGCCAACTTTATATTTCGCAGCCATCTCTTCCGTGCGTTTTGCAAACACTTCAGGACGAATGCGATAGGCTTCGTTTGAAAGGTTCTGGCTGCCATTGATGTGCCAATACGGCATCATAAAAAACATCACCAACGCCCAAATCAGCGCAATAAAAATCCATAAAACTTCCGATTTTTCAACCGGTTCGTTCCACCAAATCCGTTTTTCTGGAGGAAAAATAGCCATGTTCTAGCCCCCCCCTACGGTGCTACGGGGATGGAGACGATCTCCATCACACCCCAAATGATATAAATAACCGTCGGCATTGCGACACCGATAAACAGAAGAATAAATGGAGAATCCAATAACTTCTGCATAAAGGGTATCGACCCCCCGTCGCCCGCATGTGTGCTGTCATGCTCTGACATACAACTTCCTCCCAATCAGCAGCCATCTAGGACAGAATTCAGGAGTGGTTGATGGCCGTTCCACACGTGGTTACCCAGAATTCTGGTTTAATATCTCCTAACTCTGCCCCTGACTTCCTTGACCAAGATCAAATTGTCAAAACCTGTGTACGATTGACGGTCGTCAATGCGTAAACCTATCCGCGCGCTCAAAATTTCTATATAGCGACTTGTGGGCAGGCTTGAACGTCAAAATCCTTCATCACTTAGGGGACAGTGCATGCCACCCAACGCCGATCAGACGACACTGGATATGTTCGGTATCTTGGTTGAACACATTCCCGATAATTTGTTGCTGGAGCCGCTCGAATACATTTTTGCTGATCACTGTCGGCAAAAAGATTTGTGTCGCGCGTTGAAAGTGTTAGCCAAACAAAGTCAGACAACCGACGTGGCCACGGAAACGGCCACGACCATTTTGCGGTGCTTGCGCCACGATCTGGCGCTGCACATTGCGGATGAAGAGCAAGACCTGTTCCCCCGCTTGCGCGAACGTGCCAAACCGAGTGATAAAATCGACGACACCTTGCGGTTGCTGGGTTCGGAGCATATGCGCGATCGCGAACTGGTTGAGATCGTTATGGAGGGCCTCCAGAAAATCGCCGACACCAAACCCGTCGGCGATCTTCAAGCGTTCCGCACAGCAGCCGAAATGCTGTCGGAAATCCATCTGTCTCACTTAAATTGGGAAAATACCGTCATCTTGGAATTGGCGCGCCTGCGCCTGAGTGCCGACGATCAACGCGAAATGGCCAAAAGCATGGCGGCGCGGCGCGGCATCGTTTTACCCCAGCTTGACTAACAGCCCGCTTGACTAACAGCCCATCGATTGGGTTGTAATCATCGCACGTAACGCGTCAAGATCTTTGATCACCACGTCATGACCAGCACTTTGAACGCCAACGGTTTTGAGTTTTGCCAGGGCCCGCGAAAATGTTTCCGGCTGCATGCCCAGGCGTGCCGCAATCAAAGACTTGTCCAGCGGCAACGTGATGGTCGCCGTTCCGTTCGCGGAATTGGATAAACTGAGAAGAAAGTCCGCCAAGCGTTCCGTGGAGGACATGCTGCACATTTGATGCAGTTTGGTGACGTTCTGGCGCATTTGCCGCGACATGGACCCCAGCATATTGAAGGTAAAGTTCATATTTTCATGGAGTTGGCGCACCAAGCCTTCCGCATGAACCACCAGCAACCGGACATCGGTGATGGCAACCGCGCTGACGGGGAAGACGCTGCTGTCAAATATGGCGGCTTCGGCAAAACTTTCCCCAGGTGACGAAACGGAAATCACCACTTCCTGGCCGCTTTCCGTCAATCTGAACAATTTGATCCAACCATCCATAACGACAAAAAAACGATCCGCTGGGTCACCTTCCATAAACAATGTGGTGTGATCGGGATAGCGGCGAATGGAACTGGTCGCCAACAATTTGCGCAAGTCGCTGGGCACCATCCCAGAAAACAAATACACCCGACCTAAGCGGCGAATGTCGTCACGGGTTATCCCCGTGCGCAGCTCAAAATCATCAACTTCCTTGGACAACTGCCCCATGCCCGTTCCCCTTTGCCCACAGCCGTTACGGCAGCACAATTGGCCGCCGAAAATACTTCCCTGCAAAAAAGTTACACTATTCAAATCCAAAAGACGAGCATTTCAAATTGGCATAAAACCATAAAATAACTATGGCTTTATCAAAAGGCCATTACTGTGCCGCATCGACCTTTTCATTTGCGTTGGGGATTGTTTCACCCTTCGGTTCATTTTTCACCGTCGCCAGCGCTTCGAAAACTTGTCGACGATGGCGCAGTTCTTCTTCCAGTTTTTCCACCAACATGGCGTAACGTTCTGGATTTTTACGCTGAACCTGACGGAATCTGTTTTCCAAATCCAACAAATCGGTGACTGGACGGGTGGGTGCCTTGCTGTCCAGTTGCAGAGGCGCTTTGCCCTCCGCCAGCAACCGTGGATCATACCGATACAACGGCCAGTAACCACTTTCCACGGCGATGGCCTGGTGTTCCAGGCTGTGTTCCAGTTCGTAACCATGCTCTCCGCACGGAGAGTTGGCGATGATCAACGACGGTCCGTCAAATTGTTCCGCTTCTTGAAACGCCTTGATGGTTTGCGCGTCCTTGGCCCCCAACGCCACGGATGCCACATAGACATGGCCGTACGTGAGCGCCATCAACCCCAAGTCCTTTTTCGGCAAGGCTTTGCCCTCGCTGGCAAACTTCGCCGCCGCCGTAAGGGGGGTGGCCTTGGATTGCTGCCCGCCGGTGTTGGAATACACTTCGGTGTCCATCACCAAGATGTTGACGTTGGCCCCGGATGCCAGCACGTGNTCCACACCGCCAAAACCGATGTCATAGGCCCAGCCGTCACCGCCCAAAATCCACAGGGTCTTTTTCACCAAGTGATCCGCAATCACGCTCAACCGGGCTGCCACTTCGCCATCAATAGCAGCGAGCTTTTCTTTTAAGGTTTCCACCCGGTCGCGTTGTGCAATCACACCGGCCTCAGAGGATTGATCGGCACTCAACAGCGCATCGACAAGATCCCCATCAGCCAAATCCCCGCGCAAGCCTTCCACCAACTCCATCGCAATGGCGTGATGCTGATCCAGGCCCAAACGCAGACCCAAACCAAATTCAGCATTGTCTTCAAACAAGGAATTTGCCCACGCCGGACCGCGTCCGTTGGCATCGCAGGCATAGGGCGTGGTCGGCAAGTTGCCACCATAAATCGATGAACACCCGGTGGCGTTAGCGATCACGGCCCGATCACCATACAACTGGGTCAGCAACTTGATATAGGGCGTTTCCCCACACCCCGAACACGCGCCGGAAAATTCAAACAGCGGTTCGGCGAATTGGGTCATTTTGACATTGCCGCGCATCAAGGTGCGATCAATTTCGGGTAAGTCGAGGAAGAACTTAAAGTTTTCCCGTTCTTGTGTGCGCAACGGCGGTTGCGCTTTCATGACCAGCGACAAACGGTCCGGGTCCTTTTTGTCTTTGCCGGGACACACCATCACACACAGCTTGCACCCGGTGCAGTCTTCGGGAGCGACTTGCACCGAATACTTGGCCCCTTCGCCAAACTCTTTGCCCTTATAGTCCATGGCCTTGAACGTCTGAGGCGCACCGACCATGGCGGCACCGTCATAGGCCTTCACGCGAATGGCGGCATGGGGGCAAACCAGGGCGCACTTGTTGCACTGGATGCACAGCTCTTCAATCCAGGTTGGAATTTCCGCCGCCAGATTGCGTTTTTCCCATTGCGCCGTATCAGAAGGCCACGTGCCGTCCACGGGAAACGCGCTGACGGGCAACAAATCGCCTTTGCCCGCCAACATTTTGGCGGTGACGTTTTTCACAAAATCCGGTGCGTCCGCAGACACGATGGGGGGAATATCAAAGTCTGAGCTGACCGTGTCCGGCACATCGACTTGTTCCAGATGCGCCAATGTCGCGTCCACCACCGCGTTGTTCATCTCAACAACTTTGGCACCCTTTGAGCCATAACTTTTGGCGATCGCGTCTTTGATGTAGGCGATGGATTTGTCGTAATCCAAAAAGTCGGACAAGGCGAAAAAGCACACCATCATCACCGTATTGATGCGTTTGCCCATGCCGGCATCGGCAGCGATTTTGCGCGCGTTGATGACGTAAAATTTCAGCTCTTTTTCAACGATGAGCTTTTGCACCGAGCGAGGCAGGTTGTCCCACACCTCGTCCTTGCCATAGGGCGCGTTGAGCAAAAACGTTCCGCCTTGGGTGGCGTGGCTCAAGATATCGAGCGTGTCGAGAAAATGAAACTGGTGGCACGCCAAAAACTCGGCTTCATGGATCAAGTACGAAGAACGAATGGGATCCGTCGCAAAGCGCAGGTGGGAAATGGTCACCGCGCCGGCCTTTTTGGAATCGTAAACAAAGTAGCCCTGCACATAATTGTCGGTGTTGTCGGCAATGATCTTGATGGCGTTTTTGTTCGCCCCGACCGTGCCGTCAGAGCCCAAGCCAAAAAACATCGCCCGGTGCATGGTGCCCGGCTCATAACAATTCCCGCACTCATCCCAATCCAGTGACAAGCCCGACACATCGTCATAAATACCGATGGTGAAGGTCGGCTTGGGTTTGGGTTTGGACAATTCGTCAAACACGGCTTTGGCCATGGATGCGGTAAAATCTTTAGACGACAAACCAAACCGTCCGCCGATCACTTTTATGTTACGGCCCGCCCGGTTCAGCGCTGCGAC
>JGI10211J34971_10004636_pt1 | contig 10885 bp, 6 predicted proteins | sample Etolagsediment_FD_34971 | JGI IMG/M metagenome (IMG submission 34971)
AAGAATCAAATATTACGCCAGGTGCGGTTACAAGTGACAAAATTGCTCCAGGTACAATATCTGCTTCCAATATTACTCCTGGCACAATTACTACAACTCAAATAGCACCAGGCACAATTGCTAACGATAGATTAGCTAATACAGGAATTACAATTAACGGTACTACAATTGCTCTTGGCGCAAGTGGTAATATTGTTGCTGGTACAGACTGGCAATCAGTTGTCGTAGCTGACGGTTCAACAGGAACAACAGCAAGTGCTGGAGAAGGTTACTTTATTGACACAACAAGTGCCGCTCACACAGTAACATTACCAAGTTCACCAACACAAGGTGATGAAGTACATATCGTTGACTACGCTGGTACTTTTGGAACAAACAATGTAACCGTTGGAAGAAACGGAAGTAATATTGATGGTGCTGCTGCTGATGGTACACTTTCTACCAATAGATTAAATGTAAGATTTGTTTATATAGACGCAACACAAGGTTGGAGAGCAATTTTTGATGACGCTTCAGAAATTTATGGTGTGGCTTATATTTCTGCTACAGGTGGTACAGTAACAACTTCAGGTGATTATAAAATTCATACCTTTACAGGCGATGGTTGTTTTGTTGTTTCTTGTGGTGGTAATCCAGCAGGTTCAACACAAGTAGATTATCTAGTTGTTGCTGGTGGAGGTGCTGGAGGAAATGGTTGTTCAGGAGGTGGTGGAGGAGCAGGAGGTTTTAGAGAATCACATTCAACTCCGGTTTCAGGTTGTTATTCAGCAAGTCCATTAGCAACACCTACAGGTATTACAGTAAGTGCTACAACCTATCCGGTTACGGTTGGAGGAGGAGGAGCAGGTGCTGCTGGAGAATCACCTAGCGCTAGTCCTACAAACGGTTGTAGTGGCTCACCTTCAAGTTTTTCAACAATAACTTCTACAGGTGGTGGAGGAGCTCTTGGTTTTACAGGTCCAGGTGCTTCAAGTAGTCCTGGTGGTTCTGGTGGAGGTGGAGCTCATAATGGCGGTACAGGTGGATCGGGAAACACACCTCCCGTAAGTCCGCCTCAAGGAAATAATGGTGCTGCTTCACAACCTAGTACAGGACCTGCCCCTAGTGATGCTGGTGGTGGTGGAGGTGGAGCAACAGGAACAGGTGTACCAGGTTCAACAAGTCACGCAGGTGGTGCTGGTGCGACAACTTCAATTTCAGGTACATCAACAGCTTATGCTGGAGGTGGAGGAGGATCAAATAGATGTGGAGGATCAGCACCTGATGTACAAGGAGGATCAGGTGGCGGAGGACCAGGAGCCTATGGATCCAGACCTAGACCTCTTGCTCAAGCAAGTGGTTGTAATGCTGCTGCTAATACAGGTGGTGGTGGAGGTGCTGGTGGAAGTTTGGCGCCAGGTGGTAATATTGGACAAGCTGGTGCTGGCGGAAAAGGAATTGTAATCATAAGATATAAGTATCAATAATGAGTATAAATAGTAAGAGGAATATAGAATTATGCCAGCAATTATAACAAATAAATTTAGAATACACAATGCTGAACAGTTTTCAGAATCATTTTCTGAGGCTGCTGCTAATGTGTACTATCTAGGAATTGGTAGACCACAGGCGTTTACTACTTCAACTAGAGGTGATGGTCGTACTGAAAACGAAGGTTCTGATACTTCTCCTCTTACACCAGTTGATTCAGTTAAAGATGAGTTTTATTACTTTGATGACTTGTTGGCTGCTAAAAGAGTTACAAGTTCAGACGTATCTTATGTGATACCAAGAAGAAACTGGACAACAGGTACCGTCTATGATATGTATAGACACGATTATGGTAACAGAATTACAGGTACAACAACGGCTCAAACATCAACAAGTGGTGCTTCTACTTTATGGGATTCTACTTTTTATGTTGTATCAAGTGCTTTTAATGTTTACAAATGTTTAGATAACAATTCAGGTGCTAGTTCAACAGTAGAGCCAACTGGTACTTCAACTTCTATTTTAACAACAGGAGATGGTTACAAGTGGAAATATATGTACACTCTATCTGCTGCTCAACAAACAAATTTCTTATCAACAGATTTTATGGCAGTGTCAACAGATGCTACAGTATCTTCAGCTGCTACAGACGGTGCGATTAACATTGTCACTATCAAATCAGGTGGTTCAAGTTTTTCATCTACAGGTTCTACAATTACTGATATACCAATAAGAGGTGACGGTTCTTCAGGAACAGTTACCGTTACATTAACCGGTGATGCTATTTCAGACGTAACTGTAACAAACGTTGGTTCAGGTTACACTTATGCTTATATTACTGCTAGTGATATTAACTCTGGTACAAACTCAAACGGTACTGGTACAGGTGTAGAATTAGATTGTATTATTGAGCCAAAAGGCGGTCACGGTTTTAATGCTGTCAAAGAATTAGGTGGTTATTACATAATGTTAAACACAAACTTTGAAGCTGGTGAAACATCAAACTCTGGTGACTTTACAACGGCTAACGATTTTAGACGTGTGGCATTATTAAGAGATCCTGATGCTTCAGGTTCTGCTGCTACAGCAACAACTTTAAGAGGAACAAAAGCTGTTCTTGTAACTTCTCCATCAGGTAACTTTACAGTTGATGAAGAAATCAATCAGGCAACAACAGGTGCCGTTGGTAAAGTTGTAGAATGGGATAGTTCAAATAATATTTTATACTATGTACAAACAAGATTTAATGACGAAGGTGCTGATAGTAACGGTGATTTAACTGCTTTTTCAGGTACAAATACAATTACAGGTCAAAGTTCAAGTGTTACTGCTACACCATCAAGTTCATCAACTACTGTAGATAATNTTTCATTTACAAGTGGNTATGCTNNTTCTGAAATTGATTCTGATACAGGTGATGTGATNTATGTTGAAAANAGAGCACCNATTACAAGAGCCTCAGATCAAACAGAAAATGTTAAATTAATAATTGAGTTTTAAAGGAAAGATAAATGCCAAGTCCAACAGACTTTAATCTTTCGCCTTATTATGATGACTATACAGAGTCAAAGAAGTTCCACCGAGTTCTTTTTAGACCGTCATTTGCTGTACAGGCGAGAGAATTAACACAGTCACAAACAATATTACAAAATCAAATAGAACGAGTTTCTGACCATCTATTTGAAAAAGGTGCTATGATTATACCTGGTGAAATCGGGTATGATTTAAATTACTATGCTGTAAAACTTTCTGCTAAGTCTGTTTCAACAATTTCATCTTACATTGGTGTAACTTTAACAGGTGTAACTTCAGGTGTTGTTGCGACTTGTGTAAATGCGGTTGCGACTGATGGTACTGATCCTGATACACTCTTTGTTAAGTACACAAAAACAGGTACAAATAATACTGATTTAGTTTTTGCTGATGGCGAAACTTTAAATTGTACAATCAATGATGCTGCTGCTACGGCAACAGTTGATACAACGGCAACAGGTTCTGCTGCTGAAGTACAAGAAGGTGTTTATTACATTAATGGATTTCAAGTACAAGTTTCTAATCAAGTTTTAATTTTAGACAAATACACAAACACACCTAGTTATCGTGTTGGTTTAACAATTACTGAATCATTTGTAACTCCAAATGATGACGCAAGTTTAAATGATAATGCTGCTGGTTCTTCAAACGTAAATGCTCCAGGTGCTCATAGATTTAAAATAGATTTAACATTAGCTAAAAGAACATTAACATCAACTGAAGATTCAAACTTTGTAGAATTATTAAGACTATCAAATGGTGTTTTACAAAATCAAGTTAGAACAACCGAATATGCTGTTTTAGAAGATACTTTTGCTAGAAGAACATATGATGAGTCTGGTGATTATGTTGTAAGGGATTTTGATTTAGATTTAAGAGAACATTTAATTGATGGCAATAATAGAGGTATTTACACTTCAGGTAATGGCGGTTTAGAAAGTAAACTTGCTGCTGGTTTTGGTCCAGGTAAAGCTTATGTACGTGGATATGAAGTAGAAACTATCGGTACAACTTTTGTTGATATTGATAAAGCCAGAGATTTTGATACACAACAAAACTTTGATACAAGATTTGATGTAGGTAACTTTGTCAATGTTACAAACGTTTATGGTTCTCCAGATATTGGATTTGTTTCAGGTGATGTAGAGGCATTTAAAAGAGTTAACTTATATAACACATCAACAAGTTCACGTGGAACAGAAAATACAGGTTCTAATTCATCAATACAAACAATAGGTCGTGCTAAATCAAAAGGTTTTGAATACTCATCTGGTACGGCTTCANCAAANNTTTTTGCTAGTGGTTCATTAACTTCAGCAATTTACAAACACTATNTGTTTGATATTAATATGTTTCATCATCTTAATATTGTTACAGATCAATCATTTACAACAGGTGAAGTTGTAACTGGNGGCACTTCAGGTGCTACAGGTATTGTTGAATCAATTTCTACAACTGAATCAGTTGCTATTTCAGGAATTACAAATACAGATAATCCTGGTCAAGTCAGTGTTGTAACTGCTACAGGTCATAATTTTAAAGAAGGTCAACAAATAACAGTATTAAATGCTGGGTTTACAGTTGACTCATCTGCCATTACAGATAACACAATATTTACAGTTAGAAATCCTGCGACAAATACTTTTGAATTATATAATTCAGATGGTACAACGGCAACAAACGTAACTGCTTATACTTCAGGTGGTGTTGTTAGACACGGTGTTGTAATTGTATCAAGTGTACAAGGTAACTTTAGTGCCGGTGAAACAATTACAGGTGGTACTTCAAGTAATACTGCTAATATACAAAGTGATGCTGTAGGTTTTAAAGGTGTTACGGAATATGATTTTCCAAGTGTTAAACAAGTGGGTATGGCAGGTTCGCCAACTTATACTGCTGACACATCATTAGATACTACAAACGGCGATAATGTTGTTATATCAGGAAATTTAGATATAGGTTCTAGTTCTGCTAGTGTTACTGGTATTAATACAAAATTTAATACAGAATTAAAAGTAGGTGATTCAATTTCATTTACAAATGATAGTGGTACAACAGAAACTAAATTAGTAGAAGCTATTATATCAGATACAAGTTTAACTCTATCAACTGTAACTGCCGCTGCTTCTACAAAAACAATTGCGACAAGAAGAAGAGCAAAATTACAAGATTCAAATAAAAACATTTCTATTTTTGAATTACCATATTCTACAATTAAAACATTAAAGACAACTGCTAATTCAGGTATTACAGATACAAGTTTTGATGTAAGAAGACACTTTACAGGAACGTTATCATCAAATGGTGATGTAACAATTACTGCTGGTACAAATGAAGTCTTTACAGGTTTAGCAGAGAGAGATTTTTCAGTTTCAATTATGACAACAGGTGCTGGTACTTCAGGTGCTGTTGGAGATGTTCTAAGTTTATCAGGTAACAACCACGAAGGTGATCCTATCTTTGTATTAGGTGGTTCTCCATCAGGTAAAACTTTAACATTAGATTTTGGTGCTGATTATCAAGGTCATAAAGTTAAAATACTTGCTACTGTAAGTCGAAGTGTTGCTGGTTCAAAAACAAAAACACTTAACTCAAATTCAACTGTACAAAAAACAGGTCAAACAGAAATTGAATCAGGTTTAATTGGTTTAGGTAAAGCTGACGTTTATCAAATCAATGCTGTTTATATGGCTGCTGACTTTAGTACAAACGCAACCGTTAGTGATACTGATATTACAAGTAGATTTACTTTAGATACAGGTCAAAGAGATAACTATTACGATATTGGCCGACTAGTATTAAAACCAGGTGAATTAACACCAACAGGTCGTTTACTTGTTGATTTTGATTTCTTCTCACACGGTTCTGGTGATTACTTTGATGTAGATTCTTATTCAGGTGTAATTGATTATGAAAATATTCCAAATTACACATCTGATACAACAGGTAAAACATATGAATTAAGAGATGTATTAGACTTTAGACCTAGAGTTGATGATGCTTCAACAATTAATTCAGGCGGGCAAGATAGAAGTTATGATGGCACAGGTGCTTCAACAGTCGATATTGTAAAATTTGGTTCTGATATTACATCTGATTTTGAATACTATTTACCAAAAATTGCTAAAGTCTTTTTAGATAAAGAAGGTAACTTTAAAGTAGTTGAAGGTGCTTCAGCATTAATACCACAAGTTCCTAAAAACTTAGATGGTGCGATACACTTAGTTACATTAGAAATTCCTGCTTACACATTATCAACGGAAGATATTACAATTAAAAAAGTTGATAATAGAAGATACACAATGAGAGATATTGGTAAACTTGAAAGTCGTATTGAAAGTTTAGAATATTATACTCAATTATCTTTATTAGAAACACAAGCACAAAATTTACAAATACAAGATGCTGATGGTTTTGACAGATTTAAAAACGGTATTATTGTTGATAACTTTACAGGTCACAATATTGGTGATGTAGGTAATATTGATTATGCTGTATCTATTGATATGGCTGCTGGTGAAGTAAGACCAACTTTTAATGAAGATGCTGTACAATTAATTGAAAGAGATGATGATGGTACTGCTATTGTAGCTGCTGATAGAACAGCTGCTAATTATCAAAAAACAGGTGACTTAATTACTTTACCTTATACAGAAACAAATTTAATAGAACAACCATTTGCTAGTAAATCTTTAAACGTCAATCCATTTGATGTCTTTACTTGGACAGGTAATGTTGATTTAACACCGCCTACAGACGAATGGAAAGAAACAGAAAGATCACCAGAGTTAGTTATTAATAACGTTGGTGGTTTTGATACACTCGTTTCTGGTTTAGGTAATGAGGCACTTAATGGTATAGAAATTGGAACAATATGGAATGACTGGCAAGATTTTTGGGGTGGCGCTGTAAGAGATGTCGCAAGTAGAGATGTATCTGGTAATATTCGTTCTGGTCGTAGAGTTTTTAGAAGAACAGAAATTGAAACTGCTCAAACCGTATCACAAACAAGAACAGGTGTTAGACAAAGATTAGTACCACAAGTTGTAAGAAATTCAATAGGTGATAGAGTTGTTAACGTAGCTTTTGTTCCATTTATTAGAAGTCGAACAATTACATTTAATGCTACAAGAATGAAACCAAATACAAGAGTTTATCCATTCTTTGATAACATTAATATTACTTCCTATGTTACACCAGACGGTGGTTCATTAGGTGGAAATTTAGTAACAGACGCAAGTGGTGCCGTTACAGGTACATTTGCTATACCTGATCCTACAGTTGATTCAAATCCAAGATGGAGAACAGGTGAAAGAGTATTCAGATTAACTAGTTCTGCTACTGATAGTAGAACAACAGACGTAGAAACTTCAGCAGAGGCAGATTATGTTGCTCGAGGTATTTTAGAAACTGTACAAGAAACAATTATTTCAACAAGAGAACCAAGACTTGTTAGAGAATCAACAACTGAAAATAGAACCGTTACAAGAACAGCCACTAGAGAATCAACAAGAACAGTTGGTTGGGTTGATCCATTAGCACAAACTTTCTTAATTGATGACGAAGGTGGTGTATTCTTAACGTCTATTGATTTATTCTTTGGTTCAAAAGATGATAACATTCCTGTAACTGTACAAATTAGAGAAGTTGTAAACGGTTATCCAGGAAAAACAATTTTACCTTTTTCAGAAAAAACTTTAAATCCAAGTTCAGTAAATGTAAGTGATGATGCTTCAACAGCAACCACATTTACTTTTGATAGTCCTGTTTACTTACAAGAAAATACTGAATATTGTTTTGTTGTGCTTGCGAACACAAATAACTACACTGCTTATGTAGGTCGATTAGGTGAAACAGTTTTAGGTTCTGATAGAACAATCTCACAACAACCATATGCTGGTGTTTTATTTAAATCACAAAACGGTTCTACTTGGACTGCTGAACAAAATGAAGATATTAAGTTTACAATTAAAAGAGCTGAATTTAGTAACGTTACAGGTACAGTAACTTTAACCAATGATGCTTTACCAAGTCGTACACTAAAAAATAATCCATTAAGAACAACAAATAGTTCAGGTGTAATTAGAGTATTTCATCCAAATCACGGATTACACGGCACATCAAACAATGTCACAATTGCTGGTGTTGCTTCAGGTACATATAACGGTATTGATGCTGCTGATATTAACGGCACATATACAAGTATTTCAAATGTTACTTTAGATAGTTATGATATTACAACTACAGGAACGGCTACATCTACAGGTGATGTTGGTGGGGCTACTGTTACCGCAACACAAAATAGATTATATGATGTATTAAATTTAAGTTTACAAACAATGGAAGTTCCAGGTACAAACATTTCATATACAATTCGACCAACAACTGGTAAATCAATACACGGTTCAGAATCAGAATTTAGTTTAACAAGTGCTTCAAACGCTGTGTCTGTTGTTGCTAATGACAATATTTACTTTACATCTCCACAAATGGTGGCAAGTCAAATTAATGAAACCAATGAGATGTCAGGACAAAAGTCTTTATTTGTAATTTTAAGTATGACAACAACAAATACAAAACTTTCTCCTGTATTAGATACACAAAGAATTAGTGCCTTTACAATACAAAATAGATTAAATCAACCAACTGTTGGTAATACACCAGACTTTGTTGCTTGTGACCAAAACACAGGAACATCTTGTAGTACAAAATATATTACAAGACCGATTGTTTTAGAAAATGCTTCAACAGCATTAGAAATAAGGTTAACTTCAAATGTAAGATCAAGTTCTACTGTAGAAGTTTATTATCGTGTTACAAGTTCTGAAGAAGTTAGAGATATTAATGATTTAAATTGGACAGCGTTTAATGGTGACGGCAGTGAAGATACAACTGTTACACCTGCTGAAGATGATACAACATTTAAAGAATACAAATATAGTGATACAGGTATACACGACTTTACAGCATTTCAAATTAAAATTGTAATGAAAGGAACCAACTCATCATATCCACCAAGAATAAGAGATATGAGAGGTATTGCTCTGGCGGTATAATATGACAAAGTTAAAAGTACAAGGTTATGAAGATTTAGTGAGAGATACTAGATCAAATGCTATTGTCAACACAAATATTAGTGAATATCAAATTTATATGAAAAGAATAAGAGCCAGAGAACAACAAGGTGACGAAATAAGAAACGCCGTAAAAGAAATAAATATTTTAAAGGCAGAATTAAGAGAAATAAAGAATTTAATTAAAGAGGTAGTTAAAAAATAATGACCGCTAGAACAGTCTTAACAACTAATACATTAGAAGAATTTAGAACGACTTTTAATAGTCTTTCTTCTACAGATATTGGTGATCCAGCCTCTTTAACAACTACGGCGACAAGTATTGTTGGTGCTATCAATGAAGTTAATGCTTCAGTTACAACAGCATTTAAAATTGCTGATGATAGTTCTACTCAACAAACAATTAATTCAGGTGACGTATTTAGAATTTCAAGTGATTCTAACACTACCGCAACCGTAACAGCAACTGATACGTTAACTATCGGTTTAGCAAGTTCAATTTCAGGTTTGACAAGTGTATCGGCTACAACATTAACTGACGGAACAATGTCAATTAATGCTGGTTCACTTACAAGTGTTGTAAACGTGACAGGTTCTGGAACCGCTAATTTTACTACAGATGTACAAGTAAACAGTATTTCTGTGGCAACACAACCTTTTGCTATTGCTCAAGCAGTTGCTTTAGGATAATATAAATAGATGTATAAATATTAAAAGGAATAACAATGGCAAACGATTTTAAAAGATTTAACGTCACAAACGCTACCACAAGTACAGGTGCTTCTGCTGATGCTCTATATACAATTCCTGCTGGTGCTGGTTCAACTGCTTTAGAAAGTATTGTAATCGGAATTACATTAGCAAACACAGGAACTGCTGGTGTAACAGCAAGTATATTTTTAGACGGCTATGATGGCACTGATTCTTATATTGTTAAGGACGCAAGTATCCCTGCTGGTTCTTCATTAGAAGTAATGTCAGGAAACAAAATTGTTCTACAACATAACGGTTCAGCTGGTGATGTTATTCGAGTATCTTGTGGTACGTCAAACTCATTAGACGCTACTATATCGGTACTTGAAGACGTATAATAAATTTTAAGGAGAGATAAAACTTAATGGCTTACATTGGGAAAAAACCAAGTGATATAAGTAGAGCTATCGCAACGTATGATACGTTTACAGGCGATGGATCCACTACAGCATTTGATTTAACATATGCCGCTGGTTCTGCTAATGATATTATCGTTGTCGTAAACAACGTAAGACAAGAACCTGGCGCAAGTAAATCATACACTCTTGGTGTTGATGGAAGTGGTTCATTAAGACGAGTTACATTTAATACGGCTCCTGAAAATGCCGATGAAATTTATGTTATCAATCCTACAAGAACAGAATCAATTGCCTTTGCTGGTAATATTGCTAATTCAGCCATTACAGGTCAAACAGAATTAGCCGTACAGGCTGCTAATGATGACGTATTATTAATATACGATACAGACGCAGGTCAAGTTAAAAAAATTCAAGTTTCAAATGTATCACCAAGTAAATCCTCAGGAACTGCTACTGGTGATGGATCAACTGTTGCTTTTACAATAAATAGTGGTAGAACAGTTGATGATGTATTAGTTATAGTCAATGGTGTTACATTAGTTCCTACAACTGATTACACTATTTCTTCAACAACATTAACTTTTTCAACAGCGCCAGTGAGTGGTGCTGAAATACAATTTAGGTACATTTAATGGGAACTAAAACACAAAAATTATCAAATGTAGTCGACCAAATCGTAGAATGGCAATCAGTATT
>JGI10211J34971_10004637_pt1 | contig 10884 bp, 9 predicted proteins | sample Etolagsediment_FD_34971 | JGI IMG/M metagenome (IMG submission 34971)
CCGCAGGTCGCCGGACTTCTGCAGGATTACGCCGGTGAAGTATGCCCCCAAAACTGCTGCAATTCCGAGCTCCTCCGCGATGAAGGCGAGCAGGAAAATGCTTGCCAGCGCAATCGAGAAGTCAATCTCCTCTGTCCGAAGCTGGACCGACTTGTCCACGATTTTGGGCAGGACCTTGCTCATGAACAGCAGCAGGACAAAGAACGCGCCTATGCCGCCGATTGTTTTAACAAGCGCCATTGGGGAGGTTGCGAGCGCAAGGGCGACTGCAACCGCGAGCAGGATAACCCCGATGATTGTGTCGATTACCCCGATTGAGAGCAAAGACCTTCCAATGTCAGTCTCGAGCTTGCCGGTTGAGAGCAGGGTCTTTGCGCCAACTGCAACATCAGTCAGGCCGAAGATGAAGCCGAAGAAAAGAGCCTGCACGCTACTCAGGTTCAGGAAATACATGCCGAAGGCAAATAATGCACCAATTGTGAGTAAAAGCGACACAAGCGCAATCATGACAAGTTTTTTCTCGTGCTCCACCAGGAACTTGACGTCAGTCTCCTCGTAGCCGGCGAGGAACATCAGAAGCACGACGCCCATTATCGCGAAAGTCTCTATGTCGTGGGGCTGCATTATGCCGAGAAGGGAAACGCCGAGAATCAGGCCGGCTGCATACTCGCCAAGTGTTGAAACCAGACCTATTCTTTCCATGATCTCGCCTAGGAATTTTGCGAGCGCAACTGCAAGCACAAGTGCAAGTAAAAAGTTCATTTCTTAACCTTCTTCTTTATGTGGTCAAATATGCTTTCTATTATGGTTTCCTCTGTCAGGACACCTTCAAGTTTGGCATCTTCCTTCACAACAGGAATGTGGCGAAGCCCCTCCTTGAACATCTCCAGGGCAACGTCCTCTATGAGAGTGTCAGGGTGAACCACAGTGTCGTGCTCCTTCATCACGTCCTCGACCAGGTCCCCGAACTCTGACTTGGGTATCTTCGTACCGAGGAAGCCGACAACATCAAACTCGCTCAGGTCTTTCGGGTCTATGGCCAGTTTCAACAAGTCGCGCTCATGCACATCGCCGATGAAATCGCCCTTGTCATCGACAACAGGAAAGCCGGAAACGCCGTGCTCCTCCATGAGCTTGATCAGTTCCAAAAGGTGGGTCTTCTTGTGCACCTTCACAAGCCCCTTCTTTGACATAATCTTTGAGACCGGCTGCTTGCGGAAATCCCTGGTGTGCTCGTGGAGCTTCTTCATGTTTTTGGGTAAGTGGCAGTCATTTAAAATTGTTTTGGAAAAAGTTATATATCCACAGACCAAACCAGCCAACATGCACAACCCGGATGTTCTTGAAAAGGCTGGGAAGGAAGTCGTTCTTCTTGGAAATGAGGCTATTGCCAGGGGCGCCCTCGAGGGCGGGCTCGGGTTTGCCGCATGCTATCCAGGCACGCCGAGCTCTGAAGTCAGCATGACTTTAGAATCCATTGCAAAGAAAGCTGGAATTTATTTTGAGTGGGGGGCGAATGAGAAGGTTGCCTTCGAGGCGGCTGCCGGCGCTGCATACTGTGGCGTCAGGTCAATGACCGCGATGAAGCACTTCGGGATGAACGTGGCCAGCGATTCGATTTACCCTGTTGTCTACACCGGCGTGCGCGGCGGAATGGTCATTATGGTGGCCGATGACCCGCAGGGCCTGAGCAGCGCGCAGTCGGAGCAGGACACGAGGTACATGGCCAAAATGGGCCAGATACCAACCCTTGAGCCCTCGAACACGCAGGAGTGCAAGGATTTCACAAAGCTCGCTTTCCAGATTTCAGAGAAGTACCAGGTTCCAGTGATGATAAGGACAACCACTAGGGTGAGCCACGGAATTGGGACTGTGAAACTGGGAAGAATACCAAAGCCAAAAACTAAAGGGAGCTTCAAGAAGGACTTTGACCGCTACTACAACATCCAGCCGGAGCTGCAGAAGCTCCACAGGAGAATCCTGGACAAGCTGGTGATGATTGAAAACCAGTATGGTTCAAAGCTTAACACAGTTGAAGGAAAGGGCAAGATCGGGGTAATCACAAGCGGCGTCTCATACGAGCACTTCAAGGAGCTGGGCATAAAGGATGTGAGGCTCGCGAAGGTTTCGCTCACAAACCCATTGTCAAAGAAATTCATCTCGGACTTCATAAATGGCAGGAAAGAAGTCATCGTAATTGAGGAGCTCGAGCCTAGGATAGAGGACTTTGTCAGACAGGTTGCAAAGGAGGCAAACTGCAAGCTCAAAATCTACGGCAAGAACATTTTCCCGAGGTGGGGTGAGTTCAGCCCTGACCTGGTATACGACAGGGTCGCACCGGTGCTTAAGCTGCCCAAGAAGAGGTTTGCCGCGCAGGAGCGCCACCTCAAAGATATCAAGCTTCCGGCAAGGAAGGCAGTTTTCTGCCCCGGCTGCCCGCACAGGTCCACATTCACAGCAGTGAAAAAGGTGCTTGGGGAGAATACTGTTTGGGGAGGCGATATAGGCTGCTACGTCCTTGGCATTATGGAGCCCTTTGAGATGCAGGACTTTGTGATCTCAATGGGCGCCGGCGCTGGGATAAGCCATGGAATAAACAAGGTCAGCAAGCAGAACATTGTCGCCTTCATGGGGGACTCGACATTCTTCCACGCAGGCATGCCGGCAATTGCAAACCTCAAGCACAACGGCTCCAACATTCTTGTCATGATTCTTGACAACTCAATAACTGCGATGACGGGTCACCAGCCACATCCGGGAAGCGGCAGGACTGCGATGGCGCCGCAGCCGAACCCGATAAAGATAGAGGACGTTGTCAGCTCAATGGGGATTAAGAATGTCAAGGTAGTCAACGCCTATGACCAAAAAGGCCTCCAGGCGGCGGTGAGGGAGTACAAGAGGAAAAAGGAGCTCACCGTGATAATCTCCAGGGGCGAGTGCAGGCTCCTCATGAGGAGGGAGCTTCGCAAGAAGGGCAAGGAGTTCGTAACTTTCCAGATAGACCCCAAGCAGGCGAAGAAACTCAGGTCCACTCTCGCGGAATTCTCCTGCCCCGCAATCATAATTGAGAAGGACCACATCTACATCAACCCGGACACATGCTGGGGCTGCAGTGTGTGCAGCCAGATATGTCCGGTGGGCGCAATTAAGCCACAGGTGAAGGAAAAGAAAAAATGACATTTAACATGCTGTTGACTGGAGTTGGAGGGGAAGGGGTTTTAGTTACTTCGGTTATTGTCAGCAGGGCAGCGGCATTTGACGGTCACAAAGTTGGCGGCATACAGCTGCACGGCCTTGCGCAGAGAGGAGGCTCGATACCAACTTATGTGAGGTGGGGCAAGGAAATTCATTCGCCGACAATACCAAGAGGCGAGGCAGACTTGATACTGGGCTTAGAGACAATAGAGGCAGCCAGGTCGTGCTACTTTGCTTCAAAGGATAGGACGAACTTTGTGATAGACACTTATTCAATAAAGCCAGTTTATGCACACCTGCACAAGCAGCACTACCCTTCGATTGATGAGGTCAGGCATATGGTTAAGCCCTTTGCAAAGAGCATTTCGGTTGTTAATGCATCAGAAATCTGCAGGCAGAAGTTGGGCAATGTAATCTATGGTAATGTGATGAGCCTAGGCGTTGCAAAAGCCGCAGGGGCCCTGCCGCTCAGCGAAAGGTCACTAATAAAGTCAATAAAGAAAACGGTGCCGCGCGGTGTTGAAAAGAACATTAAGGCATTTGAGATGGGGCTCTCTGCGGAAGTAGTTCCTGGAAAAGTATAAAAGCAGAGTAGAGTATTTTTACTGAATTAAAATGCCTCGGTGGCTCAGTGGTAGAGCGGCTGTCTTGTAACAGCCCTTTTGCTTCGCAAAAGCGCTGGCGGAAAACCGCCAGTGAGGGCTGGAAGAGAACAGCAGGTCGGGAGTTCAATTCTCCCCCGGGGCTCCACTTACCATGAAAATCAAGCTCACGATTCCGGCAATTGCACTGATTCTTGTGCTTACGCTGATTCCAAATGATCCCTCTGCAGGCATTACGCACCTGGACAAGATTGGTCATTTGAGTATATTCTTTTTGTTCGCGACCGCAATTCTGTTTGACTTTAAGACAAAGAATGTCAAATTGAAAGCGCTGGCTGCAGCCATATTACTCGGCCTGTCAATAGAAATTGTCCAGCCCTATTTTGGGAGGAGTTTTGAGACTATGGACTTGGCCTTTGATGTATTGGGTGCAGCATTGGGCATCTTATTATTTGAAATGGTTGAGCCGATTCTGGCCAAATTGCTGCCTACTAAAACTATTTAAAGCCAGTATCACTACTTGGTTCCAGTCATGAAAAGCAAAACAAGCATCGCGGTTATCGCACTTCTAATTATATCAGTTAGCCTTGTTGCAGGGTGCATCGGCGGGCAGAAAGAATACGTGACCCCGCCTGAGCTAGGGCTGAAGCCGGCTGAGGCCGAGGCCGAGGAGCCCGCAGCTGCTGAAGAGCCTGCAGGGGAAGCTCCAGAGTGTACAATACACTCTGACTGTGACGACGGCAACGAGTGCACGACTGACAGCTGTGTCAACGGAGTATGCGAGCACACCACTGACCCGAACTGCGTGGTGAAGGAGTACAAGGCAGGCAGCATATCTGGTGTGGTAACTGACGATTCTGACGAATACATTGTTTTGAACGGCCAGGACGAATACATTGCAAACTGGGAGCTTACGAAGAACGATGAGCGGATTATGAAGTTCAAGCTAGGGCAATGGCTTTATGGGGACTTGACTATCCATATGGGCAACGGAATTGGAACCACAGTAGACCTGTACATGGGCAAGACTGAAGCATACCTTGAGGCAGGCGACGTGATAAAGCTCATCAACGATGACGGCGATGTAGTCGACCAGGTGACTGCTCAGTAAATTGCAAATAAGGGAGCTCAGGAGAGCTCCTTTTGCCTTATTTTAAAAAGATTTAAAAAGGTAGAAGGCTTTTGTATGTTCTACAATACTCCCCCGATAGCTCAACGGCAGAGCGGTCGGCTGTAGTTCGCTACTGGCGCTTGCCAGAGTAGATACCGACAGGCTGCAGGTTCAAATCCCGCTCGGGGGACCATTATTTTAACTTTTTCGAGTTAAGCAGAATATATAAATCAGTTAACACAGAAAATACGTTTATGGAAACTAAAATCCTCCTAGCCATAACTTTGCTAATTTTAACAATTTTCACAACTGGCTGCATACAAGATAGCTCGGACTTTGCCTGCAATGAGCCATACATCCAGATAGGCAGCGAGTGCTGCCTCGACGCAAACGATAACGGCATATGCGATTCTGACGAGCAGCCTGCCCAGGAAGAGGCCCCTGAAGAGGAGGCTGTTGTCGAAGAAGATGCAATGAAGGAGGCTGATGAAAGCACCCCAGAAGCCTCTGGCGATTGGTGTGTTGAAACAGACCATAATGAGCTAACAGACCCGGTAATGTTCATAAACAGGCAGTTCCTGATGAGCGCTGACCACTACTTTGTAGACAAGTACACACTTAATATTGAAAAGGTCCTAAGCGGCAGCGATGTGCTTACGGCATATGGTCTCAGGGTGCCAATTGTCGAGTACGAGTACCAGGCCTATGACATAAACAATGTCAAGGTGGAAGCCAGGCTGAACGGCAAGGAGAGGGATATTGACTACGGTACCGTGTTTCAGAAGAACTCTGTAAAGACCGCGACTTGGCATGAAGGTGCAAACAAAGATGAAGATGTTTATTTCATGCTTAAGCTGGAGGAGGTCCAAGAGGGCGATGTTGTGGAGCTCAAGATAGACTACGATGTGGGAAATGCCCACTACACCATATGCGAGGATATGGATGACTTGGTTGTGGTTGACCAGGAGCCAGAAATAGAGCTGCACCGTAACACTGGCGCCCCATTTGAGAAAAAGGGCAAGTTCATGTATGTCGCTGAATATTCTTTTGGCTCATCCACGTCAACAGTGGCGCACAACATATTCGAGCAGTCGGGAGACCTTGCAGGCGAGCCTGGTGCCTACATCTTCTACCAAAAGGACATGATACCAAAGACAATGGGCGCGTACACGTATGACCTAGAAGTTGAGAAAAAGGAGCTAACATGCACTGACCCTGCTGACTGCGCCTTTGAGCTTAAATTTAACAGAGGCAATTGCACCGGCGTTATGAAGAACCTTTGCACCCGTGACAGCTACCTTGCATTCGTTGTCTATGACCTAACCACAGAGGAATTTGCAGACTACCTTGTCGAGCTGAGCAAGGACGATGAACTGTACGCTATCTGCCACGACCCGTGCTAACCACAACATTTATATATTATTATTGTGTCTTATATGGAGACTGACGGCCAAAGCGGAGGGGTAACACCCGTTCCCATCCCGAACACGGCAGTAAAGTCCTCCAACGATCTGTTGAGTACTGCGGATTTCCGTGGAAAAAACAGGGCGCTGTCAGCCACTTCAGACTCGTGGGCAGGGTGACAATTGATTGATAATTCCTAGAGGGGATACGCTTTAAATTTTGAAGTATGTGATAGCGGACAGACCACTCTATCTAAGCACAAAGCCACCCACCAGAGTAACCAGCACAGTGCCCTGGTGGTGTAGCGGCCTAGCATATGGCCCTGTCGAGCATTTCGGTGCGGAGATAGGCCATGACGCGGATTCGATTTCCGCCCAGGGCGCCACTAAAGTGGGCCCGTAGCTCAACCTGGGAGAGCACTTGGCTTTTATGCCAAGGAATCTAGGACGAAGAAACCAAGGGGTCGCGGGTTCAAATCCCGTCGGGCCCACCAGCGAATCACCATAGGATAATAATCACATGGCAGATAAAAAGAAATCAAAGGCAAAACCAGCAAAGAAGGCGCAAAAAACCAAAAAGGCAGTAAAGGCGGAGAAGCCTAAGAAGGCGGAACCTAAGAAGAAGGTGGAGAAGGAAGAGGAAGAAGTAATCGAGCAGATTGTGCACGAATACATTCCAAAGCACGAGCCGCTTCAGCCTGAAGACGTCGAAGCAGTTCTTACAAAATACGGAATAGGGCTCCACCACCTCCCAAAGATTCTAAGCGCAGATCCTGCAATAAAGTCGATGGATCTAACGCGGGGGGATGTTGTCAAGATTACAAGGAACAGTAAGACCGCCGGAGAGGCCGTGTATTATAGGGTAGTGATTTAATGGACTTTAAGCCAATTATCCAATCATTCATCAATGAAAACGGTCTGATAGACCACCACATAAGCTCGTTCAACTATTTTGTGGAAAACGGCATGCAGAAGGTTGTCAATGAGATTGCCGTAATACAGCCCGAGATAGAGGAATTTGAGATAAGGCTCGGGAAAATAAACATTGGCGAGCCGTCTGTCAAGGAGGCGAACGGCTCCATAAGGAAGATATTCCCCAACGAGGCGAGGCTGCGCGACCTGACATATGCAGCACCGATTTCCATTGAGATGATTCCAGTTATGTCAGGCGAGGAGCAGGAGCCCATAGAGGCAAAGATAGGCGAGCTCCCTATTATGCTCTATTCAAACAAGTGCCTGCTCAAGGGGCTGAGCAGGGATGAGACAATCAAGGCTGGAGAGGACCCTGACGACCCCGGCGGATACTTCATTGTAAACGGAACTGAGAGGGTTCTTGCACTTGTCGAGGACCTGGCGCCCAACAAGCTTAATGTTGAGAGGTCAAAAGTGGGTACAACAACAGAGCGGGTTAGGGTATTCTCAGAGGGCGGCTGGTACAGGAGGAGGAACAGCGTGGACAGGAGAAAGGACGGCGCACTGCTCTTCACAACCCCGCCATTCTCAAAACCCCTGCCCCTTATTGCAGTAATGCGCGCCCTTGGCATGGAAAAGGATTCGGAGCTTGTTAGGGCAGTCTCAAACGACCCCTCAGTCGTTGACGAGCTCTATGTAAGCTTTGAGGAGGCATCGGATGTTCAGACAGTTGATGACGCATTAGACTCCCTTGGAAAGAAGGTTGCATTCGGCCAGAACAGGCCGGAAAGGATAGAGCGGGCAAAGAGGGTCTTGGACACTTTTGTGCTGCCCCACATAGGGACAGAGCCTGAGCATAGGATTATGAAGGCCCATTACCTCGCAAGGATGGCAGAGAGAGTTATTATGCTCCACCAAAACAAGATTGAGGTCGACGACAAGGACCACTATGCAAACAAGAGGCTGAAGCTTGCAGGAAGCCTATTTGAGGACTTGTTCAGAGTGGCATTCCGCGCACTAATCAACAATACGGTATACTCACTTGAGAAAGCATTCAAGAGAAACCGGAAGATTTCAATCCTCACTGCAATAAGGTCGAACTTCCTTACAGAGAGGGTTCAGCATGCAATTGCAACCGGCTCATGGATAGGCGACCAGCAGGGAGTTTCACAGCATTTGGACAGGATGAACTATATATCTGCACTCTCTCACAGGAGAAGGGTCAGGTCACTGCTTAGCACAACGCAGCCGCACTTTGAGGCAAGGGACTTGCATGCCACGCATTGGGGCAGGCTGTGCCCGAGCGANACCCCGGAAGGCTCGAACATCGGGCTGGTAAAGAACCTCGCAATCACATCAAAAATCACCAAAAAGACAGATGACGCTGCAATTGAGGAGCAGCTGTTTAAGCTTAATGTTAAGCCAGAGGTGGAAAAGTGAAGGGCACAGTTGACATTTACCTGAATGGGAGGCTTGTGGGCGCACACAGCAACCCGAAAAAGCTCGTGGACGACATCAGGAAGCTCCGTGCAGAGGGAGTGATTAACCAAGAGGTCAGTGTAACCTTTGCAGAGAAGGAGAATGACATTTACATAAACTCCGACGCGGGCCGCGTAATCAGGCCGCTTGTGAGGATTGAGGGCGGCAAGCCCAAGCTTACCCAGGCCCACATTGATAAAATACTACAGGGAGAATGGACATGGACGGACCTGGTAAAGAATGGCCTTGTAGAGTACCTTGACGCAGCAGAGGAGGAAAACGCCCTGGTTGCGCTTAGGGTTGACGAGATCACGAAGGACCATACGCATCTGGAGATAGACCCATCACTTATATTCGGAATTTGCGCGGGAATGGTGCCCTACCTTGACCATAACATGGCAACAAGGGTAACGCTTGGCGCAAATATGCTAAAGCAGGGCACTGGCCTCTACGCCCTGAACTACAATCTAAGGACAGACACACAAAGGCACCTTATTTTCTACCCCCAAAAGCCAGTTGTCAAGACAATAGGCATGGACCTTATGGAATACGAGAAGCACCCCTCGGGGCAGAACTTTGTTGTTGCAGTGCTCGCTAGGAGCGGCTACAACATGCAGGACGCAATCATTGTAAACCAGGCCTCAGTTGACCGTGGCCTGGCAAGGACTGTCTTCTTCAGGTCATACAAGGCAGAGGAGCGGAAATATCCGGGAGGGCAGGTTGACCTAGTTGAAATTCCCGACAAGGAAGTCAGGGGCTACCTCTCAGAGCACTCCTATAGGTACCTTGGCGAAGACGGTCTGGCAGAGCTCGAGTGTGCTGCGGGGGAGGATGATGTACTTATAGGAAAGACATCGCCACCGAGGTTCCTTGAGGTAATGGAAGAGTTCGGCATGGGAGTAAAGCACAGGAGAGAAAGCTCAGTTTCAGTGAGGAGCGGCGAGCGAGGAATTGTTGACCAGGTACTGCTCTCAGAGACCCTGGAGGGCGACAAGGTTGTCAAGGTCAAGCTGCGCGACCCGAGGATACCTGAAGTTGGGGACAAGTTCGCATCAAGGCACGGCCAGAAGGGAGTCATAGGAATGCTGATGAAGCAGGAGAACGCCCCATTCACCGAGCAGGGAATAGTCCCAGATTTGATTATCAACCCTCATGCAATCCCATCAAGGATGACAGTCGGCCAGCTCCTCGAAACGCTCGGCGGCAAGCTGGGCTCCATAGAGGGCAGGGAAGTTGACTCAACCCCCTTCGCAGGCGAGTCCGAGGAGAAAATAAGGGCAGACCTCAAGAAGTACGGCTTCGAGAGCACGGGAAGGGAAATAATGTATGACGGAATAACCGGCAAGAGGATGGAAGCGGAAATTTTTGTTGGAGTTGTTTATTATCAAAAGCTTAAGCACATGGTCATTGACAAAATCAGGGCAAGGTCCCGAGGGCCGGTGCAAATTCTTACAAGACAGCCAACAGCAGGCAAGGCCAGAGAGGGCGGCCTCAGGATGGGAGAAATGGAGAAGGACTGTCTCGTCGGCCACGGTGCTGCGCTATTGCTTAAGGAGAGGCTGCTTGACGAGTCTGACAAGACCACGGTGCCAATTTGCAAGGAATGCGGCCTGGTTGCAATTTATGACAAGTTCAGGGACTACAGCTACTGCAGCGTGTGCGGCGAGAACGTGGACATTGAGTTTGTCGAGATGTCGTATGCGTTCAAGCTCCTGCTCGACGAGCTGAAGTCGATGTGCATATATCCAAAGATTATTGTGGGGGAGAAGGGCTAAGATGTGGATTGAGACCAGGGTTGACAAGATAAAGTTTGGAATTATCTCACCCAAGCTAATCAAGAAGATGGCAGTAGCCAAGATTATAACTCCAGATACCCACGACACAGATGGCTATCCAATAAAGGGCGGCCTTATGGACCCGAGGATGGGAGTTATTGACCCAGGGCTTAGGTGCAGGACCTGCAAGAGCAAGATGGGCGACTGTCCCGGCCACTTCGGCTACATCGAGCTTGCAAGACCAGTCATACATGTCGGCTACGCCAAGATGGTGTACAACATCCTGCGCTCAATCTGCCCGGAGTGTGGCAGGGCGCTTCTAAATGACGAGAAGATTGCAGAGAAGAAAGAGATTTACAAGAACCTGCTAGGCGGCGAGGAGGAGCTCGAGGAGCTCATCAAGAACG
>JGI10211J34971_10004638_pt1 | contig 10882 bp, 15 predicted proteins | sample Etolagsediment_FD_34971 | JGI IMG/M metagenome (IMG submission 34971)
TGAATCCATACTAGCTGTAGGTACAAGACAAAAGGTATATGTCTTATACGACAATACTTGGACTGATATAACACCAACAGGCTTTGTAAGTGACGCTGATAACGATCCTCTTGGTTACGGTGCATACCACTATAACGTAGAAGATTACGGTGATGCTAGAAGCCAATCTGGACTACCTCTTGCTTCAGGTCATTTCTCCTTTGATAACTGGGGTGAAGATTTAGTCTTTTGTTTTTCTGGTGACGGTAAAATCTATAAGTGGCAGCCAGACTCTTCAGGTGGTTCACCTGATACCATTGGTACAGTCGTAACAAACGCTCCTACAGGCTGTCAGGCTGTTCTAGTAACCAATGAAAGGCATTTAGTTGCAATAGGTTCTAGTGGAGACCCTAGAAGAATTGCATGGAGTGATAGAGAAGATAGAAACACCTGGACATCTAAAGCTACTAATACAGCAGGTGATGTGCAAATACCTACAGGTGGTCGTGCTTTATTAGGTGTTAAATATCAAAACGATGTCATAGTCTTTAGTGATACTGGTATAGATAGAATGAGCTATGTAGGCTCGCCTTTTGTTTATGGTATAACCGCAGCAGGTGCAAACTGTAAAGCAGTCAGTAGAAGATCAGTCGTGCAAACAGGAAACTTTCTTGCGTGGATGGGTGAAAACTCATTCTTTGTTTACGATGGTGTTGTAAGAGAAATCAAATGCGATGTGCATGATTATGTATATGACAATCTAAACATACAAGGCAGGCAAGCGTGCTGGGGTGGACATAATTCTAACTTCAACGAAATATGGTGGGGTTTTCCTGTGGGTGATGGACAATACACACCAAACAAATACGTAATCTGGAATTACTTAGAAAACACTTGGTCTATAGGTTCTTTAGATAGAGGCTGTTGGATTGACCAAGGTGCGTTTAATTATCCTATTGCTGGTGATTCAAACGGTTTTGTATACGAACACGAATCAACCACATTATCTAATTCACCAAACCTAAATAGTGACGTTCCATTTTGTACAAGCGGTCCAATAGAATTAGGTAACGGTGATAACTATGTGCAATGTAATCAGATTATTCCAGATGAAGAAGCAAACACATTACCAGGTGTAACAATAAGTTTTAAAGGTAAGTTTACCCCGCTAGGTAGCGAAACAGACTTTGGTAGTTTTACCTTTGAAAATGATGGATATACCGATGCTAGGTTTACAGCAAGACAAGTACAAATGACTGTAACAGGTAGCACTAACCAAGATTTCCAAGTTGGTAATATAAGATTAAACATAAGAACCAGAGGTAAAAGATAATGGATTTATCCTCACAAAGACAGTATATACAAAGAGCTGAATCAGCGCATGAAATACTTACCACTACAGATTTAACAACATTATATACTTCTCCAAGTGGAGATGATTTTAGTTTTTCAATTGTTGAATCTATATTGGTTTGTGACCATGATAATCAACAAACCAATATAACAGTTACTGTAACACATGATGCTACTACTTATACTTTATTCAAAGAATTTACTATTACTGCTTACAATACTGAAGAATTATTAACTAGAAGTTTAATAATACACCAAGGCGATGCAATAAAAATACAAGCAGATCGTGCTGGTAATTTAACTGTTTATGCGAGTATCGTAGAATATGCAAAAGGTGACTAATAAGGTAGTTGACATAAACCAAGCGAAAAAAGAACCTTGGGAAATTGAATGGGAAAGGTGTAAACCTTATATAGCAAAAGCTGTAAAGTATCAAGATTCCTATACAATTGACGATATAGAAGATAAAATAAGACATGGTATATTCCATTTATGGCCAGGCAAAAAGTCTGCATACATAACAGAATTTGTAATATATCCACAAGTTAAAGCAATGAATCTATTATTTTGTGGTGGTGATTACGAAGAACTAGAAGAAATGCTACCATCAATAGAAGCGTTTGCAAAAGCCGCAGGTATTAAAAGATTATACGGTGGCGGTAGAAAAGGATGGATTAGAAAGATAAAACATCTAGGATTTGAGACAGAACATTTAATTAGAAAAGACTTATGAGTAAAGGAAAAACCAGAACAGAAACATCGCAAGAATTGCCAGCATGGCAACAAGCACAATTTCAAGAACTTTTTAGCAGAGCGCAGGGTGCATCAAGACAACCTTTTATACCTTATACAGGTCCAATGGTCGCTGGCTTCTCACCAGACCAACTAAGACAATTTCAGGCTACAAGAGGACTATTTGAGACAGGTATGCAGTTTGACCCAACAAAAGGGTTACAAACATTAGCACAAGAAGCTAGACCTGTTACTGGTCAAGTTGGTTCTTTACTTACAGCTGATATTGGTGCTTATCAATCACCGTATCAACAACAAGTTATAGATGCAACTATGCGAGATATACAGCGACAAGCTGATATAGCAAGAACTGGCGCACAAGAAAGAGCAATCAGAGCAGGTGCTTTTGGTGGTTCACGTTCTGCAATACTGGAAGCAGAGTCACAAAGACCTTTTGCAGAAGTTATGGCAAGAACAGCTGCCGAGCAAAGAGAAAGAGGTTACGGTCAAGCTTTAGGAGCTGCTGAGTCTGATATTGCAAGACAAATGCAAATGGCACAATTTGCTCCAGAGTTAGAACTAAGAGCAAGAGCGCAACAAGCAGGACTGCTTGGTGGCTTACAGGGACAACAGTTACAACAGTTAGGACTTCTAGGAGCAGTAGGAACACAACAACAAGCACTACAACAAAGAGCTATAGATGCTCAAAGAGGCGAGTTCCAAAGAGCATTAGCTTATCCACAACAACAGCTAAGTTTATTACAAGCTGGTTTGGGTACACCATTAATAAGCACAACACGAACAGATTCAGAAAAAGCTGGCGCAGGTGATATTTTATCTGGCATATTTGGACTTTTTAGTTAGGTGATTAGATGAGTATAGGAAAATTACAAAACATGGGTGGTAATTTTGTTTCACGACTTGGTGGTGCTGATATTTTAAAGCAAAATGAATTGTCTAAATTAGACCCACAACAATTAATGTTATATAACCAACAAAAAGAAGCTGCTAGAAATCTTGGTATGCGTGAGCTTTCTGCAAGATTAAGTGATGCTTTTGCTGGTAGGGATGTAGCTGGTAGAGCTGCTGAAAGAAAAGCATTAGGGCAAACTAAAATGCAAAAACCGCCTGTGAGTTATCAAGAATATTTATTAACAGATAACACTCCTACACCAGAAGAATACAGTAGTTTTTTAACTAAAAGTAGTAGTCCTGGAAGTTTGTTGCAAGTAATAGACAGCGGTGGTAATTTTGTTAAAAACATATCAAAAAAAGACGCTCTTGCAAGTACAGAAGATTTAGCAAAACAAGGATACAGAATTACAAACATTCCAACTGGAACTGAAGCAGCTCCTTCAGCTGATATGAGTTTAGAAAAAAGATTACAACCAATTTTAGATCAATACAAAACTGGAACAAATTTAATTAATGAAGTAAACACTCTAGCAAAAAATGTAGCTGAAAATCCTGAAACTGCAAACAAACTGGTTGCAGGTGGAGCTAATGCTATAGAATTTTTAAAATCTAATATTAAAGGATTTGCAAATATAGCGGAAAAAAATAAAGATAATCCAATATATAAACAGTTAAAGGTTTCACAGACATCTTTAGAAGGCACAGACTTTAGCGATAAAATTGCTGAAGTTTCAGGTGGCTCGGCTATTATACAATCACAGATTTTAGATTTAGCTTTTACTTTTGCAGCTGCTAGAGGACAATCAGGAAGAGGTTTATCTGATAGGGATTTCCAAAATGCTTTAGATATTATTTCTAAAGGTGTTAATGCTGAGCAAAAAATCGCTGTCATGCAAGATATTTCTAGAAGAATTACAAACGAATATAATACTACAGTTGATATTGCTAGAAAGTTAAATGTTGGTGACACAGAATTTATTAATAAACTAGAAGAGTTCAAAACCTTATCTCCGTTTGTAAATCCATATACTGCTGCACAAACACAAACACCATCAAGCATTCAATCTATATTAGATAAATATCCACCACAGGGTTAGATAATGGCAACATTAGCACAACTAGAACAGGCTCTTATACAAGCAGACCAAGCTGGTAATGTTGAAGATGCTACCGCATTAGCAAATGAAATAAGAAGATTACAAGCAGAACAAGAAGCGCTTGAAAGCCTAGACACTGGTTTAGAAGAAGAAAGACAACAAGAAAAAAATAAAAGAGCAGCAGATATATTAAGATCAGCAGCAACTGGTGCTGTAAGAGGCATTACTGGTCTAGCAGGGTTACCCAGTCTTTTAGAACAGGTTTCACCAACAAGAAAGACTTTACAATCTATCCCAAGTATAGATCCTACGATAAAATTATTACAAGCAGCACAAAAAACAGGACTAGTGTCTGGAAAACCTGGTTATTTGTTTCCTGAACAACAACAAATTATGAGTGCTGTTGAGAAAATACCAAGCGCAGAGGTTGTTACACAATATGTACCAAAAACTACAGCTGGAGAATATGCAGAAACAATAAGTGAATTTGCCGCACCTGGTGGCTTGTTTGCAAGAGGTCTAAAACCAGCACTTACTGTAACAGGGGTTGGCGGAATAGGTGGAGCTGTACAAGAAACACAAGAACAATTAGGAATGTCTCCACTTGCATCAATGCCATTGACGCTCGCTTCAACTTTAGCGGCTGGTTATGTTTTTAATCCTAGTAGAGCAGCAAGATATGCAAAGGAAGCTATAAAAGATGTATCAGATGAAGAGCTTGCATTAGCTACTGCTGTTGAAAGAAAAGCAAATGAAATTGGTATAAATATAACAGCGCCTGAATTAATAGATAACAAAATACTACAAGGCATTGGTCAAATTGTTTATGGCTCTGAAAAAGGCGGAGACATAATGTACAACTATGTTAAAAATAGACCACAAGAAATTAATAAAGTTGCAGATTCTTTGATGGATGAAATTGTAAAAAATCCTGATAGTGTTAGAAAAGTTTATAAAGACATAGGAACAACGGCAGATAAAGCAATAAAAAATGCAGAACTTGAAAGAAGAATAAAAGCAGAAGATGCTGGTTATATTGTTTCTAATGTAGAAAATTTAGATGAAGCTCAGGTAATAAACGTCTTAGGGCAGATAGACAATGCTATTGCTGGTTTTGCTCAAGGTAGCCCAAACATAAGAAAGTTAGAACAATTAAAGAATAGATTAACTAAAGATGCGGCTAATAAAATACCAGAAACAAATATAAACAAACTAAGTTCTGCTAAAAGAGAATTTGATGAGGCTATCAAAGACTCAAAAACAGGAACAGCTGACACAAGAAGATTTATAGATAAAGAAGGTAGATATTCATTATTTAATGATGATGGAACAGGCATATTAAATAATTTAGATAATCAGTTAAGAACAAATATATCTTATAAAAATGCACAAGATACTTTTGCAAGATTATCTGATGAAATGGTACAACCTGTTTTGGATAATGTTGAAGCCCTAGCAAAAGGCGTAACCCCAGCAAAAATTAAATCGTTCGTTTTTGATCCTACAAAAAATAATGTTAATGACATAAAACAAACATATACAATTTTAAATAAAACAGATAAAAATGCGTTTCCAAATATTGCAAGAACTTATATAGAAAATGCAGCCAACAAAGCTTTTGTTACAAAAGAAGGTGGAGAATCTTTAAAATCTGGTTTTGATTTATATAAAGCATTGGCAGGTACAAAAAATCAAAGAGCTAACTTTAACCAAGTCTTAAAAGGGGTTGCAGATGCTAACGGTGTAAACCCAGATAATTTATTATTAGGATTTGATAAATTTAATCAAGTATTAAAAAGAACTGCAAAAATTGCAAATATTGACAATCCTAGAATACCACCTAATCCAAGAAACCTTCCACAAACAGCGGCACAAGTGGGTTCTTTTATGTGGAGAGTTAAGTTTGCTAGTAGATATGGTGAATATTTACAACAAAAAACTATGCAAGATTTAGCTAAAATTTTTACAAGCAAAAATTCTGTAGAAGAGCTAGTGAAATTAGCAAAGACAGATTTAGCTTCAACAGAAGCTGTTACTAGAGCGATTAATATAATTGCAGTCACCAGACCACTACAAGAATTAGAAAGAGAGCAATATCTACAATCTCTTTCTCAACCTCAAGTACCTATAAGTCCTACAACCCAATAACCTCATGCCACGCCAATCAGAAAGAGTTGGCCGATCTGGAGAATACTTAGTAGCCTCGCTACTTTCTTTACATACCGATACTGTGGTTATTGTTCCGCATAGTGCAGAAGCAGACATCATCTTTGACATTGATAATAAAATATATAAATGCCAAGTTAAAACACAATCTAAAATACAAAACTGTAGGGTGTCGTGGACATATGATTTTAGACGTGGAGCTTATACTAAAGAAAGGTTTTATCACGAAGATGCTATAGATGTTTATGCCTTAGTTGCACTCAAATACCAATCGGTTAAGTTTATGTTTCCACAAGGCTTAAAACAGATAAGTTTTAAAGACGAAGAAGTACAAGCGTGGAACTCGCCAACCAATGTCAAAAACCTATTTAAAGAGCTTCGATGTCAACAGACACCTTAGGTTCTTCATAGTATTTAGCAGAATTAATACCCAAAGATAACAAGTATTCAGCTACCTGGTGTGGTTCTTTCTGCTCACTCTTACAAAAGTTTTTAAACTTTTCTGCAAGATGTTTATTAACATATATTGGTTTTCTTCCGTTTCTTTCATTTAAGATTCGATCATCAAACTCATATAAGTTCATGTTTACCTCATAGTTATAGAGAAACCTCTACAGAATAATCTCCTATATTATTACCCTTTGCATCTGTTCCGTAAACCATCTGTAATTCAAGATCGATAAAGTGTTTAGCTTTTAACAAGTCAGTCACCCTATCTTGTTTCTCTCCTTTATTCCTGGTTATATACTTTAAACAACTACCTAGGTTATAAGACAGGTTATTAGCATATATATAATCAATAGGTTGTATCTTAGTATTCTTATAATGAGTACCAGCTACTTGGTTATTGGTTGCAAGAGCATCTATCTCTTGATCCCATTCCTCTTCATTGCCTAGATTAGTATGTGCATATATAGTTGTATTCTTCATAAATTTCTCCACTTTTTTTTAATAATATTAACATAATTAGTAATATTGTGTTAGTATAAACAAAAATATTAATAAAAGGGAAATTTATGGAAATATTAGAAAAGAATTTTGACATATCTAATACCATTGAAGTTGACGAACTAGCAGAGAGATGGGGCGTCAGCAAGAAAACAATCGACAATAGAAGGTACAGAGGGCAAGGTCCTAACTACTTTAAGATTGGTGGTAAGATTAAATACGATCTTGATGATGTGAAAAGAATGGAACAAGACTCTTATATTTCTGTCCATGGCACACGCTAAGTTAAGTCCGTCATCAGCAAAGATATGGATGGCGTGTCCAGGTATGCCACAGCTACTTGCAAGCATGGATGTAGAATATAAAGTAGGTATACCAGCTGCCACAGGTACATTAATTCACGAAATGGTAGAGACACTACTTAAAGGTAGATTAAATAATCTTACCTTAGAAGAATATTATTTAGATACTATCCACCATGTAGAAGATTTTGATTTGACAGTAGATCAAGAAATGATTGACTGTGCAAAAGTCTATGTAGATTACATTGACAAAAGAATGATGGAGCTTGATGTATCAAGACCATTGATTGAAGAAAAAGTTTATATGCCAGAGATACACGAAGATTTGTGGGGGACAGCAGATGCTATTCTTATTGGTAAGGATATTATAGAGATAATAGATCTTAAAACTGGTAAGTGGGCAGTAGAAGCTGACAATCCACAAATGAGAATTTATGCACTAGGAGCATTGTCAAGATATGGCGATGACTGTACGGTGCAAATGACCATCGTACAACCAAGAGGTTGGCATAAAGATGGTCATATCCGATCATATTCCATATCAGCTATTAATTTAGTTGAATGGGCTTATGAAACTTTGAAGCCAGCTGCTGAAGCTTGCTACGAAGAAATACCCACATACAACTATAGTAAAGACGGTTGCCGTTGGTGTAATGCTAAAGAGGTATGTGATACTTATAAACAAAACCAAAAGGGAGAACAAAATGGTTAAAGAAAATAAAACTGAAACTGTTGAAGAACCAACAATTAAGTTTGCAGATGATGGCGTTGAACACAAAATAAATGATATGCCAGATGAAGCAAAACAATTAATGGCTCGTTGGCAGGAAAAAAAACAAATCAGAGATGAATTTATTATTAAAGCTAATAATGACATTGATGATTTAAACACTCTGTTATCAGCTTATGAGGCTCGTATGAAAAACATATTAGAGCCAGTAGAAGATAAGCCAAAAATAGAGGTGCAGTAATGTCGTTAGCTAATATAAGACAAAAGGCAAAACTAAAACCACCAATTATGGTTTTATATGGTCCTGGCGGTATTGGTAAAACATCTTTTGCTGCAACAATGAATAAAACTATTATTGTGCAAGCAGAGGATGGTATCGGTAAAATTGAGTGCGCTCACTTTCCTGTAGCAAAAACCTATAGTGAATTTGAAGATAACTTGAAATCATTAATAAATGAAAAATCAGAATATAAAACTGTTTGTATAGATAGTTTAGATTGGTTGGAAACATTAATGCACGATCACGTTTGCGCTAAGAACGGTTGGCCAGACATAAGCTCACCAGCCTACGGAAAAGGCTATTCCGCTTGTTTGGAGACCTGGAAGGAATATCTTGGCTTGCTGAATGAACTGCGAGCAAAGGGTTTTACCATCTTGCAGATTGCACACAACGAAGTAAAAAGATATGAAGATCCGTCAAGCGAACCGCATGATAGACACCAAATTAAATTACATAGAAAAGCAGCTGACTTGGTTATAGAACATAGTGATGCTGTATTCTTTGCTAATTACAAGATTGGTACTATCCAAGTAAAAGGTAAGGGTGGTGGTATGACTACTAAACTAAAGCAAGGCGATAGAACTATCTTTACGCAAGAAACACCTGGCTTCCAAGCTAAAAATAGATTTGGCTTAGATGCAGAGATGCCTTTTGATTGGTCAGCAATCAGGGAGCAGATGTTGAAATGAGAGATGGTGAACCTAACGAACATTACTGTGATGACAAACCACAATATGAAGATGGATATTGTAACTATTGTGGAGAGAAAGAAGAGGATTGTTCAGAATATAAATGTTGGATCAAATAAAAAGGAGTAAGAAATGGATTTAACGAATTTTAATGTAGATGCCTCTAATGAAGGCAAGTCAGTTGTTGAGCCAGGTAGACACGTTCTACATTGGCAAGGCGAAGAAGAAGAACTAATAGAAGGTAGAAACGGTTGGCGTGGGTGCAAGATGTACTTTGAAATAGATGGTACAGGCATCAGACTCAATCATACCTTTACTGTTGGTCACGATAATCCTAAGTATGTTGATAGTGGTGTTAAATCAATGCTACTTATGGCGCAAGCGATGGGATTGAAAGAACCACCAAAAGATACATCAACTGCCTTTATGGGTAAAAGTGTATCAGCTGAATTGGTCAAAGATGAGAATGGTTATCTTAAAATTAATGAAGATTGGGGTAGAACTTGGCAGGCAACAAATGTAAAGCCAGAACCTGTCAATGACAATATACAAACTGGTCCGTCAGAATCAGATTTAGCAGCGATGGGAACTACGACTGTTGATGATGATGACGATGCACCATTTTAATTTTGATGGTAAAAATAGGCCTACGCTGTGTGCATATTGTAAAGCACCAGCTGGGCCACTTCTCTACAAAGATGGAGAAAACTGGCTTGGAGCGTGCTGTATGGCTCATTTAAAAAAGATTGGTAAGGGAGAAAGACTACCAAACAAAGCACAACTAAATGACAAGGGGATAGAATATTCCATAGCACAAACCAAAGATATATATTTAGAACTAGCAAACAAAGAAGATCAGAAGCCTTTACATAAATGGGAGAGGGCTAACAGAAAAAAAATCTTCACTACTATTGTTAGGGAATATCTAAACTGGGCAAATGTGCAAGCGCAGTTAGATGATGAGAGAGCTGCAAATGGATTTAACAAAGTACCTGAAAAAGGACATACTCTATAACGACTTAGGCTTTAGCACAGGTAAGAGTACAAACGATTTAATAAACGAGATGCAAGCACAAGGATTGCTTGTAGACTTTTTAGAAATTACTGGCGAGATAATACGAGTACCAGTAAAAGCAATAGGCGGTAAACCAGATACAGGCGGTCAAAAATCTGGTTATTATGCAATCAACCAGGTTGGCGGACATATGTTCTGCACTTATGGTAATTGGAAAACAGGTTTTGAGGGTAAGTGGTCAAGCATAGATACTAACCAACTTAGCATTGTAGATCGTCAAGAATTACAAAAACAAATGGAAGAGGCTAGTGCTAAGTCTCGTAAAGTAAGGCAACAAAAACAAGATGAAGTTGCAGTTGAGGTACAAGAACGATTTAAAATTTGCCACGAAGCCATTGACCATGAATATCTCACGAATAAAAAAGTTAAAAGTTATGGGTTGAAGCAATTAAATGGAAGGTTAATTGTTCCTGTGTATTCTACTACAGGTCAACTTCGTTCTCTACAATACATTGATAAAAAGGGAGAAAAAAGATTTGCTTCAGCGTCAGAAATTAAAGGTAATGTATTTTTAATTGGTACAACACTTACCGAATTACCAAAGATAGAAAAATTAATTTTAGTAGAAGGCTACTCTACAGCTGCAACAGTTTATGAAGCTACTCAGATTCCTGTA
>JGI10211J34971_10004639_pt1 | contig 10882 bp, 16 predicted proteins | sample Etolagsediment_FD_34971 | JGI IMG/M metagenome (IMG submission 34971)
ACCAGATGTCCTTAAATTTTCGATTGTTACTTGTCCCATACAATTACCTATGAATGGGAGTAGTAACACAACCCACTCCCATTCACTATAAAATTTACTGCAACATAGCGTAAGCATATGAAACATTAAATGTTTGGTTCATCATGCTTGCTTTATCTTCATTCAAATCACCCCATCCGAGTTCGCCACTTAACACACAACCATTTAAAGTCCACTGTTTAGCTTGTGCCCGATTAAGGTCATTCAAATTGATTGTTACTTCACCACTATCAGTAGGCGAAGCCCTATTTTCCTGAGCTACACCGGTCATCGGATCATAACTTTGAATCAACCATTGCCACATAGCATCGGCAAATTCATAACTAATATTTTCAATAACCGTGAAAGAGATATCATTCCATTCAACTGCCCCGGATTCTTTAAAATCAAACCCCCTAACACTTGTTACAATATTGTTGAGAGTTGGGGCAGGTTGAGTTACAGTAGTACACCTAACATTAATATTGGTGAATCCACTGATTCCAGTAATTTCAGCATCCCACAAATAAGTTCTTGCCCCCGCACCGGATGTACGGAGGTTTTCAATTGTTACTTGTCCCATCTTTTAAAACCTCCCTTTAAGAAATACGCACAGTGCTGAAGTCAACGCCAGTACGAGTAATGATAACCCGGTTGTAAATGTATTCAGCTGCTTTGACAGGCTGTACATAAGTATCTACATTCATACGATAATTATCAATATCATCAGAAGAGTTATTTGTATCATCGCACACTACGTCATAAGTGTACAAACCCCTACGATTCTTGATAGTTTCAAGATATGAATTAACAGCAGCCCGAATCAAAGAACGAGTATATTGATCATTAAATTCAAACACATAATCATCAAGGAATTCCTCAATAGCATTCTCAATAACAATCAGCAGCCACCTAACATTTGCTCTATCCAAAGCCGACGCAACAGGAGTAAGAGTTTTCTGACCCCAAATAGCGATTCCTTTACCCGGTTTAAAACGCATCGGATTAAGCTCATTGTCATACAGCACATCTCGCTCACCCTGAGTATACCTTCTATAAACATCCAAAATTGGAAGAAGGCCACGTCTCCAACCAGCAGCAACCCACCATGGATCATACTGATCTGCCGTATAACTAAATGCAGCACCAACAAATCCGGAAGGCGGAACATACAATTCACGACTATTGTAAGTATCCCAAATCTTTACATGACCTGTGTATAGACCAACCCATGTACAATTCAAATTCTGAGTATATTTGCGGAAGTTAACCAAATCAACAATATAATTGGTAGAAACTTCAAGACTATGGGGTGTATACAAAATTCCGTAACAATCACCGCGCCCACCGCGTTCCCTATCACAAAGATTCGCAATATATGTATGATAGGTAGGATTACCCAATGTATCCATAACAATATCTAAATCAACTGCTTCTTTATTTTCAAAAAGATCCAAAGCAGTAATATAATTAGATACACTAACTGCTGTACCATCAGATCCACCATCAAACCATTCAATGTGATCTGCTTCTATTGCTAAATCACTATGGGCAATAGAACTAGCTGGAATACATTCATCTGCTTCAAGATTTGTGTTGTCAAGGACTCTCAAATAATAAGAATTACCATTAATCCTTTCTTCCCACTGAAGATTCTGATTCCATCCATCAATAACATCATCTCTACTTACTTTCCAGTTATCACTAGACACATAATTGGTAAGGTAAGTACCATTAACTGACGTTTTTTCCCAAGTTTGAATGTAGAATGTGTTATCCGGAATACTAAAATCTCTTATAATAACACCTACATTATCAGTCCAAGCACCAGGATTATCAGAATATACTACACCGGCATCTGAATACAACGATGTGTATTTAGCTGTCAAATCTGAAGTCGGTGTATATCCAGCATCCAAGTAAAACGAAATGGCACCTGTTGAATAATTAACTGCATTGGTCTCAGCTGCATCCAAATAAGTACCGGCCCCAACATTCTGAAGATCGCCATTTTCATCAGCATAAATAACAGGAGTTGTACCATCATAGATAACTAATGTACAGTCCGTATCATCATAAGCTGTAACAGCTGCATCAGGGGCATCAATAGCATAAGGGACTAATGTATCAGATATCTGACCATTAGTATCAGCGTCAACCAATTCAAGCTCAATAGTCCTACCATTCCAATCATATTCTGTTGGATCTAAAAGGACGTCATTACCTACAGACAATGTTGTAAAGTCAATGTTAGGAAAACCCCAACGGGCATATATAATAGCACCCACAGGAGGTGTGTAATCAATCGTACCGGTATCATCAAATGTTATTGTAATAGCACCACTGGAATAAGTAACTGTTCCAGAGGCAATACCAGTTCCGTTGATTGCACCAGTAGTTGCTACATCATAACCAACTTTTTCATTGTCTTGCCAAACTTCAACTGTACCTGGAATACATCTACTATACTCCAAAGTACCTGTAAATGTTGTCGTCGCACCATCACCAGTACCTAACGTAGTATTGTAATAAGCCCCTAAAACGAGACCCCCGTATAGCGCACCATTAGCTACACGTACTGCCCAACATCGTTGGGCCTTGCTCAGATAAGAATGCAAAATATAATATGCATGGTCTGAGTTAGGACCTGGTTTTCCCAACCTCATGTCACAATCAGATTTACGCGACAAAAAGATCCTTTCATTAACTGGTCCCCTATCGAAGTTTCCTATCACGAGACCATACATTCCCTGGTAAGCAGGGACTCTCTGAGAGAGATCATACTCCACAGTTCGGACGAACGGAGCTGCCATATCGTCTTACTCCTATTCCACCTTGTATTTAACTGGTTTTCAATTAATACAAACCATACCGTAAGGTTTTAACAAATTTTATAATCTTAATTTATTAACCCTTATATACTTCTCTGTACCCACAAACTTAACTGTCCTCCCAATATTCACCTGCACTTCGGAAGGTCTGCTTGTTTAACCTTCAAAAAATCATTTTAAAATTAGGTCAGATCTGAAATAATTTATTTCATCCTTTTATGCCTTTACCTTTAAAATAATTTCTTTCTTGTAATTTTGTTTCACATACATAGCTTCCTCATCTGTCAGATCGTAATCTCTATAACCCTTTGGAGGTATAATTATGATTTTGTCCGGATCTGCATTTTTAGAAAGCCCTAAATTGATTTGAAACTTAGTTTTGTTTTTTATAACATACATCAATTTCTGCCTCCAATAATGATTTTATTAATAGGTACAAATTCCTATTACTATATCGTTAGTGATACTGTATCCAATAAATTAACACGTTGATCATAAAATCGTGCGTTAACTTGTCGGATAATAGGATGCTGAGTTGGAAGTGCAAACACAACATGCTTAAACTCTACTTCATACTGCATTTTAAAAACGGAAGATACACTACCTTCCTCATGACCATAAGAAGTAAATTCACTACCTTCTTTATGGATCAATTCTAAATCAAAACCCCCAAATTCTGGTATATCGAAATCAATACCAGCCACAGTATCATATAGTTCAACAAGATATATTTCTTCCAGATATTCCACTAAATCCGGGGAGTTAGAAACCCAACCTACCGTTAAATCATATCTAACAAAATTAGTTTTTATTTTTTCACCAGTTAATACTGGACTATTTGTTGAATCCTCAGTTGGTACGTCCAATGTCACCCATGAAGCCCTATTATCAGATTCACTAGGGATTGCTGGTGTCCTTTGCATCCCCAACACAATCCAATCTTCTTTTTGTTTTAATATATCTTGAAACCAAACTGATTTACCACGTACACGCTTTACTCTGTCATCAAACAAATCATTGAAAAAATAAAGATTCTTTGGATAAATAGGGAAGTCATATCTTTCCAATGTAGAACGAACATGGGTCATATAGGTATTTATTGCTAAAGATATGAACATTCAAATTCTCCCAACCTGTGCCATCTTCCATAAACCAGGTATTACCTGTTTAGAATTAATACCGTCTGAATCGAACCTTAGCCATTTACCGTCATAATTAAAATTATCTAACGGAATTGGGCTACCTTTTGCCCTTAATACTAAATTCTTACTTTTCAATATAACTAAAAAAGAACTAAAATCTTCCCATGTACTTAATTTTCTCAAATTATCAGACATTTCAATTATATCTTTTCCACTAGCCCTGTATTCGACATTTTTAGTTTTCTTTTCTTTAATAGAATTTATCGGAAAAATTTTATAAGATTTCTCTACAACTCTTTCTTCTAATTGAAGCCCTTTTATTTCCTCTAACTTAGGTTTTAATTTTTTTGGTTCAGGTGGTACTATTTTTATTGGTTTTTCTATTATTCGTTCAACAACACGCTCAATTGGTTCATGCTCAATTACTCTCTCCACAATAACCCTTTCGGGTTTTTGTTTTTTCAAACTTGGTGGAGGTGCATCAGTATATACTGAATACTGTCTAAGTCTATCACCAAGAATTGACATTTTATCACCTTATAAAAATGACTGCCTTTAATTTTATTTAAATTTTCGTTAGTTTATTTTCCAGTTTATCAACTCGACTATCAATAAGGCTGATAAACTCTAATTTAAAATCCTTCAGTATATCTTTAAATTCAAAATCTTTAAACCTCTCTATATCATTATAAATATCATTCATATTTCTTTCCATAATACTTTGTAAATCATTTATTCCTTCCCCATGTTGTTTTTCAATTTTATTCAACATTTTGCCAATTCTAATAATATAGAACCATTCAACAATTGTTACAATAAATAAAACAATTGCAACAACCGAAAATGCCCCTATCATGACATCTATGTTCATAACAAACTCCTTTAAAAAAAAGGCAGTCAGGATGCAACCAGTATTATTGCATTTCAATCCAAAACATTAAAAAAATGTTTATGAATTTATATTGTGGTGATTATAAAACTAGAAACAATAAAGGATAATTCGTAATTTTGAGATGTTGTTATATAGAAATGAGGTTATTGAAAAATTTTAACTAAACGGTACTAATTCCAATTTTGATAAAATTGATTCTCCACTATTTATTATCCATTCTTTCCTATCTTTTACACGCCATCTTGATATATCTCCATTATCTAATTTTGCTTCAATCATAGTATTTTGTAGAATTGATATTGTAGTATATGCCGTAATTTCAAGATCATAAGTATCTGCAACCTCATTATATTCAAATCTCTCCCCCAAAACTGTAGTAAAAAGAACTTCTCTATTCTCTATATCAGGACCAGCTGTTTCATCATATACATACTGATAACCTTCATAATCATCTAAGTAAATACTTGTACCGGAATCTCCCTCCACTATTTGTGGAAAATACAAGTCACAATTATAACCGTAACAAAAACGACGTAAATTGTTAATGACCTGAGGCATCAATGCTCTAAAATGCAAATCAGCTTGATTTAATATTGCAGACATCATAACCTCACTATCATGTTAGATCTTTTATATAATTATCTATGGCTTCTTGGTCATTAACATTATTATCAATAATCCAATTCATTACGTTCTTTTTAATTACACCTACTTCTTTTCCAGGTTTCAAACCGGTCAATTTCATAATTCTTTCACCGGAAGCCATTTTAGAAATTTTATCCAATTTCTGTATACCATATTTATCTTTTATTTCAATTGCTCTTTTTATAATATCCTGATAATCTTTATCAGTAGTACCATCATTTCTTGAACGAACAGCTCTGTCAGCATAGGCCACTATTTTAAGAACATCCCAATTATCATCATTAACCATTTTTGCAACTTTAGATGGTTTCATTCCCAATATGTTATGAAATCTCATATGATTGCCAACTGCAAACAATAAAGCTTCCCTGTCTTTATTGGCAAGTTTCAATCGTCTTGAAATATCATCAACCAATTTTATTCCACGTTCTGCATGCCCATAATATGTATGATGGGATGAACTTTTACCAACCCCCTGTGTGATAAGTTTTCCTACATCGTGTAGCAAAATTGCTAATTGCTCTATAGGCTTTTTAGTTTTTGAAACTTCTAAAGCTCTCAAAACATGCCCAAAAACGTTATCTGACTCGGGGTGGTGTTGTTTAGTATGTGGTTTGTATTTCAAAGCTGCTATTTCTGGCAATATTACTTGCAAAACCTTGAAATCATCTAAGATACGAAGGTACTTTGCAAATTTATCACTCCCCATTGAAGCAGATTTAAAAAGTTCATCCCTTATTCGTTCAACTGATAACTTTGTTATTTCTTTAGAAACCTTTATTGCCGCTTTCTTTGTATCTTTATCTATTTCCATCCCAAATTTGGCTGCAAACCTAGCTGCTCGCATTATCCTTAATTTATCTTCACCAAATCTATCATTTGGGTCGCCAACAGTTCTCAATAATTTATTTTTAATATCTTTTTGTCCATTAAAATAATCTATTATGTTTCCATCTTTATCAATACCCATTGCATTGATAGTGAAATCTCTACGCTCTGCGTCATCTTTGAACGAACCTTTTATTTCAACCGTTTCTGGTCTACGACCGTCAATATATACCCCATCAGATCTAAATTGAACAATCTCAAAATCAAATCCCTTTTCCTTAATTATAACAATCCCGTAATCGGTGGAACGCCCCAATTCATAAGTTTTAAATAATTTATTGATCTCATCTATAGGCATATTCGTAGCGATGTCTATATCATGAGGATCTGTACCTAAAACTAAATCCCTAACTGTCCCACCTACAATATAAGCCTTAAATTTCTTCTTATTGATTCGTTCTAAAACAGAAACAGCAGCTTTTAACATTGGAATTCGTTTTACATAAACATTCCATCCTGATAATGCTTCATCGATAAGTTGTATTAGTTGATTTGCCGTAAACATTAAATAATACCATAATTGTAAGATTAAATTGTAATAATTTCAATGATTTTTATTACATCAGACTTAAAAACCACTATCGTATTTCCACCATCTTCATGAAATTTTATTGAATCATATCCACGTTTTTTAAGTTTTGGTATAATGTTTTCATCATTATCTGCCCATTCCAAAGTTTTATAAGGAACCAATTTAGTTCCAGAATTATATATAAAATTTCTTTTAAAGTAATCGCTAACCGGAAGTTTATCCAAAAAATCACTAACTGTATTGGAATCTTCTTTATACATAGACAGATCTAAAGTCTTTTTTACATTAAGCGTTACTTTGTATAAGTAACTACCTAAAGAACCATGCATTCTTTTTGCAACATTAATATCATCAGAAAAATAAGCACCTAATTTATCTTTATTTCTGCGTGTACTAAATTTTTTTATGTTGTTATAATAAGAAGAATGATACCAATAATTATGAGTCTTTTCAAACATTCCAATAATATCATGTGCAACCAGCTTTATCATGTTAAGACCTATTTCCAAATTCTTTTCCAAGCAGCATCAGACCATAAAGAAAAATTTTTTAAAATTACTCCATCATTAATTTTTGATATTGAATATCCATAATCACCGAATAACTTAACTGTCGAACCAATCCCAACCTTAAATATATCCATAATCGTATGATAATCACCTTTTATCAAAAAAGAACCCAATTTGGGATATTCAATTACTTCAAAATCATATTTATTATTTTTAGAAAATAAATTGTTTATAATACCTTTCATCTTCTTAAATTCTTCATTTCCCTTATCCTCACTAACAAGACTTCCAATAGTATCCTTACCAGTTAATTCCACATCACAATCGGGACATTTATTTTGATTACATGGTGTGCCACGTTCATGTGGGAACTCTTGATTACATTCAGGACATATGCAAATATCAGTACCACCCGTTCCTTCTATTTCACCATCTTTACCCTGCATCTCATTTAAAAGTTTAATGATATTATTTGCTCTTGCCATGACATATCCTTTCGTTATTTTTACTAAATTTGCAAAATCAATCATCTTGCATAATTTTAGTTGTAACCATATGGATCATTATTAACTTTATCAAAATCAACTACACCAGAATATACTTTCATCTGAGATGAACAACGTGAACACAATATATCACAATTCCCATTTTTTGAAACAGTTTTATAACCACATTTGTTACAAACACACATTTGTGAAGTTGGATTGGTCATAAATCCAACTACCCTTCTCTGCCATCTTTCCATATCTAGTTCTGTCATCTGTTAAATCCCCTATTTTGATTATTTTTAAATAGACCTTATGCATTGAAATTTTTCAATAATTGCGGGTAAGTAGCTTTTATCAACAATGTCAATTGATAAAGATGTTTACAAAATCCAGGTGATCTATTCGGATTTGCTGGTGGTCTAGTATCAGTTTTTCTTGTATAAGGTCTTGCTTTACGACCAGATGCTAGTGAACCAACCTTCTTTAAATACCATTCCCATCTAAAACGAAAATCAGCACAACTACAAAAAACTGATGTTGGCGTAGTATTGGCGTCACAAGGAGCAGCCCATTTAACGATAACTTCATTTGGGCCAGATTTAGATACCAAATTGATAACTTGTGGATGTGCTGCATCTCGCTCATCCTGAAAATCAACATCATAAAAAACCATTGTCAAATCATACATCTGATTCTTTTTATTAGTTCCTTCACCGGTAGATCTTGCATCAAATTGTATCCACCTAGTCCCAAAAAATGGCTTCACATCTAAAATATTTATTTTTCTATCTTGTTTATGGGGTCTGCCGAATAATTTCTCGGCATGTCTATACATCGTATTTAGCGTTACTCTTTTAGACTTATCTGATCTCGGTTGATCAGACATTGCCTCCTCAAGATTCGCTATTATTTTTCGTGCCATTATATGTTCCATAATTTATATCAATAAATATTTTTATATTTCCTTTTAGTTTTCCTTAATCGATAGCTCTATTAACTCTTTTACTTTGCTCATCATATGCTCCATTAACTTTAAAATAAATATAATTATTATGAAGCCATCAATTTTCCAAATAGTCTATCAACCATTTTTTAGCGACAGATAATGTCTTACAGTTAAAATTTGTATATTCTTCTAATTCTTTATTTTTAAAAACTCTATATACCCAATCTTTTTGATCAAATTTCAAATGATAGATATCTTTTCCATATTTCATTTTTCCATCTTTTGCTTTTGATGCCTTCTTTCTGGCTAGGTCTCTTAAATCATCATTAATCAATAGCTCTTCAGTAATTTTTACATCATAAAATGATGTTGTTGACATCTTTTCTATTAAATCTTTTGCTTTACTCATCGTACACTCACAATTTTATGGGATTTAAATGTAATTTTTAAGCTTTTTTATAAGCTTTTGGATCTACTATCCAACCTTCATTATAAAGATCATTCTTTCTACCACCAAACCTAGGGTGTCCCTCATCATCTATATAAGAAACTTTTTCAGTCTTACCTTTTTTCCAACCAAATGTATCACCAGACATTTTCCACATATGATCTTTTACGAAAATCACTGTATCACCTGGTTCCAAATTATGTGGGTTTGGTGTAGATGATTCAAACTTATTAAGTAAATCCCTAGCTTTACTCATTTCGTTTCTCCTTTATATTTTAAACCCCTGTACCTTCCCCGAGGGCCAACCACCACTTATCATTTTCTTCTAATTTTTCAAGAGTATCTCGCCAAAGTTCCTGTCCCTCACTAACTAAATCAGAAGCATCCATTTCAATTGGTAATTCTTGTAAAGTAAATGCTCTTCTACTTCTACCCAACATAATTAAAAATCTAGCTAATAATAAATCAAAGAATAAATAATCATCCCTTTGGTTAATTGTAGAAATTGTAACATCAGTAACAACACCAGTACTATCGGATGTTAACTCATATTGATGATCATGTACTTCTTTAACATCCATTATCCCTTCTTCACCAACCCAAAGATATGGATTTTCATAATGCCAAGCAAATCCTCTAGGTATTTCAAGGGTAGACATTTCACCAACTGTCCTACCTGATAAAGCCTCATAAATACCCATAACATTATATGAAGTAACTGGAACTACACTAGAAATCCAATCAGGTGGACCATATCCGACATCATCGTGATATGTATATTTCTTACCTGATATGGTTATATTATGTCTATATACGAACGGACGTTTCGTATTATATTGTTTTAAAACTCTTTTAACTAGAATCCAGACCTTGGCAGGGGTGAGTGTTAAATTAGAAATGTCCTGTAAAAGGTATTCACCGGATTCCATTAACAGAATTTCTTCTATTTCTGATAATGTAATCGACATCAAATAATTCCTTTATGAAACATAAGCAGTGATTTCATATTTTCCGGATCCCATTTTATACCATTGCAAAAACAACTTAGCATTACCATATGGAATATACTCATCACCATTTTTCGATTCCACTGGAGCAATATCAAAAGAAGTAGTTTCATTTTTACCAACCAATATGCCACTCCATTTTCTCATATCTTCTTGAAGAACAATAATGCCATGCTTTTCTAAAATACTAAATAATTCCTTTAGTGGGATTTCCTTGAAATAGATGTTAGTAATAAATTTGGTAATATCATTATTTACTTTTTTACGAATTGAAGTTTTTAATAAATTTCCTTTTTCAAACAAACCAAGTATCTGTTTTACATCCATAACTTTATCCTTATTTCATTAATTTAACATCTAAAACAGCTTCCGGTGGCACCCTAAATTCACGCTCACCTTTTTTATAAACGATATCAGGATGTGTCATATCAACTTTAGCTTTAACTATACCAATATTGTTCATTTTGGCTTTTTGAAAATTTTTAATAAATTTCTTTTCATCAGTAATGAAAAATACAGGACTAACTCTAATATTT
>JGI10211J34971_10004641_pt1 | contig 10878 bp, 13 predicted proteins | sample Etolagsediment_FD_34971 | JGI IMG/M metagenome (IMG submission 34971)
TTGTTTCAATATCAAACATTAACAATTTATCAGCATAATCTTGAGTTATTCTTCTTCCTAGTTTAAATGAAGTTCCATTAAAATCTTTTGTGCTTCCATATCCAATCGTTATTGGTAGTTTTCCTGTAAGAGGGTCAGGATAAGCCTCCAGATGACATCCTTCAAACTCTTTGATTAACTCTACTCCTTTTACTGGTATTTCTGATTTACTTGTGCTAGAAGTAGAACTATACTTTTTTACATCAAAAACTCTCCCCCATCCAGAATTAGGTCCCTCTGGAGTCCAACGACGCATCAGTTCAGATCTCTTATAAATTGCACCTTTACCATTATAAACAGATCCAGTGTAATTATCATTGAGAGATCCATATGGATCATTGACGACATAATCTCCAGCAGGAGTTTTACCAATCACAACGACCATGTGACCGCCAGTAGGAGCAGACAAGCTACCTCGATGTAAAATGCCAATAACCACTGGACGTTGATTATCAAGCTCACGATCAAGATCTGCGAAAGAAAGACTATAACTAAAGTTACTATCGATACCATATCCAGACAGAACTCTCGTCTGAACCAAGTGATCTGTGGTATCACCAATTGAAAATACTTTTTGAATATAAGCATCGTCTCCTTTTGCACCTTGTAGAGTGCCAGGTTTGAAATATTCAAGACACATTGCACAAGCAGAAGAATTACAAGTCCTTTGTGCATCTCGATAATTATCCGTTTGTGGATAATAAGGAACCTCAAGAATATTTGATTTTGGTTTTGATTCTCCTACAGGTGTTCTATAAATTCTTACCCAATTTGCGCTATCGTCCATTAAAGGAGAGTTGCCCAAATCAACCTCAAATTGTTCTACCGCAGCAACGTGCTTTGGATTATTCTCGTCAAAATACTTAAAAAAGTTATGTAAATCTATTTTCATTTTTATATGATTAACACAGCAAGAGTATTTATAAAAAAGGGGGACTATTTATGTCCCCCAAATGTATCAAAGAATACCCGGCACAATTTGCCCAGTAGTAACATAAGTCCCAACGGCAATAACAAATCCAACCATCGCCAGTCGTCCATTTAAAATTTCAACGCGATCATTAAATCCAAACATTTGAGGTTCCTCCGTAATGTACATTTGTGGTTCTTTGGCGAACATATTTTGGCGTCCACCGTCTTCAGTTGTAACAGTCATAATGTAAATTTTTGCAACAGATCTATCATAAGTCAAAAAGAAAGAGGTGTCAAGCACCTCTTTGGTCTTTCCCGAATTGTGCTACCAAATTCAGGCAATACTATTTAGTTCAATTAAACTTGATTCCGGCACCAATAGTTCCAACAGGAGAATAATTATCTACACTATTATCGCCAAAAGGAAACTTAACATTAGCAAATCCAACAAAGTTCCTACCAAGACTAATTTCAGAACCAATTACACCATAACCATCAGTATCTTGACTATACATATTGTATGTACCATCTGCAGCACCAATAGCACCGCCAAGTCCGACTCCAGCATAGGCGTTCCAAGAGGAAACGGTGGATCCATCTTTGAGTATACGACGACTTAGAGGAAAATCTGCAGTTACGGCACCCCCAAGAGTTGTCTGATTATTATCATTAAAAGACAGTTCAGGACGAAGAGAAACGGCAACATTATTACCCCACTCATAGACCCGAGCGCGACCAGTTAGAGTGACTCCAGCAGTATAATCGTCACCATTTACGCCCCCTTCAGTAGAATAACCACTGAATGCAAGACCGGCATAATTACCAACTCCAAGTTCTTTACGTTCTTGAGCAACTTCAAGTGCGGTGAGACGAGGACCATATTCAGCACGAAGAGCAGACGCAAGAGCAGCATCAGCAGCAGTGTAAAACTGAGTGATATTATCCAGACAGTGATTAGTCAGTGCTGCCATTTGAGCACGAGTTGCAGGTTCACCAGGACGGAAGGTTCCATCAGGAAAACCTTCAACACAACCATACTTCTCTTTAAGGTTAAGGATCGCCTGATATGCCCAATTAGTAGGTTGAACATCTGGAAACTGACCTTGTGGAGTTGCCATAGCAGGAGCAGCAATAGAAGTAGCGGCAACAGCGCCAGCAACAATAGAACGAAGTTTCATAGAATTCTTTTTTAAATAAAGGACAATTATTAAGAATTAAACAATTCTTAATTTCTTATTTAGTATAATAGGTTTCATTATTGAAGTCAAGTTTTTTTATAGTATTCCGGATGCCTCACTTACTCTTGAAAAATATGGATCAAAATTAGTAATGTGATCCAATTCTATTTGGTATCCAGAAGTTTTCCAAAAATTTAAAATACCATCATAACTATTTTTATGAAAAGCATCAATATGATCTGGATGTATAGAAGAACCTAATTCAATTTTATATAAAAATAACGGAGTTGCATAAGTAATTCCAGAATTATAAATTAAATCATCTGCAACAGGTCTTGGTTTTACACCATTATCAATTTTATATTTTTCTCCACGAATATGAAACTTTATAAGTTTCTCCGCATGATGTCTAGTAATCACATAACAAGCTGTAGAAAAATCATTCACAAACCTTGTATGAATTGGAACATGAATATTTCCTGTAGAAATGATTGCAAGTTGTAGTACATCCCAACAATAAGGAACTTTAGATAAAAAGTCTTTCCAAGTAAAACTCCAATATTTTACGATCGAAAGATCACAATCATCCTCCATAATTATTGCATATGGAGAATCTGAAGTATCATACCAGTATTTAATTGATTTAAGATGAGATGTAACACATCCAATCTCACCAGAACTCATCATTTCTGGATATTTACCTTTTATAATATCACTTAGGTCATCATCTCTCCCATCATATGCAGAAACACGAGTATAGTTTTCAATTTCCCAATATTTAAATTGATCTTCCATATATTTCCATCTTTCTGGTTGTCCGTCAAGATTGATACAATATACAGGTCCAAAATTTTCAAGTTTGTATGCTGATTTATTTCTATCCATCATATCCTCATCCATTTTTCTGGTATTAAATCTTTGGTATTTTTATTGGAATTCCCTTTGCCAAACCATGCTATTGGCGCAATAACTTTATTAGAATTGGATATCCATGCTCCCCACCAAGAAAAAGAAGAATTTGCAATAATGTGATAATTACACAGGGTCATAAGACACAAATCAACATAATGGTCACCAGATTCAGATATCATGAATCTATCAGAATTAAACATCTCTTGCTCTTTACACCATCCAATATCATCAGAAAAAATAATAACAGGAATGTCAGGATTCAGAAGTTCTAGTGCTTTAATATAATAATCTAAATTCAATGAAGTGTGATTTAGATTAGTCAAGTAATCAGTTCTGCGAATGTGGAGGCTAACTGCTTCTCCAACCGACTGCATCATTTCTTTGCAAGGTTTTAGAATTTCCTCTTTAAATGTAAAATCTTCTCTGATTTCTTTTTCTATATGTTTGAAGTATTTTTCTGACTGGAAAAATCCAGCAAGAGTAATCTCATCTGGACACATATTAAAAAGAACTTCATCAAAATGAAAATATCTTTCTTCTGCAACTGGTGCATATCCCATATCAAGCAACTTAATATTTTTTTGCTGGACATGAATCATTTCGAATGGATAAAATAATTCTATCTTCATATCAAACCCATAAGGATCTTTAATTATGTGATTGTGATTTGGAATGCAAAAGTCATAACCACGATTACGAGCAATTCCTCTGAGAGAAGCATACTGGAACATCTGATTTCCAAGTCTACCCAACTGCCCTAGATGATTAAATGCCAACATTCATCTGACTCCTTCTTTCCTTGACGTAATTTTGCGACTCATAATATCTTAATATTGTATCTTTCTCCCATGTTCTGATGTTTTGCCAAAGATTATGATTGTCCATAAATTTTGGATTATGATAATGAGAGTTAAAAGTTCTAGAATGCTCTAAATGATAAACAATATCATTCACTCTGCCAACTTTATATCCAAGTGCCTGAAGTCGATAATAATATTCACAATCTTCTGCACCCCAGGAAATAAAATTCTCATTCCACATATAAGAATCAATATAAACCTGACGTCTAATCATTTGTCCCCATCCCATCACAGATGGATGAAGTCTTGATGTCGAATTCAATACTCTTAAATTAAATTCAGATTTAATAAAAGACTCAAATGATGAAACCGGATAATCTACTGCATATTGATATACACCACATCCATAAGGATAAACGGCATCAAATACACCATTATAAATCATCTCATATGCATTAATATAGCTTGTGATGGGATAAACAACATCAACATCATAGTTATAAACTACATCAGTATCCGATTCCAGTAGAAGATCATTTAAAATTCTAGTTTTATGGAAAAACTGATCATTAGAATTCTCAAATATATGAATTAAATTATCAGGTGTTCTTCCAAAAATATTTTTAATTACTGGAATAGCACTAGAAGAAAATATGGATTCTTTATCTACTTCTTTTACAATTATTTGACTTTGAGGAAAATAGTGCATAATATAGGAAACTGAAGTAATTATATTTCTTAATCTATCTTCACTTTCAATTCTACATGGCATTAAAAATGTAAGATCATTCATAACTCACCCCAATCCAACTATCCAAAAGAAGATCATTCATATTATAATGACTGTACATAGACCCAAACCAAGGTTTGGGGGCAACAATGTGTTGTTTTGGATTTTCGATCAACCAGGCACCCCACCAACTCATTGTACTATTAGCTATTATTCCACCACTACAAAGAGACATCATACACAAATCAAAATAAGGAATCAGTGCTTTCTGTCTACCTAAAAGTGTATCACAAGTTTGTGCATACTTCTCATCAAATTCAGAAAGCATAAACCGATCACTCTCAAAAAAAGGTTGCTCTCTACACCACCCAATATCATCAGAGAAGACAATAACAAGTCTATTTTCATCAAAATGTGATAGTGCCTCTTCATAATATTCAATGGGGCAAATTGGATGGGCACTTGGATTGGCTACATAATCACCTCTACGTAAATGCGTAAAAATAGGATTATCCAGTTGGTCTACAATCTCCTTACAGGGTTCTAATATTTCATCCTTGAAAGTAAAGTCCTCACGAATAATATCCTTCACATTCTCAAAATACTTCTCCGTAGTAAAGTAATCGTGAAGATTTACATTGTCTGGACACCCATCAAAGAATTCTTTTGAAAAGTGAAACTGATTTGAAGAAATACTTTGAACATTTAGATATCCAAAATTTTCCTCTTTTACCGAAGACATCTTAAAGCAATCAAACAATCCATAGTTTGAATCTCTATAACTATCTGGAGGGGGAATCAACCAATCAAATCCACGATTTGCTGCAATCCCACGAAGAGCAGCATACTGAAACATTTGATTACCCAAACGCCCATTTGATCCTAGGTGATTATAACTTATTGCCATTTCACTTCCTCACATAAAGAGCATCTCCCCAGAGAGTTCCTGCCCAGTCAGTTTCAACCCTTTCCATATCATATCCAGAAAGAAACAAATCGAGATCTTCTACGAAAGCATTTCCTTCATAAAGTTCATCCCTATTAATTTCACAATAAACATAATCAATGTGATTTAGAGTCTCTGAGCCACCCTTTAATACTTCAAGTTCATAACCCTGGACATCCATATTAATAAAATTGAAATTTTGAGTTTCATCAGAAAATCTATCCAATCGTTTCATCTCTACTTCTTCTATCCCCGGAAACCCAACACCGGGATGAAGTTGGAGATGAACTTTTGGTTTCAATACTGAGCTGCTGATAAGATCATTGTCACTCAAATACATAGTAACATTCTTTTCTTCATTACCTAGAGCAACCTGATAAGCAGAAATATTAGCATTAATATCCATCATTCTTTTTTCAAGAATGGAAAAATTTAAACTGACAGGCTCAAACATAATAATGTCTTGGATCCCATTGTCAACATATTCTTCAATTTCTTGGCCTCGATGTGCGCCAATATGAATAATTCCCCTAATATTCATATTATACTTTTTCACCATATTGGTAAAACTTAAAATCATAATTCCTCTAAGTAAGTTTTATAAATGTAATCTTCATTGATTAAAAAATCTCTGACAATTTCCATATTTTCCTTTACCGCATCAAGTTTATCATAATAAACCTCTTCTGTCAATTGAGAAATATCAAAATCATCAGTAAGCGTAATAATTCCTTCTGGATTAAAAAACTTTCCAATGTCAGGAGATCCATAGTAAATTGGTATAGTTCCTGTAGAAAAACAATCTTGAATCTTTTCAGTGAAGTAAGATTCATAAGAAGCGTTTTCAATAGCAACTGAAAACATATAATCTGCTAAACCTTCTTCTTTGGATTGAATCTCATTAAATCCTCTCCCATAAAAATCAACTTTCCCTTGAAGTTTCTGCGCCCAGGATAAACGGTATTGATGCCCTTCACACATTACCTTGTTAGAGCAAATCATAGAGACTAATTTACTCTTATCGTAAAGTTTTGGGTCAGTAATCCAACTCCCATATAAAGGAGCAAACTTAAACTTAGGATGCAATTCAACTAAGTCTTGGCGATGAGTAAAAATTGCATCATAAACTCTAATATAGTAAAGATAATTTCTCTTCACATCTTCTAATACATCTGGGCAAATATTTGCAGACTCTAGTAACCAAGCATACTTCTTTTTACTACAATCATCATCAAAAGCAAGACTAATATATCGGTCCACATAGAAAGTTTCTTCTGCTCCAAAATCTACCCACTCTATAAACTTTGATTCCTGCTTATGGATAGAGGATGCCTTATTATCATTGTCATAGTTGTTAAAACCACCACCAACTAAGTTATACTGTTTTTTCTCAGTCATATATAATAAAGAATTAATGTGAATATGAAAGTTGTATCTTTTTCTTTATGGGGAGATAATCCCAAGTATACTATCGGAGCAATTAAAAACTCTCTTCTTAAGAACAAGTTTTACCCAGAATGGGAAATGAGAGTTTATCATGATGATTCAGTGCCTTCTTATATATTAGAAGAATTAAAAGGCAATAATGTGAAACTCGTAGAAAGAGATAATCAAAATCATTCTAACGCAATGTGGCGGTTTAGTCCAGCATCCGAAGAAGATATTGAATGTTTCATCTCAAGAGACTGTGACTCTCGTTTATTTGAAAGAGATGTTGTCGCTGTAGAAGAATGGTTGGCATCAGATAAACAGTTTCATATTATCCGTGACCATCCTGGTGGTCACGCTTGGGAAATAAGTGCTGGAATGTGGGGTTGTAAATCTGGTTTCATTCAAAACATTGATGAAAAAATGCAACAGTACATTAGTACATCGCATTGGATATCAGATAGAGCAGTGGACCAGAGATTTCTACAAGAAGTAATTTATCCTCAAGCAGTTACAAGTTTATTTCTTCACGACGAATATTTTAATTATGAGCGAATTGGGACTCCAATTAAAAGAGACCGCAAATTAGATGACTTTGCTTTTATTGGAGAACCTTTTGATGAAAATGATAAGCAATTATCTAACCACCGCGATATGATTATTCAAAGATACTGAAGAGAATCTGGAAGAATTTTCTGACAATATAGATTCATATTTTTATGGTATATTGAATGATCTCCTGGATGAGAAGTTGCAACCTTACTTGTAGGAAGAGAGCACACCTTAATATGTCTTAGGTCTTTAACTTTGTATCCGAAAGAATATGCACGATAAGACATATCACCATCGGCACAATAATACTGATATTCAGGATTATACATTCCAATTTCTCTGAATATTTTTTTATGATATAGTCCATAATTCATTACAATTTCACCACCACTGTCGGCAATGTTACACAGACACCACCCTTCAGTATGATCTCTACCTTTCAACCACTCTGGATTTTTTGTATCTTCAAAAGATCCATATTTCCAATTAAAAAGATAGAAATCGTGTTTTGATTGAATTTCTAAAAATACTTCATTCCATTCATTGCACAAAATCACATCATCATTCCACTGACAAATAATTTCATGAGTTGCATTTTGAATACCAAGATTCATAAAATGAGGATAAGAACTTCTCTCACCAACCTCAATCAATTTAATTTGTGGGTGATTAAGTTGTTTAATATAATCTATAGTGCCGTCACTACTCCCACCATCAACCAACACCAACTCTAACCCATCATCAGAAAGAACAGTGTTTGCAATCAAAGTGGGGAGCATTCCCACACGATTTAGTGTTCCAGTTACAATGCTAATCATTAGTTTATCTCAATAAATGGATTAAGACCAGAAGAATTCATACATTCATCATACTGCCTAATATAATTATGCTGATATAGAATAGGTTTTTCTAATTTGTAAGAGCACATCAATTCCTTAAATGATGACTGCATAAAATGTATTTCTTCAGCATTTTCAATCAAAGTAATGTAATCAAAAACATTAAATCTTTTATCATTCATAATCACCTTATACTCAGTCTTGACTCTATTCATATCAATTGGAAATCCACGAGATGCATCATCGTGTACAAAAATAAACTTCTCTCCAGTTGGATTCAGAGTATTCAAGACCTCTTGTTCTTTTTCTAAATCTCGCTCAAAATAAAATTCATCAAAGCGAACAGAAAAATCCAATCCAGCGAGTTTATAGAATGCTTTATCAAAGGGAATATCAGGCATCACATCAGATAACTTATCGAATCCAATCTTAATGCAATCTAAATTATTTTTAGAAATATAGAAATCAGTTTGTGCGTCACTCTCAACACCTATAACCTGAAGATTATCCAAATCTCTATACATATACTGCACATTTTTTACATTATGCTTATATGCAAATAAACAAATAGATTCATATTGCTTATAAAAGTGCCTGACCATACCATTATTAATGATGTGGTCTCCTAGTCCTAAATGGTGGTAGATGTATTTCATTGATTTAAATTGAGTATTGTTTGAAAATCATTTGCTCCCACAATTAACGCAAGGAGACTAACATTTGAAAAACTATACAAAAAGTGACTGCACCTTGAAAGAATAAAAACGCTCGATAATACTTCTTCATTTATTAAGTCTCTATCGGGAAAAGTATGGAGTGGAGTATCATTATTACTTATTGTAATTTGGTTATCGTATAAAAGTTTATCTTTATATCTTTCTTTGATTGGATTTAGATATTTTATATCGTCAGTCGCCAAAAAAATATTTTCTATATCAGTATTATCAAAGTAATAATCAATCTTACTGATGATATTTTCAATATTTGGTTCTGGTATTTCTGTCTTCTTATCAGTGCCTCTGATTTGCACTCCAAGAGTTTTATTTGTAATTCCTAGGTCTGTAAATTTTTGTTGAAAAGTTTTTAACTTATCCTCTTTAAGACTAAGAATACTATCAAATATTTTATTCTTTAACTTTAGATTATTAATATCTGCAATAGTATGTGCAGAGTATTTTGAATGATGCAATTGATTATTAAAAAATCTATCTAACCACCAAGGTCCAGCATCATATTCAGTATCACTAACTTCATAAATGTTATCAAATAATTTAAGAGTCTGTGATTCGTAGACACTACAATTCAGATTTTCATATACACAATAATGCTCCATTGCTATATCAATTATAGCACATACAATGGAACAAAATCCTTTATATTGATAATTAAATCTTGGATCGTTAAGAGTTATAAAGGCATTCATAATCCACCATCTCTTTCCAAGTTATAAGCATAAGCAGTTTTAAGACCACTTGGTTTTTTATCATTGAATAATATTCTCTCACCTATAGGCAATCCATAGATGATATAGTCAAATCTGATATTATTTTCTGTAAGAAACTTTTCGGTAATTTCCTGATACTCCTTATCTCTAGCAGTCAAAATAATAACTTTATCATCCTTTGATATCTTGGAGAAGAACTCTTTCACTCCAGGAAGTAGTTGCTCTTCTCCATTCTTGTATCCATTATGTTTGACTAATGTTCCGTCTAAATCGAATATCCAAGTTTTACTCAAATCAGAGTAATTACTTCTGTCCATAATTCACATCCTTTATAAAATGAATATAAAACTGCATCTATATCTTCCTTTACATATCCAGATAACGAAAACCAAATGCTAGTATGTATTAATAGCATCTGAAGTTTAGACATTTTAGATCTCTGAATAATATATTCACCTAGATGCTCATATCCGTTAGTCTCAATATCAAGTTTAACATCACTATTTTTATCTACACTAAATTTTTTAGAATTAATCTTATCATAATTTCCAACTGCAGAGTAATAAAGTTTTGCCCAATCATATCGTGGGTCTCCATATATTTTAGACCCACCAAATGTTCCTCTAGGATCAATAAACCAAACTTGATTCTTATCATCAATTATAGTGTTACTAAAAGTACAATCACCGTGAATAACGGTATAATTGATATTCTTAAGAAGATTATTTTCTACAATCTTCTCAAAACTTTTAATATCACAGAATGGATTTCTGCAGGATTTTCCATTAATTTGAATAACAGGTTTAGAAAAATCTTCAATAATGTGTCTGACTTGCATCACTCTCTGATATGGTTTAAACATATAAGTGTCTGCACAATCATAGTCACTAATTGGTTCGCAACTCCCTTTGATAGAGTGTAATTCCTGAAGGGCATCGCAATAATTTTCTATTACCCAATCTTTATTAGTTTTAACATCCCAAGCATGTTTTCCATCAACTTTAGACATAACTAATGGATTTGATGAATAAATCTTTGGTATCCTAAAAAAGGAGTCTTTTACATATTCATACCACTCTTTTTCTGCTTCATGAACTT
>JGI10211J34971_10004644_pt1 | contig 10875 bp, 18 predicted proteins | sample Etolagsediment_FD_34971 | JGI IMG/M metagenome (IMG submission 34971)
TTCATTGTATAATCTTGTGCAAACTCTCGTGAAACTCGTCGGAGATGACACGTGTACAAAGAAATAACAATTATCGCTTTGGGTGTGTTCGTACTTAGCTACACAATAAGCAGACTCTTCTGCAAATACTGCCAGAAAAAAACCTGCAAAAAACAACAAGACCAAAACTTCTGGATCCTTGTCATTATTTGTTTGCCAATTCTTGCAATAATTATAGGGCATTATTCAGGTCTGTGGGATTATATCGATAAAACCCCTTGACGAACAACGGCCGCTGTCTTATGTTCATATCAGTAGCAACGAAGCTACTCAATAATTCGCCAACGGCGGAAAGGACTCGCAATGCAGACTCTTCACACACTTCCAGAAACACTCGTAGAATTCTCACTCAATAACAAAGACTGGAACGTCTACGCACGGCAAGCATATAACGGCGAATGGCTATATTTTGCTCGCTACAATAAAGATGAGGACTCGTACCTCATTGGCACATCCTGGAACACAAACGAACAACTAAAAATCGCTTTAAGGCGGGTTGTCAGATGACAAACGGACAAAAAATCCGAAAAATGCGCATTGACGCCGGATGGACTCAGCAAAAACTTAGCGAAGCTGTACACGTCAATAAGCGCACAGTACAAAGATGGGAAGCTGGTGACAGGAAATGCCCGGAAGCTATCGTGATGCTGCTCGAAATGCTCATGGGTAAATGTAATGACAAACGCTGAGAAAATAACTCTCATACGTCAAATAATGAACGTGGAAATCGCCGGCTTTGCTCGCATTTTGGGAGTGACTGAGCGTACTGTAAATTCGTGGGAAAACGCTGATAGCATACCCACAAAAAACGTATTGCACACAGCTGAAGCTTACTTGAACAGAGAGCAGACAATAGAATATTGGGAAAAAACCGATGAACTACACCTACACAAATGATTTTCTCGCAGCTGTCAAACATCTCAACAACTACGTGCTTGAAAGACTGCATCCGGCCATGGTTGCGCAGTGGATTCTGGAATCCGATCGTGGCAACTCTAAACTTGCTCGTGATGCAAAGAACTTCGCTGGCATGAAGTGGCGCAAAGAACTCTCAGGAATCGGCTTGCCCATTCTGATAAATGTGCCTTCTGAGCCGTACCCAGTGGAATTCGCTGCTTTTGCTACTCCGCAAGATTTTGTCCGTGGATTTTACAAATTCCTTGACCGTGAGCCCTACGCAGGATGGCGCAACACTGTATCGCCGGAGCAGTACATCGAGCATATCGGCTCGACGTGGGCAGCAGATCCAAGATACATTACAAAAGTCAAAGCACTCATTCCAGAAGCTCGCAAACTACTTGAAGGAGAAAAAACAATGCCAGATCCGCAGTGGTTCGAATTGTACCGCAAGCCTGATGGTGGGGCATATCTGATTGCTTATTCAGGCAGTGAAGCACTCTTCCGCACTCCGATCCGTACTACTGAAGACTTGGCTGTTATTTATGACTTTTTCGGCAAGCACAACATCGAAGTCGCTCCAGAAGGCAAGATCATGCCTGTCACTGAGCAGAAAACGATTGCTGATTTGCACCAAAACCAAAAGCCCGTTCCTCAGCCGGAAAAACCATCGGCTGAACTTGCAGGACTCAAAGTGTTTCTCGAAGCCGGACACGGATGGAGCGGTTCGAGCTTCGATCCCGGTGCAGTCGGACACGTTCAAGAGTGGACACAAAACAAGATTCAAGCAAACGCATGTGCCCAGTGGCTACGTTCTCGTGGTGCTGAAGTCAGGCTTGAACTCTACGATCGTGGAACTCCTGCAAGAGACTTGCGAACCCGTGGCAGAATCGCTGGTGGCTCCGATGTGTTTGTGTCCTTTCATCACAACGCATTCAATGGAAAGGCGCAAGGAACTGAAACCTGCATCGATAGACTTGCAGATAAAGACGACAAAGCTTTGGCTGAAATCATTCAATCGCACATGAGCAAAGCTTCGCCTTTTCAAAACCGTGGTGTCAAACAGCAAGGCTTAGGTGTGCTTCGTGGTGCAAAGCCTGGCTCATTTGCCGCTTGTTTGACCGAAGCTTACTTTGTGGATGGTCCGGCAATCTCAAACGCAGATGAACTGGATAAGAAACTCGGAATTGCAGTTGCTCAGGGAATTGCTGAGTTCGCTGAGGCAGCTGGAAAAGTATGAGATTTGAAGCAGAAGTCCAGGCATTCGCAAAAGCTATGCTCGATACACTTAACAACACGCAAAACGTCAACAAGCCATCTGATTTACAGTGGATCAGTCTTCAAGTTCTGTTTCAGAAGTATCTCGAAGAGAAGTTTGAATTTGAAGACGAAATCACTGCACAAGATGTCAGTGGCGCACCAGCAGAAGCTATCGACTTAGCAAACTGTCTCATGATGATATGGACGAAGATTGAAGGAGAAAAAATTGAAAAGTGATCATCCGTTCACTATTGGGAAAGCTATCGTGATCCGTACAGTAACAATGATTCAAACAGGGATCCTGAAAGAAGTTGGAAAGAAAGAACTTGTCTTGACTGATGCGTCGTGGATTGCAGACACTGGGCGTTTAGGTGAGTTTCTAAAAGAAGGGCCCATCAGCGATTCAGCTGAAGTCGAACCGTTTCCAGACGGTGAAGTGTTTGTGGGTCGTGGCGCAATTATCGACGCTGTGCATGTCGAATGGAAGCCTTCACGGGAAACAAAGTGAATCAAGCAATTTTAAGAACTGGCTCGGGCAGGAGCAGGAGCGTAAGCTGGAGCGGGAGCCAGAGCGGAAGCTGGAGCGGAAGCAAGAGCAGGAGCAGGAGCGGTAGCCGGAGTGGAGGCAACACCGTGAGCTGGAGCGGGATCGGGAGGAGGAGCTGGAGCTGGAGCTGGCCCAGGCTCTGGAGTAGAAGCGATAGCTGTTGCAGGAGCAGGAGCGGGAGCAAAACTTATACCTGCGGTATGAGCGATAGCGGGAGTCTACCTTGAAAATACGTAAGAAAGATATGGTTCTACGTGGTGATAGACACACCGGCAAATGGTATCTCGGAGAACGTGTAGACACACTCGCAGATGGCACACAGCATCTCAAAGGTCGTATCTACGATGTGACAGATTCTATCGAGCCTGCAATCTCTCATACAAATACATACGTTCGCAGACTGGAAGATGCTTTGATTGAAGTTGTGAAAGATTTGTATAAAGAACGTGGACTCACTTGTGGCGACCGTGATGTGCTCGCATATTTTGCAAAACTAAAAGACAAAGTAGTATGATGACAAACGCGCGATTTTGCGCTCACGAAAAGGAGCATACAATGCCTTTGAACGAATCTATTGTGGACTCAGTAGCGAACACTAACCTCAAGAATGTAGCCGAAGCACCTGCGTTTTACAGTGGTCTTGCAATGGGTGATGCTGTCGCACATCAACGTGGTATCAACACAATTCGTGAAGCTGCTATCGGCTCAATCGTTGATCGCATCATTCATGCTGACCCCTCTGAAGCGATCAGCACACTTAAGATGATGACTGGTGACAGTGTTGCTCAACAGATGCAAGCACTGCTTTCTGCTCTCAACAGCGGACAGCAAGGTGTTAAAGCTGCACAGAGCACTCCGCCTGTAACCGGCGCTTAATTCTAAGCCCCCGATTCCGGGGGTGATTTTTCCCTGAGGTTCCTATGTCTGAAATTGACCAAAAAGAGCTTGCTAAAAAAGCAACCGAAGCTTCACACCAACGCAAACGTTTACACGTGGCTAAAGTCGAAATGATGCGACACATGTCTACTTACATTGAGCAAGTTGAGAACTTGCGAGCGCTAACTGAAATCGTCGCTGATAAGAATGGTGTGGATAAAGATGTTCTTGTTTCGTGGGTTGCGGGCGAAATATTTAAAACCTAAGTGGTCATTTAATAAGACCGATGCTTTCAAGCAATAGCTTCACAGCTGCCAGTGCTTTCCACACAAAATCTTCCAGTGCATCTGGAGTCACAAGGTCAATCATCGGTGCAGCTATTTTCAAAAGCTCGTCAAACTCTTCAGGCTGCAAGTCTGCAAGCTCAGCTGGAATCTTGTACCCGCCTTCAATTGCTGCCTGGAGCGGGAGTATAAGGCCAAGCGCATCTGACAGGTCTCCGATTCCTATCTTTCCGTCGGCAAGTGCGCTTTTTCCCGCTTTGATAAGTGCAATTCCCAAAACCAACGCTTCTTTTGTTTCTTTGATTCCATGAACACTCATTACCAAACCTCCAATGCGAGAATGATTGTTTCGACAGCTATTGCTGCAACTACTAACTTACTTTTTCTCAGAACAAGAGACGATAAACGCAAAATAGGCAAAGTTTTCTTCGCAAGTTTTTTCAGATTATTCATGCTTTTGTCCTGACGTGTTAAACTGCGGGAATAATACATTATGAAGATCGGAAAATATATCATGCAAGACGTCACCAAAAACGATATACGTTTTGCAAGTGATATCATTGTGAAGGCATTGTGCGGAGTCTGTACAATACTTCTCGGTATTGCTGTGCAGTCTATAAATACAATGAGTGAAGAAATCAAAGACCTGAGCGTAAGCGTTAACACTTTGTCAGTAAGTTCTAGTCTTGTAGTCGCTACCCAAAAAACTCTTCATGACAGACTCGTCAAAATGGAAGATGAAAAAGAACGCTTGAAAGAAATGATCCGATTGCAGACTATAGATATTGCAATTATAAAAAAAGGTTCAAAGAAGTAGACTGATATAAATTCAGTGTCTATAAAAACTAATGAAAGAGTTTTATTAACTGGAGATAACAATGAAAATCAATTGGAATGCTGTACTTGTAGACATGGAAAACAAACCACTCAAAGCTGATGCTGACAAAGATTTGACTCTTGCAAAAGTCGCTATCAATGCTCTGAGCCAAGTCACTCAGGCAGACGCTAATCTAACAGGTGAAGAGAAGTTTAAACTCGGAGCCCTCGCATACAAGATTCACAATGAGCCAGATGCTGAATATGAAGTCGAAGAAGTCAGCAAAGTCAAAGAACGCATTGGCAAGCTCTACGCACCTTCGGCAGTGTTCCAGGCTTACAATTTGCTCAAATGACTCCTGAAGAAAAAGCTGCCATCGTCCGGAAGATATTCAGAGCTTGGACAACCGGAGACCTTCGCTACAAAATGCACGATGGCCAGCTACAGATTCATTCCGTTCTTCGTGGTCTGCCGACCTCTGTTCGTATACGCATGATGGAATGTTGCCGTGGCTACGGGAAGTCTACCCTAAACGTGCTTATGGCATGCGAAGATTGTGCAACCCCTCATCCACTCAACTATCCCGTGCGCATCGTTGGCCCCGAAAAAGACCAGACCGTAGAAATCGTCGCTCAGATATTCGACATCATTGGCTCTGAAGCCCCACCCGGGTGGATTAAACGCAAAGGCTCGACTTGGTACGTCGGGCATAATAGAATCATCGTGTCCGGATTCAACCTTGGCTCAATCGAAAGACTGCGTGGCAAACGTGCGAAGTCAATCTACCTTGAGGAAATCCGTGACGTTCCTTCTGAATCGTTCGAATATGGCATGAAGTCTATTCTGCTTCCGCTATCTCTTCTGGTGAAATGCCCTATCACAGCTGCAACCACTTCCGCTTCCCAAAAGCTGCATTCCATGAACACTTACTTCAAGGAAAAGGCAATCAGCAACGAAGGCTACTTTCACTTCGATATCCACGACTGCCCTCTGTATGGGCCCACTGAGATCGAGCAGGCTATCAATGATTGTGGTGGAGAACATACTGAAGACTTCATCCGTGAATACCTTTGCGTGTCTATTGATACCAAAGTTCAACTTGCTGTTCCTTCGTTCTCTGAAGCCAAGCACGTCAAAGAGTTTGAATATCCAAAACGTGACTTCAAAAGATGGATGATTACGGACGTAGGCGGTTTGCAAGATCCCACACACTCACTTGTGTTCTTCTACGATGAAGATTCCAGAAAGGTCCGCATCATTACCGAACAAGTCTTTGAGCCAAGAACTGCCACTTCAGATATGGTTGCAAGGCTTCGGGAAATCGAAGAAGAAGCTGGCATGATCGAAGACGATGACGATAAGCCTTCATTCATGGATTGCCCGGGACAGTTCATGGTCGACTTGCAAAACGAACATCTTTACCGTTGTAGCTTTGTGTCTAAAGGTGGATTCCAGGAATCTGTCAAATCGCTCAACCAAGGATTTTTTGACGACCTCATTGAAATTCATCCCTCATGTGAACAACTGATTTACCAACTCAAAACCGGCAAGCTCAACAAACAGCACAAAGATTTTGAACGTGAGCCGAAGGTGGGTAAATATATTGCACATCACTGCGACGGAATCGCTGCCGCTATGTACGGTTGGCGCATGAGGGATGTTTCAAAAATTCGAGTCATGCCTAAAATTGATCACGATAAGCAGTGGATTCATCCGACTCTGCTTAAAGAAATGATGGATTCGATGGATAACCAAAGACTCAAGGCAATTCAGCCAAAGATAAAGAGGTTTTGATGGAAGTTAAATTTGATGGCTCAATCTCTGAAATTGCAACCGAATGCTTTGAATTCAGCTCCATGTATTCCTGCTCAGTGGTTCTCTCAGAATTGCGAGATGAGCTTCGCAATAACGTCAAATACGATGACAAAAAAATGACAGCTGAGGAAATCTATGGACGACTTTTTAAACTGTGTGAAGAGCACGGAATAAGTTTGTGGGAGATCTGAAATGGCTCTGATAACCGCAACAGATACTTTTGATGAAGAGGAACTGGAGCCTAGGGACGCTGACGCTATCGCTCCGCTTATTGAATGGTTAAATACAAACAACCAAAACATCGTTGCAGCATTACAGGGAGGACTTGGTGATACGAACTTTGCAACACAAGTTCTCACTATCAAGGCTGATTCCAATGTGCGCAAATCTGTACAAATATCCGGAGAAATTTCTACCGTTGTTATTAGTCGAGTAGTTTCTCAATCTGACAGTAGTGTGCTCATTACAGGTTTTAATTGGTGGCCAACAAGTGCCGGTTTTGATTTTCAAGTCACATACACTGGCGAGAATGCCAGCCGTGACGTTATTTTAAGGGTTGATTTTAATGTTTGAAGATAACGACAACACATCGACAGAGTTTGGTGAACTTTTCATGGATGATCCAGAACCTGAGATCGTTGAAGAGACAGAAGTAGAAGAAGAAAAAGAGACTCCTGAAGAAGAGATTCAAGAGTCAGAAGATGAAGAGCAACTGGATGAAGAGAACCAAGAGGATCCTACCGAAGAGGAAGAGAAAAAGGAAGACGACGGAATTGTCGCAACCATAGAAATCGACGGAAAAGAGTTTCCTCTTGATGAGATGAAGGTTCAGAAATTAGCAGAGCAGTACGTTCATGTGGCAAACATCAACAAGCAGCTGGAACAAGACAGAAGCAAAGTCAATGAAGCTCTCCAGCACATCGAGAACGTTCGTAATGGTGTGGACATCGATGAAGCTATGGCTGCCCTTGGAGTCAATTTCGATGCCCTCATTCACGACAAAGTGAAGGACTTCATCAGACGTTCAACCATGAGCGCAAAAGAACGTGAATATGAAGACGCAGCAAAAGAGCGAGACAAACTGAGAAAGAAGATTGCAGAACGTGAAGAGCGTGAAGCTCAAGAGCGTGAAGCACGTCAAGGCAAAGAGCAGGCAGAATTGATTATCGAGTCTGTGAACAGTTCGCTTTCTGAAGTGCCTGAAAAGTTCCGCAAGGAAATACAGATTGAAGTCTTTGGTGCCATTGAGCGCAGACTCAGAGCTGGCGGTAACAGGCCATCATCTGCTGCAATCAAGAATGCAATCCAGACAATTTATAAACGTAAGTACAAGACGATTTATGAATCTGAAAAGAAACCTGTAACCTCAAAACGTACAACTCCGCCAAAACTGGTCAAAAATAATCCGGGTGACTCGACAATGCGCAAAAAGTCGGCATATAATGCCACGGATTACAACGAACTTTTTTAGGAGTTTGAGATATGGGCTTGCAGGCACTTACACTTGAAGATTCCAGACTTGCTGCTTCACAGCCGCACGTTCTTCACCTTGTCTTTACAATCACAGCAGGAGCTCCTACTCAGCTTCTGACTAAGAACTTGCCACCTGTGATCTTCGGTGTAGCAGCTGGTGACTTCACACAGGCAGCTGTCAATGCACTGCTTGCAAAAGATTCGACTGGTGCAGACCTCTCTGCAACTTCGACAGCTGAAATCGATACAACTGTTGCTTTTGGTTCAACTGCAATGGGTGTTGATGCCTTTGGTTTTGTAATCTCTTGCGCTGGTCAGATTGACGATGTTCTGGGAATGGAAGCAACACTCTATGACGCAGAGCAGGACAACTTTGTGCCAAAGGTCGCTTCGCTTCCCAATACTTTGACTCAAGGTCTGCTTGTCACTCCAGCTGGTAACTTGGCCGGTCGTGTGATTCCAACTGGTCTTGATGCAGAAACCGGATACCTGTCACTGAAAATCTACTTCTACAGCAAATAAGGGGTCACTAAATGAGCCAGGCAGCAACATACAACGGTCTGTTTAAGAGGGTATACGGCAAGTTTAACAACCTGCGTGTACCAGGAATGAAGATTCTTGACTTCATCCCATTCGAAGGTTCAGCTGGCGATGGTGAATCTTACATCGAAGGCATGGCACTGACAGACGAGTCAGGACACACATGGACTGGTTCCGGACTTGCACTTGCCGACATCAACCCTGCAAATGCTGGTGTTGTTGAGCAGGCAGAGTACAAGTCCTACGAGTACCTGCTCACTTCCGTGATTCCATGGAAAGTCATGAGCCGTACCCAAGGCAATGAGAAGGCATTCAAGTCTGCTACCAAATACTTGGTTTCAAACAACCTTGAATCCCATGGCCGAACTCTTAACGATGTTGTCGTTTACGGCCAAGCCGATGGTCTGTTCGGACACACTGCATACATGACCGCAACATATCGTGGTGTGTCCTTCACCAACGGTACAGGTACCCTAAACGGCGTTGCCTTCACCAACGGTATTAACGCAGCATCCCGTGCAGTTCTGTTCAATCTCGGCGAGTTTGCACCCGGCTTGTTTGTTGGTCGTGAAGGCACTGTGTTTGTTCAGATTGAACGGTCTTCTGGCTCTGTTGTGTTTGAATCCAAGCTCAAGAGCGTTGATGTGGAGAACGGATACGTCACATTCGAAGACGGCACTCCGATTGCTGCTACTTCTTTGACTTCTCACTACTGGGGAATCAAGGGAATGGAAGACACAACCAAGCTCATGCCTGGTATCATCAAGATTATCTCCACTCAGTCTGGACAATTGTTTGGAATCGAAACCAGCAAGTACAGCCGATACAGAGGAATCGTTGTTGATGGCGGTGGGCCAAACAGCGGTGTCAAGCTCACATTCGGTCGGATTCTTGACGGCATCGCATATGCTGCCAACAAGGGACTCGGAACTCCTCAGCAGGTTGAGCAAATGATCTTCATGAACAACCTCGCATGGGCAAATGTTCTTGACGACCAGATGGCTTACAGACGATATGACAATAGCTTCAAGATCTCGAATCTCGAAGTTGGTGCCAACATGATTACGTTCTACAGCCAGATCGGTGTGACGAAGCTTGTTCCATGCTCGACTATCAAAGAAGGTCAGGCTCTTGGACTCTGCAAGCCACTGAGCGCAGCTGGTGCTGGTGAGAATGTTCCTAACCGTCACTGGTACCGTGGTGGCTCTTCTGAAATGAGCTTTCAGGTTCCCGGTGCAGATGGTCAGCTGATTAAGCTTCTCGACAACCAGACAGGGTACAAGTACACATCTCGCTCAGACCAGTTCGTAGCTTGCCGGATTCCAGGATTCCAGATCTTCTGGGAAGGATTTGACTGGGAATCTTCAACCTAAGCAGGTTCGAGATTGTCTAGCTTTTGTTGTATGATTGCCCCGATTAGTCGGGGTATTTTTGTTTGAGGGAACCATGGCAACTACCGTTACGTTCAATGGTGTGAATTACTCTGTACCAGCTGTCAACGAAGAAGACTGGCAGTCTTTGAGCACGTATCTGATAGCTCTTGCCGGTGCTGCTCCAGCAGGTGGTTCCGTCAAATGGAATATTCGTATCAGCACAAGCGCAACCACAGCGGTTGCTGTCACTGACTATGCTGTTCTTATCAACTACGCAGGTGTTGCAACTGTGAACCTGCCCGCTGGTGTCGAAGGCCAAGTGTTCTTCATCGGTGATGCCAGTGGTGCAGCTGCAACCAACAACATTACCATCAACCGCAACGGAGCCAATACTATTCTTGGCGGAACGAGCGTTGTACTGGACACAGACGGTGAAGTGATTGCCCTTCAGTTCTCAGGTGGCAACTGGTACAGGATTGGACAGACCTACCCGACTTCGGTAACCGGGCCTTCCAGCTCTGTGGATAACGGAGTTGTCTTGTTCGATGGGACAGCCGGGAATCTCGTCAAAGACCTTGGCGTTGGCACAGCTGACCAAGTGCTCTTGACCGATGGCACAACTCCAGTCTTCGGTCTCATTGCAAACGCCAACATCGATGATTCAGCTGCCATTGCACTGTCTAAGCTGGCTTCTGTGTCCGGTGGACAGGTGCTGCTTGGAAATGGGTCTGGTGTGGTCACTGGAACAACGATATCCGGTGATGTGACTGTCAGTGATGCTGGTGTGACTGCAATTACCGCAGGAGCCATCGTTAACGCTGATGTGAATGCCTCAGCCGCTATTGCTTACTCTAAGCTTGCTCTGACTGATTCTATCGTCAACGCTGATGTGAATGGCTCAGCTGGTATCGTGTATTCGAAGCTCTCTTTGAGTGATTCCATCGTCAACGCAGA
>JGI10211J34971_10004646_pt1 | contig 10873 bp, 13 predicted proteins | sample Etolagsediment_FD_34971 | JGI IMG/M metagenome (IMG submission 34971)
GTTGAGCACCGTCGCCGTTAGCCATGACTGTAAAGTTACTCTGTGTAGACAAGGTCTGTTACTATGAGACAAGAGACATTTCGGATCAAAAAACCGCGAATCCAGATAAAGATACGGGCGCATTGAAAAAGTGACATCTCCATTCGACTTATCACGAGAAAGGGCACTTTTCTTCGCAAACACATTCAATCATGTCACAGAAGCCAAAATGGATCACAAAGAAGGTATCCGCGCCGAAGGCGGGGGAATCGAAGGAGGTAGCCCTTCCTGACGCAGGTATCTTTCGCATGCACACGCAATTCATCGACGAGGAGGCGCAGGGAGCGCTCTATGAGGAGTTGACAGGCCTGGACGTGTGGCAGCAGGGTGAGTATATGATGCATGGGCGTCCCGTGAAGACGCCGCGTGTTTTGACCTCGATGTGGGACTCGGACGATGTTCGTGAGCGCATCGATCCGACGCAATCGGGCGGGAGTGTCATATGGACGAAGGAGAATGAGTGGATCAAGGACGGGATCAAGTGGACGCCGGAAGTGTTGGCTCTGAAGCAGAAGATCGAGAAGGAGCTTGGTGTGCGCATTGACTATGCGCAGCTGAATTGGTATCGCGACGGGAGCGATTATATCGGCTGGCACAGCGATGATGAGGTTCCCGACGGCAGCTTCATCATCTCGCTCTCGGTAGGCTCGGCGAGGGACTTTGTGCTGCGCCACAAGACGACCTTCCCGAATCTGCGCATTCACAAGGACACTGCGCCGGCGGATCGCATCTACACGAAGTATCAGGTATCCCTCGAGCCGGGGATGCTCTTTGTGATGGATCAGGACACAGGGAAGAACAAATGGAAGCACATGCTCCCGAAGAGGCCCGGAGCGGGCGATAGGATCAATATCACGTTCCGTCAGTCGTTCACGCCGCTCGGGAAGGCCGAGAAGAAGCCGAAAGAGAAGTCGAAGAAGGAGAGGGTCTCCCTGGACGGGTATGCCCTCGATGAGGATGGTTATGTCATTGTGAAGTTTGTAAGGAGGTCGTGAAGAGGAGAGGGAAGTGAAGTAGTGTGTAGTGTATGTGTAAACAATAACTCATTTGATACTCACGTGTCAAATGAGTGAACGAAAAGTGAGGTTCTTAGAGGGTGAAGGCATATATACAAGAGCGATCCCCACTTTGCCCTGTATATTATCGTTACTTCTACCAGATCTGTCTTTGAGCTATGGGAGTACCACGTCTGTTTCCATGGCTTATTAAGTCTTTCCCTAGTGCTGTGATGTATTTCCAGCAGGGAGAACACTCTCAAAAAGTCGCGTACTTATACCTCGATGCGAACGGTCTTCTTCATGCCGCCGCCCAGGAGGTCTTCCACTACGGAGCCGGAAAGAAACGTATCGACAGATACGCCGGTCTCTCGGTGAAAGCGAAGCGCAAGAAGGTCTTTGCGATCTTCTTCGACAACATCCTCCAGGTCACCCAGATCCTTCGACCGACCAAGGTCCTCTACATCGCGATCGACGGCCCCGCGCCGTTGGCGAAACAGGCGCAGCAGCGCCAACGTCGATTTGTCGCCGCCAAAACCCGCCTCGAGGAAGAGGAGGAGACTGGCGGTTCGAGATTCGACTCCAACTCCATCACCCCCGGTACAGTGTTCATGCACGAGCTCACAAGGTACATCAACTACGCTATCCGCAAGGAGATGAATACCTACCCGAGCTGGAAGAACATCGAGGTGATCTTCTCCCCGCCCACTGTTGCCGGAGAGGGAGAGCACAAGATCATGGACTACATTCGCGCGCTCCCAAAGTTTGAACGCGAGACCGAAGAGCATTGCCTATTCGGTCCCGACGGTGATCTGATTATGCTCACTCTCGCCGCTCACGTCCCCAGGATGTGGCTGTTCCGCGAGGACCAGTACGCTCCGGGGTTCTACCACCTGTTGAATATGGGAACTGTCCGCAACGATCTCGCCGAGAGTCTCGGTCAAACACCCGGGGTGCGAGCCAAGACCCGTACCCTCGAGGACGTGACTGACGACTTCATCGTCGAGGGTTTCTTTGTGGGCAACGACTTCCTCCCCAAGATCCAGATGTTTCACATGCTGGAGGACGGCCTGGAGTTCATGTTGGGCACCTACGCTCACACCTCCAACCGCGGGCGGAAGAACTTCCTGACTGTGGACAGTCACCTCGACATCACCGGCTTCAAGGTGTTTGTCGAGGCGCTATCGAAGCGCGAAGTGAACTTCCTCATCGACCAGGCAACCACCACCCATCCTCGCAAGGTGGCTCCCGAGCCCAGGTTCCGGAACAATACTCTACTGGACTGCATCACCGAGTCTCTCGTCCCAGGAAGCAACAAGACAACGTACACTCTCGACTTTGACGAGTACCGACGAAGGTACTACGTTGAGAAGTGCAAGTTCCCGGAGGATGTTGATTCCCCCGAGTTTGCCCTGAGGCTGAAAGAGCTGTGCCGGGACTACCTCCGAAGCTTCGTGTGGGTCTTTGAGTACTACGTCCACGGCCTCCCCGCGTGGAGATGGGCCTACGAGCACCACTACGCTCCGTTGATGGCCGACTTCAACGACTATATCCAGTCCCTCACGCCACGGGACATCCCGGGGGTTGTCGAGTTCACCCTTCAGACACCTTCTCTGCCGTTTGAGCAGCTCCTCTCAGTCCTTCCGCCTCCATCGGCGGGTCTTCTCCCCAAACCGTACCGGAGACTGATGCTCAACCCCGCAAGTCCGTTGGTGAAGATGGGATACTACCCCGAGGACTTCCCTATCGACTACGAGGGGAAGCTAAAAGAGTACCAAGGCATCGCTCTTCTGCCGTTCGTCGACTACGATGTCATCCATAAGAACTACGAGAGAATGACGAAGTGCTGCGTTCGGAATCCTGGCAAGTACATCCGCAACAGCGTCGGGCGGGTGGCTTCTTTTCGGTACGACAGCGGATACCGCGCCAAGTTCACCTCGGACATGGGAAACATCGGCGTCCTCCGGGTTCGGAAGAGATACATCGAGAACGCTTAGGTACACCCCCTCCCCCGCAATTATGTGTCGTTTCGGCGATACATAATGTTTAAAGTGATGAGTGTATAAGACACACCTGCAAGCAATGGGTCAGGTCGAAAGCGCCGCCCCGCCTGAAGAGATCATCGGCAAGAATGACACTCAGCCTCTATCGGAAGCCGACGTTCCTCTCACAGCCGATGAGAAGAAGGAGTATGACACCGAGGTTGATCGGTTGCTCTGCTCCGACACTGTCCACACTGCAATGGATCTCGATGATATGTGGACGCTGTACGCCACCGGGGATATTCGGTTCTCAAACAGAATCAAGAACGTCATCGATGACCCGACTTAGAACTCGGTAGTTCGCGGTTCAGCTCAGTGGAGCTACTCATCGCACGAAGATCAAGGTCTTCTTCCGTGAAAATCGACATCTAAACATCTCGTCTATATTTCACGAGGAGACGAGATAGCAAAGTCTGATTCAACATGAAGTACGATCAGGACGGTATACTATGCGGCTTTGACGATTTTGAACACATCCCAGGGTTCATGGAACCTGAAGACGCGTCTGAGTACTTTCAGCGCATGACCGATGAGATTCCATGGCAGGAGGTAACATGGAGGACCGGCCGCCCTCTTCCTCGTCTTGTTTTCAGATACGGAGAGTTTGAGAGGCAGTTTCGGACCTACGAAGTTCTAGAGGAGCTTATTGCGTACATCGAAGCTGTTCTCGAGACCGATGTGTTGAGTGTATGGTGCAATCTGTACAGAAACGGGGAAGACTACACTCCTTACCACCAAGACAACTACGACGCTCATGCAGTGACGATGAGTTTCGGGGCGACACGAAAGTTCTCTATTCGAAAGGCGGGGAAAGCCAAAACCCGCAAGGACTATCATTTATCGAATGGGGATCTATTCTACTTCACCCCCGAGATCAACAAAGAGTACGAGCATACTATTCCAAAGACCAAGCGCGTGAAAGAGGCGAGGATCAGCGTGGTGTTCTTTACCGACGAGCCGTACTCTCACCGAAAGCGTCACTTCCGTCACATCAACCTTCTGGGTTTTGGGAGGATTCCGGTGTGGTTCGAGGGGCCGGAGTCGCAGTTTCCAGAGGATGCGGTGGCGACTATTCTCCCCATGCCGGTAGGTGAGAGCTACGGGCCGGTGGGAGGCAACAACCCACCCTCTTTCCCGCTGGCCAGCACCCGTCCGGATTTTGGGAGCTTTGTGGATGTGGATACTCTACCGGAACCGATCCTACAGGGGCTCATGCAGGCGATTATGGGAGGCGGATCATCAGAGGAGGATGAAGGTGATGGGTGACTCGAAGAGGCAGCGTAAACGTTCTCATCTCTCAGAGGAGAGATGAGAGTTGGAAGAGTCTCTCAAGAGACTAAGAGTCCTTTGTGACCGGCGCTTTGACCTCGCGGATCTCGGTGATACCGAAGCCAGGTTTGTACCCGGCAGCGTACATACCGCCGTTCTGAATCTCGGTTCGACGGACACCGGACCCATCTCGGACGATACACTCTTCTGCGTTGCGTGGGTGACCGGAGGGATATTGACAGTCCCAATGGTGAGGGTAATCAGGATGCTTTGAGTCTACGGATGACATAGTTGTGTGTTAGCANNTGCTAACACACAACTCTACATCTTTAAGGGTACCGATAGTCGGCATACACCGAGTCGAGGCACCTGTAGAATGCATCCTCGTCCTTGGCGTATGGCATGCAGACCCAGTCCTTGACATCGATGCTGTCCATATCCATTCGATAGGCCTTCAGGTGGCACTTCTCGAGGCAGTCGTAGTCGTGAGTGTCTCCACCACAGTCCTTCTCAAGGCATTTGTAGTAGTACCACTGCCGGTATACATTGGGATTGGAGTACTGGTACTCGGAGTTGTTGAAGGTAAACCCTGAACGGCTCGAGCAGGTCAATCCACAGCCACCGACAAGAAACAGCACGCTCACAACGAGAAGAATCAAAAGAATAAGTGCGGTTCCGCTAATCTCCATTGTTAGCTTTGGCTTTCAGCTTACTATACGGACAAGAAGATTTTTGGCTATTCTCCGAACGACCTCAATGTGCGTGACCTATCCACCCACTAGCAATAATACCAAGGAACCCAAGGAACAGTAAAGATGCTTGAATGCGGCTGTCAAGAGCGTTTTTACTAGTCTCGACCAGCAACTCCTCAAAGATCAACCAGATCAGAGCACTCACACCGAAGGCCAAAAGACCGTAGTATGGAGGCGAACCCTTGAACCTCATGGCCACAAAGTTACCGAGAAGTCCTCCGAGAAGAACCATCCCTGCTAGTCCAGCAGCGATACCCCACGCTTCGGCTTTCGAGACTTGGTTCTCCTTCATCTGCGCAGCGGCGGTCATGGTCACGATTAACATCTCGGTACCGAGAGCAACCGCCATAATTACTCCCGCTCCTCCTTCGACGCCAGAGGTAATGCTGATCGCCATTCCAATCAGGATCGCATCGACAAAGAAGTCAATAGCGATGGCGATGATCATCTCCCAGGGAACTTTACCCTTTCCTCCCTTCGTAGCATCGTACTTGTCGAAGTAGCTTCTCAGAGTCATCAACATGATAGCGCCGAAGCAGACACCGAAGACTACCCACAATCTCTCTTTGGCAATGTCCACATCTGCGATCTCGGGGATCAGCTCCGTACTTACCGCTGCGAGAACGATACCGGCCGCGAGGGACTTCAGACCGGTGACAACCTTCGGCGAGAACGAGAATCTTGTTCCGATGAAGGCACCGACAAGAATGCCCAGCATCGGACCGGCCATGAACTTCATCGTACGCATGTAGTCCTCTTTGGTGGCCTTCTTCTTCGTTGAGGATTTCGGCTTCCCGTGTTCGTGAGGCTCAGGACCTCCCTCTTTGTGCACATGTTTGGCAGGTGCTTCTGCCTCCCCTTTCGGAGGAGGGGATGGATTTTCTCCGTGATCGCGAGCCATCTTACTAGTTATCCTCTATTATTTTCTCTCTGGTATTTGCAAGATGTGGGGTGTACTTATCGTTGGCATCCTAGCAGTTTTGGTCCTAGTGACCGCATCGGTCATCAACTTTGCCCTTTCGGGTAAGCAAAAGACCGAGTCTGACAAGAACTCTCTGATGGCAGCAGGAGCTCTAGCAGCCATCGGCATCGGGTTCATTATCCTTCTTGTGGCATGGGTCATGATGTCGGAGAAGAAGATGAAAGACTTGAAGCTTGCTGCGATGACCCACCCGGAGGCTGGAGGAGAGTCTGGAGGTGCTCTTGCAGGGGTGGCGAGCGGTGGAGGGGGCGCTACAGGCGGTGGAGGTACCGTTCAACAGGGCCTTGATTTCGCACAGAAGAACCCGGAGCTTACACGGCTGCTACTGGAAACTCTAACGGCGTAGTCGACTGTTGACTACACTCGAGACATATTCTATTGTGATGTATCAAAGGAATATGTCTCACACGTCGGACTTTGTCTACGGCGGTATCGATGGGACAATCACCACGTTCGCCATCGTGGCCGGAGCGGCGGGAGCGAATCTTGATCCAAAGATCATCGTTATTCTCGGTCTTGCCAACGTGTTTGCCGATGGGTTAAGCATGGCTGTCGGAAGATATCTCTCCGCCAAAGCGGAGGAGGATGAACTTGGTACACCTCGAGAACCATCACCTATCAACTCGGCTATTGTTACCTTCCTGTCCTTTGTTGGGATGGGTCTGATTCCGCTCTCGGCTTTTATCTATGGGTACCTACTGCAACGCAGCGGTGACAAGGATCTATATCCGTATGCGTACGCGCTAACAGCGATGGGATTGTTCTTCGTCGGTTATATTCGCGGCCAGATGAACGGAACCGACCCGGTAGCATCGGGTACGCAGACACTACTCATCGGCGGTCTCGCTGCTGTCATTTCCTTTGCTATTGCCCGGGGTCTGACTCGGATCGGGTGAGTCTTCAGCCAACCACTCCATCCCCGGTAGGACCGAGAAGTCGCCTTGGAAGATATCCGCCATTCCTGTCTCGACTGGGGCTGAACTCTCTACTACTTGACGCGTTGTTTCCTTCGGGAACTCGAAGAACAGAGTCTCGCCGAGAGAGTACCCCTCCTCAAAGTTCAGACGGGCGCGGTGAAAGTCTCCAGGGTGGTACCATGCCGGTACTCGGTCCTTCTGAAGAATGCCTAGATCCTGATACACGCTCGCTACCAACTCCGAACAGAACATCTGCCCGGGGTTCTTGACGAGATTATAGATGCTGTTCCAGTTGGCGAACCACCACGTGGCTATCTTGTTGTCGAACTCGATAGGAGTGTACTTGGGGAACAGACTCACAAAGTCCTCCCGGGTTGGTCTCTTCTTTGAGGGATGGACGATGAGGTTTTTGATCGCTCCCACTCGCATTCCCTTGTATCGGTGGAGTTTGTCTCGAAGAGGCATTACCCGAACTCCCTCTTTGGTTCCCTGTCCAAGATCACAGTCGAAGACGTACAGGATGTCCTCACCGGTGACGGGGTGCTTCTCCCAGAACAGCACTCCGACGTGACTGAACATGGTACCTGTACACCATCTACACGTCCTCTCTCCGTGGGTATCTCCGGAGAGAAGTACCACAGCTCCGTTCTCCGGTATCTTCAGCGCGTCTTGTACGGATACCCACTTGACACCGTCCCGATTCTTGGAGATGTACTTCTCGAGGTTCGGAGCTGTTAGCTGTCCGTACACATACACGATCAGTACCGTGAGAGCAAGGATTAGTATCATCCACTCCCACACAGTGACGTAGTAGTACTTCTTCGTTAGCCACATCTATCTAGTTCTACGGCCTACGGTCCACGCTTTTAGATTAGACTCTGTTTAGAGGAGGATATTTTCGCGTTTTTCCGTATGGGGAAAACGCAGAGACTACCACCTTAGAAGGTAGCTGTTTGGGTACCAACGTTTGCTGTCTCAAACATCGATGAATTGGAAACGAAACCCTACACTTGTTATGGGCCTTTGCGCGGCCCTTGCTGTCGCCATTGTGGTCATTGTGGTGTTGGTTCTCTATCGAGGCAAAGGTTCTGAGAGCGGTTACCGCCCTCCGTCACCTCCTCATCAGAGGCTACCCCCACCCCCGCGACCACAGCAACCCCAGGCTCCTCCGAAACCCGGTCCCGGGGCAGACTACGAATCGACCGTCGGAAGCGGAAAGCCAGCGCTAGTGATGTTCTACGCTGACTGGTGCGGTCATTCCAAGAACATGCTGCCGGCATGGCAACAGGTCGAACAGGCTCTGAACTCTTCGGGTCAGTTCGAGGCTATTGCTCTGGAACAGAAGAAACACGGCGCCGAGATGCAGAAGCATGGCGTCAGGGGTTTCCCCGACATTCGGTTCTACCCCGACGGGTTCCCGAGTGACAATCCTGTTCCGTACCGAGGCAACCGTTCACCAGAGAGCCTGTTGAAGTTTGTCCAGTCCGGAGGCAAGGAGACGTAATCCCCAGCTCCCGAGGTTATCTAGAGGCGTGGATATACCGGTCAATTCCACTGTAAACATGTCCTACCACAAAGTATCCGATGGGGTCACCACCTTTGAGCACTCAGGAACGATGAATGTGGGAACCAAGCGTCCCGATGCTGAGCCGATTGCTCCTCCGCGTAGGGTTCCTTTGCAGATGCCGATGAGTTTCATCTCGTGCCCGAGGTGTGGAAACCAAGACATCGCTTCGATGTGTAACTGTCACCCTGAGAATTATGCGTGTCCAAGGTGTCAATGGCGTTACATCACTCACGAACACGACATGACACCGACACCATCGGGTTCCCCTGACTTTGGCGGGAACGTCAACAACAACTCTCTCCTCAGCGGTATCATCCGGAAGTAGACTGTAAGCAGTCCCCAGTCCAATCATATATGTGACTTTCACCACATATATGTAAGCTTCAGCTCTTCAGCGNTTCTGTCGACGGCACAGAATCAAGAACACGACGATTCCCAGTACCGCCAAGAAGACCCAGAGNANCCANTAANTNNNGTTGCCCTTCTTGATATACAGTGTTGTGTGCTGATCCCACTGTCTTGGCGCAGTAGAGTTCCTCTTCAGGGAACAGGTTCCGTCGCCCCGGTCACTCCAGACAAATGCCTCGCATTCGCTTTCGTCATTGCACATTCTCCGACATGTCGAGATAGAGGTCTGAGGAGTCGTTTTCCCCAGCTCATACCCCTTAATCTCCGTCTCAGGCACAATCTCGTAGGTAGTCATTGTTTGAAGACGATCTTACATACCTGTACCAGAATTGTTGTCGAGTTTAGCTGATCATTGCTGATCCTCTTTTCGAGGTGCTTCGCAGCATTTCTTGCACTTGTAGATTCTGATACCTCCCACCTCTCTTGGCGGCAGCGTAAAATTACTGGTCGTCTTCTTCTTGCAGACGTCACAGGGTCTAGGACTAATGTCTTCTCTCTCCATCAGAGAGGACCTCCCGTTAGTATTCACACTCGGAGGATTCGTGTCGCTGATACCTACTAACGGAACTTTTAACTGTATCGGGTTTTACGCATCGGTTTTCGTTCGCCTTTTATGTTGCGACTAGTCAAGAGTTACACAGAACGAAGTATGGCCGACTATCAGCAACTGTCAAAATACTCCGGGAGTCTGTATGGCCGACCTCAGTACGACGGTATCGAGTATGACTGGGAGGTACCGGACAACCTCGTTGTCGGAAGCCCGGGTGGTATAAGTACCATTCACCACCACTACACCAAAGGTTTCGACGGCCGAGGAAACACCTCTTCGGACGTCTACGCCGGGCAAGGTCAGCGGTACAACGCTGGTGTTTACGGGAACATGTATCAGATCGGACAAGAGGCCGGGCAGAACATGGGCTACTATCCAGCCGCGCCAGACTACCAGTTCTGGCAGAACCAAGAACCTTCACAGTTCTCCTACACTCACAGCGAGGCGGCGACGTGGGTTCCGAACATGAGCATCTACGGACAACCAGGAGCCTACCAAGGAGCCCCTGGCGTTCAAAAAAAAGTCCCCATAACTGAGCCTCATCCCATGGGAGTCGAGAGGTACGTTTCTGGAGGATTGTACGGTTTCCCGCAACCACCTGCTCACGGCTACGAAGGATACTCTAACGGAGGTCCGCCCGGTGGATATGAGGATGATTACGACGACGGTTCTTTCGGTCCTTCGGTCGAGATGTTTGAGGGAGAGGACGACGACGGCGGTGACTTTGAGCTACTTCAACCGGCCGATGTCCCACCGCCTCCCATTCAGAAGCAACTGCAACAGATCGACGACCAGCTCGACACAATCGAGGACAACCAGAAATCGATGGCGCAGAAGGCAAAGGAGGTCTTCCTCATCCCGACGATCGCTCCGTGGATGCTGTTTTTGTTCTTTTTGCTTGCTTTCATTGCCTTTGACTTCTGGGCCGAGGCGGGTCACCTTTTCATCCGACAGAAACTCCACGCCGGTGCAACTCCAACCTGGAAACAGGCTCTGTTCTATGCCATTGTGATCACTGCTATATTCGCCCTCGCTATCTGGCTGGCGGGTGTTCCGGTGACCACTTTCGAGACACTGTAGATTAATCACCGTCAAAATCACGTCCCTATCATCTCCGGTTGGGAGATGATAGCTTAATTGGGGAGACTCATACCTCCAAGCCTTTCGGAGAGATAGTAGACCACTACGTAATCTTTCTATCTTCCACCTCAGAAAAAGTGGGTTGAAGTGTCGACTTGTTAGGTACCTCATCGAATACCTCAAACAGGAAACTCTTGTAATTAACCTGACCTTGGTTGAACCTCAATCTTAGTTAGAGTTTTTCAGTCTATTATTCTACTGCGCTACTTTTA
>JGI10211J34971_10004647_pt1 | contig 10871 bp, 8 predicted proteins | sample Etolagsediment_FD_34971 | JGI IMG/M metagenome (IMG submission 34971)
TTTTTTTTGCCATCCCCCTCCCCGTTTGCCGGAGAATACCACAGCCGACTCGTCCGCGCCAACGTTTCCGCCCGTGTGCAGGAGTTCTCGAAATAGCAGATAAACGGTATTTGCCACTTCACGCCGCGGTTAATTCCCTATTTCTATTTGCGGTGGACTTTGGTATTATGTAGCAGGAAGGCACCATGAAACCTGAGTTTATCAGCTTTGATGACCGACAGAGAGAACAGTATCTCTCACAGCTTGGCACCTTTTCTCCCGGNGAACGGGAGATATTTCGTCAGCTTTGTCGGAACTGGCAGGAACGGATACCATACAAGCGATTCGCGGCATCAACGGGCGTAGAAACCGGCGGCAATGCAGAGCTGATCTCACTCATGAAAAAACTCCGCCGGGAACATATCGGTATAATGCGGACTACCGTCGCTGATGACCGGCGGATTCCGGACGCGTTGGTAATTGCCGTCGCCAACAGCGAGCCGTTTTTTGTTGAACTGGTAGACGAATATTTCGTCGATCTCCGCGAATCCATTCTCAATCCTCTTCCGCTGCAATCGACGATTTATGAAGAGGTCGGAAACATACCCAAAGAGTTCATAGAATCCGTAGATGTCGAACATCTTGCAGATTACGTTGACGCTCCGGACGAAACCCGAAAAATCATACGTGTTCCCGGACATCGTGGAGAAGGGATACTGATTACATCCACGAACCTTCGTGCGGCCGTTACAATCGCGATTCTGAAAATGCGCTACTATTTAAGCAATACGAGCCTTCTCGGTTTTCTTGCAAAGACGATCGATACGAGCCTGTTGGACCTGAAAAAGCGCATTGCAGGAAAAGAACCGCGTTTCTGGCTTGATCTGACCCGAACCGTCGGAAAATCATACGGTGATATTTCCGCCGCACGGACTCTCGCGGTTGACGATGCGTTTTTTCACAGCGCGGCACTCCTCCAGATAATTATCGAAGCCCAGATAGAAGGAGCCGCAAAGAAAAAAAAGGAAAAAGAAGAGCGCGAACTGGACCTTCAGGCCGTCGCAATGGCAATCAAGGAATCGCCCGAAATTCTGGTTGAGCAAATTGACCTGAGCAGAATCANTGAAAGCCAGCGCGAAAAGTACGGAGACGGGTTTGAAGGTTTCCGGGAAGAGTTTTATGAACGATATGTAAAAGCCCGTGACGGGAACGCGTTACCCCAGATTGTCCTGCTGGAAAAAAATTACATCCATCGCGACAATATCTTTCCGTCTTTTCTCTCATCCTTCAAAGAACTTGAACGTTCAATGTCCGCGTACTTTACCGATCTGATGGAACAGCAGTTGAAATCGAATCAACGGAACAAGGTATTCTATAGTATCGAGAATTTTGACCAGGCGATTCGCGAGGTAGTCGGGCGAACCGATCCGTTGGTGTATGCTCTGATGCAAAAACCTGCGGTACTCGCCGAAGCGCTTATTCACGATGCACGACGACGGAATCTGACAAAAAACGTAACGGATCTGAAGCAGCGACTGTCAATTTACTTTGATCCATCCGATATGAAACCGCTTCCGCCTCACGAATGGTTCGATCTTCAAATCATGCAGATTTTCGAAACGGCGTTTAATCGCCTCCATATTCTGCGTCGTATCTGGATCAGGATTACCGGAAAATATGAATCGTTCAAAACAAAATACGTCGGACGACCGGTATCGGGCGCCGGCGTTCACACTTCGCCGCCAATATCCGGAGCAACGGATTCCGGTGGCGAACAAAGCGGAACGGCTACCGCACATCGATCCCGTACTCCCGGTGCCGGCTCGGTTCGATCTGCACCGGCGCGGCGTTCACGTACGAAAACTCCGCCGACTGCCAAACCGACACTAAAACCGACACCCGCAATTCCGAAGGAATACTCAAAACGCCAAGTAGATTCTGCCTGGGAAAGTTTTGGAAAAACGCTGAAGGACGACTGAATTTCCCGATTTCAACCGCTCAGGAACTCGAGATCTTCCTCCGACGCTTGGTATTCAAGAATACTGCCCCGAAAGCTCTCAAACACCATGGGGTACACTACGTTGAAAAAGTAAGCACGCTGCGCCATTTCCGTCTTAATCGCGTCGTAGTATTGCAAATGTTCATCCCTGACCAGGGAAACGTATTGGTCGTAGTCGGCATACGGAATGTATTCCGGAAGCTCGGCGTTCGCCTGTTTGATAATATCCTGGTATTTTCCAAGCAGGTTCAATAAATCATAGGTGGAAAACTCCGCTTGAAGTCGCTGTTCAACCTTCAATCGACTGCCGCCGCTTTCCTTGAGCATCTGCTCGAACCGCTTGGGATACATGAGTTCGTATCCGGGGGACCTTCGTACTTTTATACCCGTTTTTGTCAGAGCGTTCTCCAGCGACGCAATCACGAATCGATTCCCCCGGTAATATTCCAATAGTTCCACGATCATGTTGGCGCCGATTCTACCGTGCTCCAGCAGTGCAATCGCCTGGTCGGCAATCTGTTCCGGTAATTCCGGATTAACCTGAACGCTGTACGTCTCAAACACGGCGTTTTTTTTGTCCCGTACGTACACTTTCTTGCAGGTAAAAACCTCGTCACGATCGATTTCGGCGTATCGGCTCCCGAGCGCGCCCGCTTCCCGGCGAAACCGCTGGTAATACTCTTCAACGATTCCGTGTTCTTTTAACACTTCATAGTATTGACTCGATATTCTGAGTCCGCCGACCGGAGCGGTCGATTCCATCCTCTTGGCGTCGATTACCGGAATGCCGATAACATCCCACTGTCGAGCGCCTTCCGGCCCGAAATTTCCGATCGTGACCTCTCCAAGGTTTGCGCCGATCCGGATTCTGATCTGAAACATCGCCGTCATCGTCGAGGAAAGCTCGGAATCACTCCTGAGCCGTTGGACAATCGAAAACGCCTGTTCCAACGCGAATCGGTCGGTTTGCGTTGCCGCATCGTCAAGGAACCGGGAGTCGGCACGGTTGAAAACGACGGCGACGCGCTGCATCTCTACGCACGTATAAAAAAGCTCCTTCGCGATGTACAATCGTGATTCGGCCTGGTCCTTCTGATGACGGGTTTTTGGATCGATCAACCCGCCGTAGTGAAACATCAGCGAATCGCCTTCGATCTTGTTGAGATACCCCCCGTGACGCCGGAGAACACTGTTAAACGCCGTGTACAACCCGTTGAGGACGAGTTGGTTTTCTTTCGGGGTCAGGAACTTCGACAGAAAAGTGTAATCCGCGATATCGATAAATCCGATTCCGATATCTACTTCCTGACTGTCTTCCGGAATTCCGCCGACTTCGAGAATTGCTTCAACGAGCTGTTTGGGAAGATAAAAATCTTCGATTCGCTGTCTGAGAGCATCCGTCATCGCTGAAATGATAGCCGCTTACGGATACCTTCGCAAGGAGAATAACCGTCACTTCCCAAGGAGGTCGAGAAATTGTTCCTCGGTAATGACATGTACCGAAAATTGCCGCGCTTTCCGGTTTTTTGTCGAGTCTGTTTCCGGCGTATTCGTGACCAGATAATCCAGCCCCGCGGTAACGGCCGATTTGACGACACCGCCACGTTTTTTTACGCATTCTTCAGCTTCGCTCCGCTTCATCCGCTCAAGTGCGCCGGTAAAACAAAAACTCCTGCCGCGGATCTCGTTTGCTTCAGTGCCCGTCGCATCCTCTGGCACCGCGGTTCCCGCTGTAATCGATACGACCTGTAACGACAGCAGATCTTCCATCTCTGTACGGACTGAATCGAGCCCGGAACGAATTGCCCGCGCTTTGACCGCTCCGATACCGTGTACGGAAGCGAGTTCATCCTCTTGTGCAGCAAAAAGAGAATCGATTGTCGAAAAACCGGCAGAGACAAGTTTCTCGACGGTCAGTATCGCAATTCCATCCAGGTCGAAACCCGAAACAAAGAGCGGGAGAGAGACCTCCTGTACGGCAAACAGATTTCCCAACGCCTTTCGTGCGCTTTTCTCTCCCATCCCTTCGTACTGCGCCAAATCGGCACTTTGGAGCCGGTACAGATCCGCGATTGTCCGAATCTTTCCGTCCGAGAAGAGCTTGCCGATCAGGACTTCGCCGAAATCGCGGATATCCAGGGTCGTGATCCAGCGGCGCAGTCGATGAAAATACCGACGAGGGCATTCCGGATTGGAGCAATAGACGCGGGTTCCTTCGTTGACCACGGCGGAACCGCACGTTGCACAAACAGCAGGGGGCATGATCGGCTGCGGTTCGTCGGGAAGCGAAACTACCCGTTCGATCTTGGGAATGATATCTCCACGTTTGCTGACAATCACTTCGGCTCCGACTGCAAGGCCCAGTTCCGCAATGAGGTCGGGGTGAACCAGACTTGCTCTTCGGACAATCGTACCGGCAATTTCTACCGCCCGCACGATTGCCACCGGCGTATAGAGATGACCGGATTCGCTCCATTCAACCGCCTCCAGGACGGTTAGCGCTTCCTGTCGACCGAACTTGAACGCTATCTGTTTTTGCGGACGTGCCCGATTCATGTCGTTGAGGTCAATCAATCTCCCCTTGACGACCAGCCCGTCAATGTCGAAATCCAGTTGGGCACGTTTCCGTGCGGTCTCCTCCCGATACGCGACCACTTCCTCAGGAGTGGCGAAGCGCTTTGTTTCAACGACCGATAAACCTGAACGGTCAAGCCACTCCAGCTTCTCGACCTCGTCGCTGAAAAATCCAGGTTCGCCAAGGGCGATTGCGTCGTAGACCATTACCGTCAGATATTCGCTGCCGACGCCGTCTTTTCTCTTCATGATACCGTTCGCCGCGTTTCGGCAGTTTGCCTTTTCCGGGAAATACGTACGATGAACGTCATGTGTCATTATTACTTCACCACGGATCGCACCGGTAAAATCGGATCCCAGATCGGTTACGATACCCTTCATGGTACGCACATTCGCACTAATGTCGTCACCCACCGTGCCGTCGCCACGCGTTACGCCAAAGGTCAGACGCCCTCGTTCGAATTGGAGTTCAAGGCTCGCGCCGTCGAGTTTGTGCTGAACGATATACTCCGTATAATCGACTCCAGCCGCCCATTGTAAAAACGCGTTCGGATCTGAAGCTTTTTCCTGGCTGTTCATCGGGATAATATGCCGGCGTTTGACGAACGTCGGGGCATCGTCACGGCCCACTTCCGTGAAAAGGACGTTCCCAGGATCGACACGTTGTAGTTCATCCCATAACAGATCGAATTGTTCATCCGGAATTTCCGGTTTATCGTTATAGTAGCGGTCCTGGTGATAGCGGATCAGGCGTTCCAGCTGCGCGATCGTCATACGTCGTACTCTACAAAAGAAACGAAAGACAAAAAACCCCTGGAGGAAAGGAGGCAACCTCCAGGGGAGTAAAAAAAACGAACTGCTGACTCACTATACTAAACAGCGCTCCGGTGGAAAGGTAACACCTGAAGTTGCAGGTTGACGCCCGACCGCGCGTTCGCCGTCTTGACAGTCTGCGTCACCGGGACTAGCATGCATCGCATGCGAATTCGCTATAACGCACCGGCGACTCTTACGTTTGCACTTGTTTCTTCACTCGTACTGCTATTGGACCAGACAATCGCACCACGGCTGATAGAGCACTTTTTTGTTGCCCCGCCCCGCATCAATCCGACGAACCCGCTCGACTATCTGCGGTTATTCACACACGTGCTCGGCCATAATACCTGGGCTCACCTGATGAGCAATTTTGCGCTGATTCTCCTCCTCGGTCCGATTCTGGAAGAAAAATACGGCACGGGGAAAATTATTTTTATGATCGCGGTCACCGCGCTGGTAACCGGTCTAATCAACGTTCTGTTCCTCGCTTCCGGGCTTCTGGGAGCGAGTGGAATCGTATTCATGATGATTCTGCTTGTTTCTTTTACCAATATCAGACAGGGAGAAATCCCGCTTACGTTCATATTGATCGTAATTCTGTACCTCGTTCAGGAGGTCGTTAACTCACTTCGCGATGACTCGGTAGCGCAGTTCGCGCATATTATTGGAGGGGTCATCGGGAGCTCATTCGGATTCTTCGCGTCGGGGAATAAACGGTAAGACGATGCTCAAGGAAAAAATTTCACAAGTGCAAACAGCGTTCGCCGAACTCGAGCAGAAAGTCGCCGATCCGGATCTCCATCGAAACCAGAAAAACGCCGCGCACGTTCTCCGGGAACACGCACGTCTTCAGGAAATTCTGGAAGAGTGGCGAATCGTCGAGGACCTGGAACGGCGGATTCGGGAAAACAGAGAGCTGCTCGAATCGGAAACGGATAAAGAACTCGTCGAGCTCGCTGAACTGGAGTCCGAGGAGCTGGAGCAGGAGCAGGAAGCGCACCGCAAATTGCTCCGTATCCTTCTGGTACCGCCGGACCCGCTCGACGGAAAGAACATCATCATGGAAATTCGCGCGGGTACGGGTGGAGACGAAGCGGCGCTATTCGCGGCCGATCTCTACCGGATGTACGTACGATACGCAGAACAGATGTCGTGGCGAACGGAAATCCTGGAAAGTAACGCCACCGAGATCGGCGGATTCAAGGAAATTGTCTTTTCTATCAGCGGAAAGGAAGTCTTCAGTAATCTGAAATTCGAAAGCGGCGTCCACCGCGTACAGAGGGTACCGTCTACCGAAAGCGGCGGCCGAATTCACACCTCTGCGGTAACGGTCGCCGTCTTGCCGGAAGCCGAAGAAACCGACATCCAAATCAAACCCGAAGAACTCCGCATCGATGTTTTCCGCTCTTCGGGACCCGGTGGGCAGAGCGTCAATACGACCGATTCGGCGGTTCGCGTTACCCATGTACCAAGCGGACTGGTCGTGATCTGCCAGGACGAAAAGAGCCAGCTCAAAAACAAAGCGAAAGCGCTACGCGTTTTGAAAGCGCGGCTTTTTGAGCAGGAAGAACGCAAGCGTCACGATGCAGAAGCGACTCAGAGACGAAACCAGATCGGGAGTGGAGACAGGAGCGAGCGAATCAGGACGTATAATTTTCCGCAGAATCGCCTCTCGGATCACCGGATCAACCTCACCCTCTATCGCCTGGAAGCGATCATTCAGGGCGATCTTTCCGAGGTGATCGAAGCGTTGCGAATGAGCAACGTGGAACTCCAGCTGAAACACTGAGTGAAAACGACCATCCATACACTCATACAACGCGCGTGCACGACCGTTCCGGGTGACTCACCCTTTCTGGATGCACTCGTCCTGATGGAATGGGCGACCGGTATTCCACGCGCGAATCTGTTGGCCGAATTGCAGACACCGGTACCGGATTTCCCGGCTCCGGAATCGGATTGGCAGGAGCGGTTTGAAACGGCAATCCGGCGTCGGTCACCCGGATATCCGGTTGCCTACATTACCGGAGAAAAAGAGTTTTTCGGTCGTTCGTTTTTCGTGAACGAGGACGTATTGATCCCGCGCCCCGATACGGAAGTCCTTGTTGAGCAGGCGCTGCGCGTCATCGACACGATCGCCAACACCCGCACCGAATCGGCGATTCGGGTACACGACTGTTGCACCGGGTCGGGCTGTATCGCGATTACCATTGCTGCACAGACACGTAACACGACTCCGCCGGTTACCGTGACGATGTCGGACGCCAGCTCCCCTGCTCTGGACGTCGCCGCTCGAAACGCCCGTGCGATTCTTGGATACGAACTTGACGGATGGAAGGCAAATATCCTTTGCGCCGCAGAGCCGGGGAAAACCGCACGATTCGACGTTATAACCGCGAACCCGCCGTATCTTACCGCCACGGAGACGACCGATGCCCTTGCACTTGGGTGGAAAGAACCCGAATGCGCGCTGAACGGCGGACCGGACGGTTTGCGTTTGATCTCGTTGCTCCTGGAACAGATCCCTGCATCCCTCGCGGCAGGGGGCGCCCTGCTTGTCGAATGTGCGCCCCTCCAGGTTCCTGCGATCGAGGGGATGATGTACGAGCATGGCTTTTCTACGGTAGAGTACGTTTGCGATCTTGGAGGGCATCCCAGGGTTGTCGTGGGAGAAGGTTTTCAGATTGATAACCAATATTGAGGGACTTCAACAGGCAATAACCCCGTACTCGGTCGAGGATCAGAAGAAGATTCTCACCGCGGCGGAGTGTTCCCGCAAGCTCCACGACGGCCAGCGCCGCGACAGCGGTGAGCCCTATTTTGTCCATCCGCTGCAAGTCTCCCAGGTTCTGATCGAGATGAATATGGACGCCGATGTAATAAGCGCGGCGTTGTTGCACGACGTGCTCGAAGACACCCGCATGAATCGAGTGGACCTCAGGCGGGAATTCGGAAAAGAGGTGGAAAGCCTCGTAAACGGCGTAACGAAAATCTCCGTCGTCAAAGCGAAAAACAAATCGGTTCAGGAATCGGATACGATCCGCAAAATGCTCCTCGCGATGATCAAGGATATCCGCGTTATCCTGATCAAGCTTGCCGACAAACTGCACAATATGCGGACCCTTGAGTTCAAGCCTCCGCAACGGCGTCGGGAGATTGCCCAGGAGACCCTCGATATCTACGCGCCGCTGGCCGGCCGCCTCGGAATAAGCTGGCTGAAAGACGAGCTTGAGGACCTGGCGCTCAAGCATATCAACCCGAACGCATACCGTACCATCAAGGAGTATGTTGCGGAAAAAAAGGTGGAACGGGCCGCTTACCTGCAACGGGTGAAAGACGCGATTTACGCTGCGGCGGCGGAAGAAAAACTCGGTATAGAGGTATCCAGCCGCGCAAAACATTTTTACTCGGTCTATCAGAAGATGAAGCGCTACGGCAAAGAACTCGACGAAATATACGACTTGCTGGGTCTTCGTCTGATTGTCGAAACGACCAATCAGTGTTACCAGGCTCTGGGTCTGGTTCACCACCTGTGGCCGCCGATTGAGGGGCGATTCAAGGATTACATCGCCATGCCGAAGGCAAACCAGTATCAAAGCCTTCATACGACGGTTTTATGTTTCGGAGGGAAGATAATCGAAATCCAGATCCGAACCCGCGAAATGAATAATACCGCGGAATTCGGGATTGCCGCTCATTGGCTCTATAAGCAGAGGACGAGAGCGGCGGCAGTGCTATCGGATGAACTCAACTTCATTCACAAAGTCCGTGATCTCAACGATGCCCGGATTACCTCTTCGGAGTTTCTTGAAGAGATAAAACGGGAAATACTCCGCGATTCGATCTACGTTTTCACGCCGAAAGGCGATGCGGTGCAACTTCCCAAGGGTTCGACCGCAATCGATTTTGCCTACCACATTCATTCGGAAGTCGGGAATCATACCAGCGGCGCGAAAGCCGACGGGAACATCATCCCGTTGCGTGAGCCGCTTACCAATACCCAGGTAATAGAGATCCTCACCAATCCCAACGCAAAGCCACACGTAAACTGGTTGCGTTACGCACGTACATCCCGGGCACGGAGTAAAATCCGCAACTGGCTGAACAAACATGATGAAAACCTGATAATCAACCAGAATATTATCGCCCGAAAGCAATCTGAAACCGAACGCCCGCATGACCGACCACAACAAGGAGCCGGGAAAACGGTTTCGAGCGAAACTTCGCAGATTCTGGATCAGCACAAAGTTGCCGTTCGTGTCGGCGACGAACGGAACATGATGATCCGGTTTGCCCGATGCTGTAACCCGCATACCGGGGACGAAATCGTCGGATACGTCTCACGCGGAAGAGGGATTATCATTCACCGACAGGATTGCCGGAATCTCCAGAGTATCGACGGTGTATCGGAGCGGTTGATCGAAGTTGAATGGGAGACGGTCTCACCAAAAATCACGCGTCGTTTGCGGGTGATTGCCCGGCATACGAACGATCTGTTCAGTGAAATCGAAGGAGCAATCAGAAAATTCCACGGGCATCTGATTGAAGGGCGCGTAGAAGAGGAAACCGGCGGAAACCTCGAAGCGATGTTTACCGTCGAAATCGAACGCCGACAGGATTTGCGTAAAGTTATCAAATGCATCAGAGCGGTGCCGACGGTAATGAGCCTGAAGGAACTTACGGACTACTGACGGGCGAATCCGCTCTTTGTTGCCGCTACGACCGGCGTGTGTATATCTTCAATTCCGAAGGAGGCACACACTATGGCTGCCATTACATTCAAAGGATCACCGGTTCATACGATCGGCTCCCTGCCGGGCGTAGGAGATACCGCTCCCGATTTCACTCTCACAACAGAATCCCTCACAGACGTTCACCTGGGAGATTTCGCGGGAAAAACGAAGCTGCTCAATATCGTACCGAGCCTTGATACCGGGGTATGCGCCGCGAGTGCACGGCGTTTCGACAAGGAATTCGCGGAGCTGACCGACTCGGTATGCCTTACGATCAGTGCCGATTTACCCTTCGCGTCCAAACGTTTCTGCCAACTCGAAGGCGTTTCAAACGTGATTACGCTGAGCCGGATGCGGGATTTCAGTTTTGGCCGGGACTATGGAGTTGAGATGATAGACGGATTACTCGCCGGAATTCTGAGCCGTGCAGTACTCGTTCTTGATGCGCAAAATCGCGTCGTTTACGGAGAGCAGGTACCGGAAATAACCCAGGAGCCGGACTACGACAGCGCATTGCGCGCCCTCCGCTCGATTCCGAAGGATTCCCGCTAAACCGTCGCGTTGCAGCAATTCTCATTTTAGGAGTCTGTGAGACTTCTAAAATGAGAATTTGCCTCAAACCCTTAGAAAATATCGCCATTGCTCATCGGTTGGAGGCATTCTCAATATAGTGTCCCGCACCGTGTGTAGGACAATCGCGGTAACGACTTTCTCCCAATAGATATACAGAAGCAGAAACCTGTTTTCCGCTCAATCCTGTATTCCGGAGG
>JGI10211J34971_10004651_pt1 | contig 10866 bp, 13 predicted proteins | sample Etolagsediment_FD_34971 | JGI IMG/M metagenome (IMG submission 34971)
GTGAACTGGGCCACTGCTGGTCTGAACGTGTGTTACATATCTTTCGAGTTGAGTGAACAACTTACAGCCATGAGGCTGGATGCCATGATGACCAACATACCTACACGTAAGGTGTTTCCGGAGATAGACAACGTGGAGATGAAGGTCAAGATGATGGCAAAGAAATCCGGACTACTACAGATCAAATACCTGCCAAGCGGTAGCAACGTGTTGGACGTGAGAACATATCTCAAGGAACTAGAACTCAAAACCAAAAAGAAGATCGATTGTATCTTGATAGATTACTTGGATCTCATGATGCCAAAGAGCAAGAAGATATCACCAGCAGACTTGTTCATCAAAGACAAATATGTTTCGGAAGAGTTGAGAAACCTTGTTGTTGAGAAACAGTGCGTGTTAGCAACAGCATCACAATTGAATAGAGCGTCAGTAGAAGAGATCGAGTTTGATCACAGTCATATCTCGGGCGGACTGTCAAAGATACAGACTGCAGACAACGTGATAGGTATATTCACATCAAGAGCCATGAAAGAACGTGGAAGATACCAAATACAGTTCATGAAGACTAGGAGTTCAAGTGGTGTAGGACAGAAAGTGGATCTAGAGTTTGATGTTGACAGTTTAAGGATCAGAAGTCTAGATGAGGATGATTCACAAAGTTACAATCAACAAGGTAAGAACAAAATATACAATTCATTGAAACAGACTTCCAAGGTCACATCAAATGATACACCGACAGATGCTAGGGATGAAATACTAGACCCTAGAAAAGGTGATTCTCTAGGGGTCAAGGTTAAAGCCACCGTCGAGGGCGGAAAACTAAGACAACTTTTAAACGAAATACATTCCGACGAAGAACAATAATATGAAAAAAGTACACAGCTGGTTCTTGCCAGACTATGATAAGCACTACGAGGAATGGATGAATATCAATAACGAAACCACATATCAAAGACTACAAAGAGAGTACGCTTTGAATCAAGTCAAAAACTTCCGGACAGCAGTCGACATTGGTGGTAACATCGGTTTCTGGAGCAGAGACTTCTGTGACAGATTTGAGAACGTGATAATCTTTGAGCCGGATACCTCTAACATAGAGTGCTTGGAGGCTAACCTCTCGGGCAAAGAGAACTATACGATACACAAAATAGGATTGGGGTCAAAGGAGGAGACAAAGACCTTCTATAAATCCTTGACCACCTCAGGTGGACACAGTTTCTTCAGAGACCAAGTGTTTGAGGATCAAGTTGAAGAAAGTCAGTTGCAAATAAAAAGGCTAGACGATTACGAGTACAAAGATGTAGGACTGATCAAGATAGACACACAAGGCAGTGAGTACGATATACTGCTGGGAGCAGAACAGACGTTATTCGAAAACGATTGTGTGCTGAACATTGAGATCGAACACAAGAACGAGGCACAGCGAACCAAAGGCAAACAAATCATATCATACCTAGACAGTCTGGGCTACAGCGAGTTTGGCAGATCACGTAAAAAGGAAGTAGTTTTTACAAAACGAGGGTAGTAAACTACGTACTTTTTGACAATCATTACTGTAAAACAATAAATAGTTCTGTTATAACAAACCAAAAGCCTAATTAGGAGCATAGAACTATGAGTATAAAAGTAAACTGGTTAATAGCACATAAACCTGTGAATCTATTCATCAGAACAGCGGAAGCATTTAAAAAAGCGATTGCTGAAGCGACAGATGGAAAATACGAAATCGTAATCCATGAAAAAGAATCGGAAGAACACTTTATTGCCGAAACAGGGAAAACAACTGTTAAAGCACTTGCGGACAACGACTTTCAAATGAGTCAGACTGAAGTCTACCAAATTGGTAAGATGCACGAAGGAACAAGAGACTTCCTGGCCCTCGATTTGCCTTTCTTATTTGAGTCACACGATCATTGTTCAGCAGTGATGGAAGGACCGATCGGTGAAGGACTGAACAACAAACTACACAAGCACCTAAATGTAAAAGGATTAGCATATACCTATTCGGGAGGATACAGAAACTTTGGTTCAAACAAAGAATTAAAGAACCTGTCTGATCTGGCAAATGCCAACAGCGTTAGAGTTGGTGGTAATCCAGTGTGCCAAGACTACATCAAGGAACTTGGCGTTGACATAAACAGGCAGTCAATCCAATCAGCCAAACATTGGTTAAAGATGGACGAGATTGAAGCGGACTCTGTGGAAAATACTTACACAAGATTCCCTGAAGCCAAATATTGGTTGAACACAAATCATAACATGTTCATCACGGATATCATGACTTCAGACACGTTCTGGAACACTTTAGACGAGGGAACCAGAGACATCTTCAAGCAGACTGCGGTGAAAGTTGCGAGACTGGAAAGAAAATGGTCAGAAGAGGACCATGATGCTTTCGAGGCTTCAGCAGAAGTACATGGTAAAACCATAACTCCGATTTCAGAAGAGGACAAGGCTTTGATGAAAGAAAAAGCCGCTCCTGTCTATGAAAAATGGAGCAAGGAGTTATCTCCTAACTTGATAGCAGATATCAAGAAATACAATTAGTAGTTCTACAGCATTTAAATACTCGGGTATGAAATTATCCGAGTATTTGAGCTGGTTGGATTCTGAGGAGTTTGACTACTACGCGGACACAGTGAAGTTTGCGGACCTTCAGCAGGAAGGATTTAAATTTTTACGAAAAGTAAAGTTACCTTCACTACAATTCATAAAAGAAATCACCACACAACCCAGGGCCGACGGCAAGGACCTAGAAAACGTCTATACCTACGGCAGACATCCATCACTGGACGAATGGGCTGAAAAAAACTTCCCGGAACTGAAATACAAACAGACACTAGTTCAACTACAGAAACCTGGAGACAAAGTGGATCCTCACGTGGACACACTACATGGACAAATAAGGAAATGGATAGAACACGAGCCGGAGTTAGCAAACATCGAACACTCCATGGAAAATCCCAACCCTAATTTTAAGGCAAGAAGATATTTTATAGGAGTCGAAGACCGCGTTGATGGACAAGATTTTATCATAAACAATGTCAAATGGATCTGGGAGGAGGGAGATGTCATCTCTCTAAATGTGTGGAGAGCTACCCATAACACAAAAAATAACAGCAACAAGGATAGATACATAATCAAAATTACAGGACTAGAATCATGGACATAGAAAACATATGGCAACAATTCACCAAAAGACAGTTCGAGTACCTTAGAGATATTGTATCACATTCTAATGCTAAGACTGTTTGTGAAATAGGAGTATTTTGTGGTAGCGTTGCTAGAGCTATTTGGAAGGGAATGGAGAACAGCGACAAAGAACTGTATCTAATAGACAACTATTCTTTTCTGCCAGAAAAGTTTAGAAAACCTTTTTTCAAAATGATAAAAAAAACTATTAGTAGCAATGATAGAATACACACCCTGCTCGAAGATAGTCACAAATACGATTGGACGAAACACGATTTTATTATATTTTCACATGCCGATTACGATCATATGAAAAATGATTTTGATAAGTTGCTAACCGTTGGTGTGAAGACAGTTGCTCTCGACATACCGTTTGGATGTTTCAAAAGAACAGCGACAATACTAGAAGCAATAAAAGACAAGAAACTTAAACCACAATATTACATCGACGGCATGTTGATATGCGGACAGGTGACACATTGTTCTCTGCCTACAGAGAAAGGTACATTACTCGGAAATCCAGTACGATATGTAAAAAAGAAAAAAGGTTCTTACCAAACAGCAATAGATCAGATAGTGGGAAGTCTACAAGGCACTAAAGCGTAAATTACCAGAGATAGCGTAAACGAGAAAATAACGCGAAGCGTTAAAAAGCGTAAAGCCGACCTTGACCTTCTCAGATCTCCGCCGGCTTCACAATATTTAGATTAGAACGTGAACTTGATTCCCGCCGCGGCATCCTGCGTGTCAACGCCAGACGCTGGATCAGTCATCTCGAACGCACCATACATGCTGAAGTTTTCACCGATCTTTTTCTCGGCTCCCACTGTTGTGTATGCGGCACCGTCCTCGACCTTGCCATATCCGATCGAGTATGTTGTGTCATCCACTAGGTGACTTGCAATTACCTCGTTTGCGGTTGTGGTAAGGTTGGTGGTTTCCGCGTCCTTGATCGTGTGCGTGTAGCCTACTGTGGTCACTTCTGACACGGCGTATGAAACACCAGCACCTGTGTACTTCACGGAGTTTACTTTGTCATCTGTGTAGGCAACACCCACGTTCATGACATCATTGATATCCATGCTGGCCGCTGTCTCGTAAACGTCCACACCAGACTTGCCGGTCGTTCCGTCCACTTTGATCAAGTTGTCCAACTGTATAGCACCAAACTGGTTGGAGTAGATCACCGTGTGTGAGTCCCTGCTGAACAGTTTCTGTGCGGCACCGTTTCCGTATTCCGGGAACACATCTGTTTTAGATGTCACCGCGCCCTTGAACACTGAGTTCTGTCTACCCGCTGATATGATTCCAGCGGTGCCCATGTCCACGCCGGCGAAGGCCAGTTTGGAATCAAATGGGTTCGATCCCGAGTCATCCGCGTCGATGTCCACTTCCAGCGTGGCGAATCCGTCAACGCCCTCTGAGATGTTCTGCGAGAAATTCGCTCCGATAGAGGAACCATTGTTCTCGGCCTTTGATGTTGAAACGCCATTGGCGTCCTCGTTGTTTGAAAGCATGTAGTTCAGTGAACCGTACACTTCCATGTTAGCCGCTTCTGCTGGCTTGGGCTTCATTATGAAACCTATCACTATCAGTGCGATGATGATCGCCGCACCTATAGCCGTCTTCTTCTTTGTTATTTTCATTATAGATTTTTCTCCTTGTATTCCTATATGATTGTAGTTGCGATCACTGGCCTGGCGATCGCTCTGGATTGTAACGCATACTTATCTAAAAAGCAACACTTAATAGTTGCGTTTGGTAAACTTTTTCCACACAGTTCCAAACAAATAATTACAACGAATGGAGGTGACATCATGGGCATACACTACGACTACAAGAGCACCCGCGGTGCCAAGAAGATGCAGAAGCAACAGGAACGGGAACAACGCAGGCGGCGTCGGAAGTCCCAACAGATGCCTCGGCAGAAACCCGACGAGAGCAAACCATTGACTCTGGACATGATAACAGATCCCAACAAATGAAGATAAACCAGAGGCTGTTCGATCACTATGGCATAAACACGAGCAAAGACCTAAAGATAAAGGCAAGATGCCCTAAGCCATTCGACACATTGCTGATTGACAAACAAGGCTCATGTTACGCTTGTGAATGTCAGTCATGGTTGCCACAGAGCATAGGAAACCTGCAGGTGATGGAACTTGATGATATACTGAAGTCAAAAATGCGCAGAGAGATGCAGTCATCCATAGATGATGGCACATATCGATACTGCAATGACAAGATATGCTCTTACCTTTTAAGCCCAAAGTTTGAAGAACTAAAAGGCAACATAACCAACAGTGTGCAACATCTGAGGTTGGCCATAGACAACAGTTGCAACCTGCGTTGTCCAAGCTGTCGCAAGAGCATGATATTCCACAAGGATGGATCCGCGTACCGACTGGGCATTAGACTGGCTGACAAGATCAACAACTGGCTGTACAGTCACCAACACCCGATACAGGTGCACATAGGATCCGACGGTGATCCATTTGCATCACACGTGTACAGGCACTTCATGGAGCAGACACCAGAGCGGGACAACATTGAGTATTCAATACTGACCAACGGACTGATGTTCAAGGAGTTCCACAGCAGGGTGCCCACCATCATCAAGAATCTCAAGGAACTGGGAGTCAGCATAGACGGGGCGACAGAAAAAACCTACGAAAAACTGAGGCTCGGAGGCAAGTGGGAAAAGATACTGGAGGGGCTGGAATGCATGGCGGAACAGAAACGCAAACACGGATTCAGATTCATCTTGCACTACGTGGTGCAGAAGGACAACTTCCATGAGATGCAGGAGATAATTGACCTGGGTGAGCGGTACAACGCTGATCGGGTGTGGCTCAACAAGATAGAAGACTGGGGCACGATGGACGACTTCCAGTCACAATCGATATGGCATAACGACGACTACAAAAGAGAATTAGATAAAGTAAAACAACGAATGCGACAGCGAGGGGATCGATTCATAGAATGCCCAACATTATTGAAATGAAACCGTACTATCAATTGAAATGTGACACGTTACCACAGATACAGCGACAAGTCATGGAATGGATTAAAAACAACCGGGTAGATCTGTTGTCCAGTGAGTCTTTGTGGAACAAGGTGAACACCCTAGAGTTGGTACGTGCTACCCCAACACTGATCGACTACTGTAACAAACTAGGTCTCAAACTACGTGAAGTAGCGTTGACTGTCATAAACCAAAGAAACAACGCTGGGTTACACATAGATGAGTTGCCGGTAACTGCCAAGATGAATATCCCTATACACAACACCATGGATAGCTACAATAGATGGTATCGAATACCCAAGGAGATGTTTGATTCGGTAGGTGCCACCGAAAACGAATTCGGGAAGAAGTATTACTCCTTCACAGACGTAGATTATGAAAAACTAGAAATGGTGGGAGAACTGGAACTTCTGAGTCCGGTGATCTTCAACAGTCAGATAGCACACAACATTATCCTGGGTGACAAATGTCAACTTCCGAGGGTGGTAATGGCATGCACATTTTTTAACGAACCTATACATTACCTACAAGACTAGGGTCGTTGTAGATTTTCAATATCTCTGTGAGGTTTTCTTTATGAATACTTTTTGGAGCACAGGTACCACAGGTGCAGGTTTTTTGAGCACAAATCAACGTGGGCAGTTGTGGTTTTTCTGCTAGGCTTTTGATGTAATCCCCCATTGTGTGTAAATTTGCAATGGGACCGGTCTTACCATCGAGACGTACTTTACAGTCCTTGTTGGTGTAATACAAGCCAGTGGATGTGTTTCCATGTAAGAAAAATTGATTTGCTGAGCAATGCCATCCCAGGAAACCGTTGGGTCCTCGCGGAACAATAAATTGATGTTGCTTGATGTTCCTGTCGAAGCACATCCTCCGGCCCCCACAACAACCCCTACCTTGAACTTCGGCCTTTTCTGCGACATCCCAGTGGGCGAGTTCTTTGGAATCTATGAAGTCCTTCAAATCCTTGAGGTGTTCTTTTTTGTACACCCCTAGTGGTCCATCAAGCATCTTTGGTCGGGCATTCATTCCTTGTTTTTTTGCCCAGTGTAGAAAACTTACGCAGTCTCCCCAATAGTCCTTTGACGGATACATGCACACAATAACATCGTGCTCCTTCCCTATGGAATGGAGATATTTCAAGTTCCGCTTGAACATGTTTTTTAATTTCGTTGGACCCGTGCTGTGGTAACTCATTGTGAATCCTTCCACATGCTGACACAACACCTCCCAATTTTTTTCTGTGGCGGTGCCGTTTGTGGTCATTCTACGTTTCAATCTCCAATCATTTTTGTAAGGCTGATAAAGTTCAGAAGTTTTTTTGATCAATTTTACGATATCCGGATGGTGTATGCTCTCACCTCCATATATGTTCATGATGGCATCCTTGAAGACTGATTTCTTTTTTGCAAGTACTAGATCACAATAAGCGTACATCTGTGAAACCATTTTGACACACTTGTCATAGTCGGGGTGCGGTTTAGAATTGTCATGGCCACTTGGACCTATACCGCAATACGCACAATCATAGTTACACTTCAGTGTAACCAACCAATCGATCAAGAATGTCATTTTGCTCCTAGGATGATAGGCCGGTTCTATGGTGTGAGTATTCATCGAGCAAGTATTTAAGTAGAAAAAAAAATAGGAAAAATATATTCATTAAATACGCCTGTAATGAAAATTGCTATCACAGGTCATAAAAGAGGCATCGGTCGGGAGTTGACTGAACAACTCAAAAACATGGGACACTCGATAGTGGGCATATCAAGAAGCGACGGTGAAAACATAAGAAGGACCGCTCACACCGCAAGCCTTATCGAGCCGTGCGACCTATTCATAAACAATGCCATAAGTCTGTACGCTCAAACAGAGTTGTTGTTTGAAGTGTGGCACAGATGGGCCGATTCAAAACGTAAGCACGAAATTTGGAATATCTCCACCAAGCTGTGTGAGTCTGACAATGACGTGTATATAAGGGGACTCACTATGAGAGAGTCGATGGAGTATAGGAATCGGAAGATGAGTCTCGAGTTGGCTCACCATCAATTGAACGAACAACCGAGTAATACAAAAATGGTTTTGATTCGGCCGGGTAATGTAAAGACTCAAAGTTTCAGCCACCCCGATGGTGTGACTGCTCGTGAATACGTTAAAAATCTTCTGATCGATTTAAAAGCATGTTAAAGAAACACTGGGTATCAATTTTTACAACCGATTGTAAAATAATTAGGATCAAACACCAATGGGTATATCCAATATTTAAAAATGCTTATACCAGTCTGATACTAATGAGGGAAGGTGAAAAAATTAACATGGATATAAGCGAAGTTGATAACATAATTGTGTATATAAGAAACCAGCAACAAAGATTTGTGTCGGGAGTGGGAGAAGTTTTGTATAATAATCCAAATGTAGATCAAGACAAACTACTAGCAGATATTATGGAATTTAGGATGCTGGACAGACATTTCTGTCCCCAGTCCTTATGGCTCTTGCACCTTTACAAATTTTATAAAGGTTCTATCACGTTGAAAGATATTTCTCAAGCAAAACATCACACACCTGCCAAACTTAAGATGAATGAGTACTCATACCTCAAGTTAGAAGTGCCTGACTCCTATGTTTTACCTGATGAATCATTAAAAAAGTATATCAATAAGAAAGTAAATCTTGCAGAAATAGTTCCGGAGCTGTTACATGTATTGTCCTAGGCTAGAACATTTCGTGAGATTCGATCCAGACGGAAGCATCACTCGATGCGGACACATGGTCAATTCAAGGTCTTTTGATAGCACAGAAGATTTAGAATCCAGCGACTGGTTGAAGTATCTTAAAAATGAGATGGCATCTGATAAATGGCCCAAAGAGTGTGTGAGATGTCAACAGTCAGAAACAATAAAAGGCAAAAGTGTTAGGACTGCTAGTCTTACGAGACATCATTTACTCAAATCATATCGTAATGATTACTTAATAGTTGGTGGGGTGTTGGATAACATATGTAATAGTGCATGTCAGACCTGCAATTCAAATTTAAGTACAAAAATAGGATCTCTCGAGGGGAAATATTATAAAAAAGTTAACAACTTCGAAAAGTTTTGTAAACTGCCACAGCACAGAATTACAGAGATTGATATCAACGGTGGAGAGCCTACGGCCAGTAAAAATTACAAAAGTCTGCTTAAGAATCTACCCAACAATGTGAAGATTGTCAGAATGAACACAAACGCTTCTCGTATAATAAAAGAAATCGAGACTGTATTACAAAACAATGTGAAGGTCATAGTAACTTTAAGTCTCGACGGTGTTGGTAAGGTGCATGACTACATTCGTTGGCCTATCAAGTGGGACTTATACAGGCGAACGGTTGACCATTATGTTGCCCTGCGTGAAAAATATGCATTTTTGACTCTAGACTTCTGGACAACGGTGAGTTGTTTCAATGTTTCGGACATGCAGAATATTCTGGATTACAGCGCTCAAATGAAAATACCACATGACTGGGCATTCCTTAGTAAACCATCGGTGCTGAATCCAAGATTCAAAAATATGTTTACAAAACAGAACAAAAATTTTCACACTGATATTGTGGGTACTGACCACGATAATTCAGATCAGCTTCAAGCATTTATCGATAAACAGGATAAATTACGAGGTATCAGTGTAAAAGATTATTTCAACTTCTGACCAAACCTCTTCAGGAACAGATCAGCGAAACGCTCATGATGTTCTGTGCCGAAGTGTATACCATCCCTGGCACGGCTCGGCTTGGCGTGTAGATCACGAGCAGTGAACTTGTCCCAGTGAGGCCAACAGTTACGAAGAGTGTAGTCTTCCATCAGTGCAGGGGAGTTCCCTTCGGTGCGGAAATCATGATAGTGATCGGAGAAACAGTGGAAAGTTTTACACCGATTCTTCTCAGCATACTTCTCGAGAAAAAAAACACTTTTGAGAAAGTTGTTGACATCGGTCTTGTTATTTTCATATCGGAGAGTCTCGTGTGTGCCCATCAAGTTTTGCGTGTATGACTCCAATCTTTCCCTCCTGCTCATCTCCGGCCACATTACGATTATTATGTTTGGATTGATCACTTTCTCACATGAGTACAAAATCCTGATCACCGCCTCCGGACTGGCGCCAGGCTGACCCAGATTCCAGTATCTCAAACGATCGGTGTTGTGTTGGCTCACATGGTGAGCCCAGGTCTCGTTTGCTTCCAATCCCACACCCCAGGTGTGTGAGCAACCCAGTATGACCACGTTCTTCTTGCCATCCGGCATCGGATCCCAAGACGGACAACGGAACGGATACTCTTTGAAAGTTTTTAGGTCGTTGTCTGAGTAGAAACCGTACTTCATGAGCTACCCTTGGCCAGTTGAATTTTCTTTTTGATCAGTCTACTGATGTACAACTCCATGAATCCCATACGACCGCGACCTTGAAATATGTCTGGATATTTCATTCTGCCCATCATGAGAAACTTTTCATCTGCGTATAGGTCAAGCCTGTTTCGTGCCTTGTTGAATCGGAACTCCAGCGCTTTGTGATTGTTGAGGTATCGGATCAATTCAGACTCGTCCATCAGCATCTGTTCTGCGATGTTCCTCGGAATGAATTCACTGTAGTGTTTCAACCTTATACTGTAA
>JGI10211J34971_10004652_pt1 | contig 10865 bp, 10 predicted proteins | sample Etolagsediment_FD_34971 | JGI IMG/M metagenome (IMG submission 34971)
GTAGCGCCATAGCCTTGGCGCTGTTCCGATACGCGTGGTGGCGGTTGGATGACTTGGTGGTGAAAGTCCACTACTGGCCCGGTAAGGGGAACAGTTAGCCGGACGGCAAGGGGGGCCATCGCCCGGTGGTGTGGGAGGACGGTGAGGGCAACTTCACCTCCTACCCGATCCTTTATTTTGTTACGGTGGGCGATTTGCTACTATTTGCGGCCTTGTAAAATGTGTGGTGGGTCGTGAAGATTTGTTTCGAGGCGTTGGGTTGCCGTTTGAATGAAGCGGAACTGGAGAGCTGGTCCAATGACCTGGTTGCGCAGGGCCATCAGGTGACCACCAATAGCGCCGATGCCGATGTGGTTGTGTTCAATACCTGCTCTGTAACGAATCAGGCCGATCGAAAATCACGCCAGATGATCAAACGTCTGCACAAGGCGAATCCGCAATCGCAACTGGTGGTGACCGGCTGTTACGCCAGCCTGCAGGCTCAGACCGTGGGATCCCTGCCCGGGGTTGATCTGGTGATTTCCAATCAGGACAAGGATGATCTTGTCCGGCAAATCGTTGAAAACTACCAGGAGGTGACGTTCGAGCCAGATCCTCGTCTGGATACTCATGCCCTGTTCGAGCGTGGCAGACAGCGTGCATTCATCAAGGTTCAGGATGGCTGCCGCTATCGTTGCACCTTCTGTATTGTCACGGTCGCACGGGGTGAAGAAAGGAGTCGTGATCGTCAGCAGATAATCGACGAGATCAATCGATACCACCTGCAGGGTGTGCAGGAAGTGGTGATCACGGGGGTACATGTCGGTGGTTATGGTAGTGATACGGGCGATGATCTGTATGGCCTGCTCAAGAACATTCTGGCCAGCACTTCCGTGCCCCGTGTCAGGCTTGCCTCGGTAGAGCCCTGGGATCTGCCGCCGCATTTTTTTGAGCTGTTCCAGAACCCTCGTTTGATGCCTCACATGCATCTGCCTTTACAAAGCGGTTCGGACAGCGTGTTGAGGCGCATGGCGAGGCGCTGCAAAACCAAGCAATTCCGCGAGATCGTTGAGCAGGCGCGCAGCGCCGTTGCTCACTTCAATGTGACGACTGATATCATTGTCGGGTTTCCCGGCGAAAGCGAACAGGAGTGGCAGGAAACAATGGACTTTGTCGAATCAATCGGCTTCGGCCACATGCACATATTCAGTTACTCGCCGCGCAGTGGCACCAAGGCCGCTACGCTGCCCATGCAGGTCGAGGCGGAGGTCAAGAAGCAGCGCAGTGCGCAATTGCACGAGCTAGCCGGTCGACTCAAGCAGCAAGCCTTGCGAGGCATGCTCAATGCGCAATGTGAGGTGTTATGGGAGCATCGCTTGGCCGATAACAGCGGTCGCTGGATCGGTTATACGCCACACTATCATCGAATCGTCAGCGAAGCTCTGGATGACTTGGCTGAGTCTAAAATTGGCGCTGTGACGGTTTCAGGTATGTGCGATGATATGTTAACGGGAAGCGCATGCTGATCTGTGGCATCGCCCGATTTACAATCAATAAATTAGTGAACAGCATTTGATTTTTACCGCCAATGTCCGATTCCATCTATAACAAATCGTTACCGGCGATGGACTTTAGCCAGTCCGTCGTTCTGGTTGTAGGCGATGTCATGCTCGATCGTTACTGGCAGGGCAGCACCGATCGAATATCACCCGAGGCACCGGTGCCGGTGGTCAAGGTCAATGACCGTTCCATGCGGATCGGTGGCGCCGGGAACGTCGCGGTCAATGTCACGTCACTCGGCGCCGAGGCCCGGCTGCTTTCGGTCTACGGTAAAGATGAAGCGGGCATGGATCTTAAGCAGTTGCTTCAGGAATTCGGCGTCGAGGACCATTGCCTGCAAGCAGAAGATTTTGTTACCACCACTAAATTGCGGGTGTTATCGCAACACCAGCAGTTGATACGCCTGGATTTTGAAACGGTATCAGAGTCCGGTTGCGGTGATGAGGTGTTTGCGCGTTACCGCGAGGTGTTGCAGGATGTCGGCCTGGTGGTGCTGTCCGATTACGGCAAAGGTATCGTCTCCGATGCGCAGGCATTCATAAAGCTGGCCCGCGCGCAGCAAAAACGCGTGCTGGTTGATCCCAAGAGCAGGGACTTTAGTCTCTATGCGGGCGCCCATTTGATCACGCCGAACAAGAAAGAATTTGAGCTTGCTGTCGGTGCAACCACTTCGCAGTCGCATCTGGAGGAAAAGGCATTCCGTCTGATCGATGAATGTCATCTCGACGGAGTGCTGGTCACCCAGGGCGACAAGGGTATGACGCTGGTCATGCGCGAGTCCCAGCCCGTGCAGTTCCCGGCTTATGCACGCGAGGTGTTCGATGTGACCGGTGCGGGAGATACGGTCATTGCGTCGCTGGCGGCGGGGTTGTCAAGTGGCCTGCAAATCGAGGACGCCGTCCACCTGTCCTGCGTTGCAGCGGGCATTGTTGTGGGTCGTGTCGGCACCGCCAGCGTATCGCAGGACGATCTGATGGAGGCGGAGCAACAGCACCGCGAACGGCTCAGCTCGGAGAAGATTCTCGACCAGCAGGAACTGGTGCAATTTGTCCAGCACGCGCGCAGACAGAATCGCAAGATCGTGGTCACAAATGGCTGCTTCGATATTCTTCACTCCGGGCATGTCCAGTATCTGGAACAGGCCGCGCAACTCGGCGATGTGCTGATCGTGGCGGTGAACAGTGACGATTCGGTGCGCCAACTCAAGGGTGACTCCCGTCCCATCAATGATCTGCATGAGCGCATGTCGATCCTGGCTGGGTTGGCGTCCGTTGACAAGGTAGTGGCGTTCGATGAACTCACACCGCAACAACTGATTTGCAGCATTCGCCCTGATATTCTGGTCAAGGGCGGCGACTATGAAGTAGAACATATAGCCGGGCGCGAATGCGCTGGTGAGGTTCGCCTGATCTCGTTTATCGAAGGGCGTTCAACCAGCCGCACCGTGAGCCGGATAAAGGAGATGACATGATTATTGTGACAGGCGGCGCCGGGTTTATCGGCAGCAATGTAATCAGCGCCCTGAATGCAGCCGGCCAGGATGACATTCTGGTCGTTGACGACCTTAAGGACGGGGCTAAATTTGTCAATCTTGCCGATCAGCGCATAACCGATTACCTGGACAAGGATCTGTTTCAACAGCGTATCGAACAGGCGACTTTGGCGGGTGAGTTCAGCGCGGTTATTCATCTCGGCGCCTGTTCCTCGACCACCGAATGGGACGGCGAGTTCATCATGCGCAACAATTATGAGTACTCGAAGATGCTGCTGGAGTTTTGCCAGCTTAAGCGCATCCCCTATATCTATGCATCGTCCGCATCGGTGTATGGTTCTGGCAGTGTTTTCAAAGAATCACCAGAATTCGAAAAGCCGATCAACATGTACGCCTATTCGAAGTTCCAGTTCGATCATTACGTCCGCAAGCAATGGCATCGCCTGACTTCACAGGTCGTTGGTTTGCGATACTTCAACGTCTATGGCCCACGCGAGCAGCATAAGGGGTCGATGTCGAGTGTTGCCTACCATTTCAATAATCAGATTAAAGAGAATGGTGTGTGCAAGCTGTTTGAAGGAACAGATGGGTACGACCATGGCGGTCAGTTGCGCGATTTTGTCTACGTGGGTGATGCAGTCGATGTCAAGATGTGGTTGCTCGAAAATTCCGGCGTCAGTGGTATATTCAATCTGGGCACTGGCAATGCGCAATCCTTCAACGATGTCGCGGATGCCGTGATCGCCTGGCACGGCAAGGGCGAAAAACACTACGTTCCTTTCCCCGACCATCTGGTTGGGCGTTACCAGAGCTTTACCCAGGCCGATATCTCTGCATTGCGGGACGCGGGATATACCAAGCCGTTTCGTAATGTGGCGCAGGGCGTAACCGAGTACCTGGACTGGCTGAATCGTTAGTATGTCGCCGCGCAAGGTCCTCGTCACCGCCCCGTCATGGATTGGCGACATGGTCATGGCGCAAAGCCTGTTCAAGTACCTGCATCAGCAGAATGATGTAACAATCGATGTGTTGGCGCCGAAATGGGTTATAGGTCTGGTCGAGCGGATGCCGGAGGTGCGCCATGGTATTGAATTCGACAGCCGTCACGGAAAACTCGATTTGAGTATGCGCATCCAGACCGGATTGAAACTGAGGCGACAACGCTATGACGAAGCGATTGTCATGCCGAGAAGTTTGAAGAGTGCGATCCCTTCCTGGGTTGCGGGTATTAGCAGAAGGACTGGCTTCAGTCGTAACCTTGGGCTGCTCAATAACGTCAGGTCTTATGAAAAAGCGCGTGAGGAACTGTTCGTCAGGCGTTATCTGGCGTTGGCAGCTGATGATGCCTATTCGATTGACTGGAATGCTATTCCCCGACCTGCGCTGACGGTGGATACGCAAAACAGGCAGCAATTGTTAAGTCGGTTCGGTTTGTCTGATGGAGCTTTTGTCGCAATCGCGCCCGGTGCGGAGTTTGGCCCGGCCAAGCAGTGGCCGATGCAAAGGCTTGCGGAGTTGTCTGATCGCTTGATCAAAATGGGCCTGCAGGTTGTGATTGTGGGCTCGCACAAAGAACAGGCGCTGGCCAATCAGATCAAAGCGCTCGCGGCTAGCGATGATTTGATCGACCTGTGTGGACAGACACAGGTGGCCGATGTTGTTGATCTGGCGTCGGCCAGCCACAGCATGGTTGTCAACGACTCGGGTTTGATGCACCTGGGTTATGCCGCTGGGGCACGGATCATCGCCATTTATGGCTCGAGTTCTTCACGCTACACGCCGCCTCTGGCCGAGTCTGCCGTTATTCTGGAACAGCACCTGGAATGCCAGCCGTGCTTTGAACGGCAATGCCGTTTTGGTCACTACGATTGCCTCAATGGCATTGGGGCTGAGGACGTTCTGAGTAGCAGGTTCTTCAATAACCAGGATGGTGATCATGTGGATTCGTGATAACTCCCAATGGAGCGCTTTCTGTCGACACTTTATTTCGTTTTGTGTCGGCCGAGCGATAAGGTTCAAGCAAGCCGATTTGTGTTGCAGCGGACGCGCGCGGTCGATAATTTCGCGGGCCCATGATTTTTCGGCTGGGCCACCACTTGAGCCTTTCCATGTGCCTCCTCGGTTTCGAGGCTTAGTCTGATGCCCACGGTTTCCGCTGTGATCATTACCAAGAACGAGCAGGACATGTTGCCTGATTGCATGGCTTCGCTGCAGTGGGCAGATGAGATCGTTGTCGTTGATTCTGGTAGTTCCGATGATACGCGAAGGATAGCCAAAGAGCATGGCGCCAGGGTCTATCTGCATGAGGAGTGGCAGGGGTTCGGTCCGCAACGACAGCTTGCCCAATCACATGCCAATTGTGACTGGGTTTTCTGGATCGATGCCGATGAGCGCGTCAGTGACGAACTGGCTCAGGAAATTCGCCAGATGGTAGAGAATGATCAGCGCAATTGTGTTTATATGGTTCCCCGCCTGTCATGGGTGTTCGGCCGGTATATTCGGCACTCCGGCTGGTATCCGGATTATGTGGCGCGTTTATATGCCAGGGATAGCACTCACTATGATGATGCGTTGGTGCATGAAAAGGTGATAATACCGAACGGGATGCGGGTATGTAAGCTATCTTCAGATCTTGTTCATTTCACCTATCGGGATCTTCATCATTACCTGGTTAAGTCAGCGGATTATGCGGCGCTGTGGGCCGACCACCGGCAAAAGAACAATCAAAATGGCAGTATCCTTCAGGCCGTGGGACATGCGCTGGCGTGTTTTATAAAGATGTATATCCTGCGTGCAGGGTGGCTGGATGGTAAGCAGGGATTTTTGTTAGCCTTGTTGTCGTCACACTCGTCTTTTATCAAATATGCAGATTTGTGGGTGCGCCAGCAACCCAGTAGTACAGAAAATCGGCAACAGGAAAAAGTTGAACATGATTAAGCAGCATTTGGGATTTGTCGATAGATTACACATGCGGCACAGGTTCCTGAGCATGCGGTTCAAATCGGAGCGTCCGAGTATCCGATTCGTGCTGGAGCATGGGCTGGAGGGCCGCAATGTAATCGATATCGGCGCCAATAAAGGCGTATATTCCTATTACCTGTCGCGTGCCGTGGGCCCCCAAGGCCGGGTAATCGCATTTGAGGCCCAGCCGGAACTTGGTGGTCATCTCAATGCCGTCAAGAACAGTTTTGGACTGGATAACCTGATCATCGTCAATCAGGGCTTATCGTCCAGTCCTGGCGTACTGACGATGACACGTGATGCGATCGGTTCAGGTGGCGCCACTTTTGGTGATATGGTCGGCGATGGGCATGAGAAGATCGAGATTCCGGTCACTACTCTGGATGACTATTTCGCCGATAAAGGGACGGTTGAAATCAGCTTCATCAAATGCGATGTCGAGGGGCACGAACTGGAGGTGTTCAAAGGGGGACGAGGCCTGCTCGAGCGATACCATCCTACTCTACTGTTCGAATGCCACGAGGACCAGGCGCAGGAAGGAAAGCTTTTCAGTTTTCTTGTCGATCTCGGTTACGACGGATTTTTCTACCATGTCGAACCCGCCGACCATGCCAGCCTGCTGCGATCAGGCAAAGGCCGATATATCCACTACTCGGAATTCGATCGCTTCGAATACACCCGCCCACACGTGACGCATCGGAACTATATCTTCGTTAAACAAGGCCTGACACCCGAGGCCAGGCGCTGATCAAGCGGTGCTCAGGGTCTTCGGATTCTGCTCATTCAGCAATCTGCGATAGAGCTGCAAATACTGCTTTGCTGCGGTTACCCAGTTATAGCTTTTCGCGTGTCTGAGCGTGGGCTCAGCGCGGTCGTTGTCAGCGAAATCACTGATAGCAAATTGCACCTTTTGCGCCATGAGCAGTGGGTCGAAATCATCCCAGTAATAGGCGCACTGCCCGCCAATCTCGGGCAAAGATGTCGCGGTCGAGAGTATGACGGGCTTGGCAAAGCTCATGGCCTCGATAGGCGGCAGTCCAAAGCCCTCGGCAAGCGATGGAAACACAAAGGCGTCACAGTGCCGGAATAACCAGTTTTTTTCCTCTTCTGTCACCGCGCCGACGAGGTGGACACGCTGTTCAAGGCCGCTTTGCCTGATCGAGTCCGCGATACCCCTGGCATAGGTGCTGTCGTTCTGCCCGGCGATGACCAGATCGAGTTGCGGCAGGTGTTTCATCATGTCGACCAGAGTATGCACGTTTTTCTTTTCAACGACCTGGCCGATGGAAAACAGGAAATTGTTGGCCTTGAATGCCGGTTTGCTCTCGTTTTCGTGGTTGAACTCGACGCCGTTATAGATGACGCTGATTTTGTCGGGGTCAACGCCAAATACATCGATTATCTCTTCACGCACGAAGTTCGAAATGGTTGACAAGTGGTGTGATGAGTGGATTTTCTTACGAAGTCGTGACAGGCGTCGTGCGACCCGTTTTTTGCCGCCGACATGCAGAAAGTTCAGATCGTGAATGGTCAGCAGTTTGACTCCCGGTTTCGAGAAGGGGAAATAGTCGCTATCCTGATTGGTGGCATGCCATAAATCGATATTGCCTGGCAGCAAAATCCCGCCCGGATTGAAATGGTGTTTCTTGAAGATGTTGACCGAATTAAAGGAGACGCCTTGCGGAAAATATCTGCGCGCCTTGAGCGGGACGAAGTAATGTAATTCCAGGTCGTCGGGTTTTTGAGCAGCCAGTTGGCGACCCAGCGCGATGGCATACTGCCCAAGGCCGCAGTAAGGATTTTTGATGCGCTCGAAATCGACGAAAACTCGCTTCATGAATTTGTCAATTCTTCGTACAAATCCAGTGTTTTGGTAACGGTTTGGCGGTGATTGAAATCGCGGTCGATCCGCTCTCTGGCGCCTTTACCCATGTTTTGCCTGTATTCGTCATCCTTATAAAGGCGTAACACGGCATCGGCAATCGCGGCGGAATCTTTCACCGGCACGATTAGTCCGGATTGGCCCTCGATGATCAACTCCGGGCTGCCACCGGAGTTCGTGACAATCGGTGGTACGGCGTGAACCATGGCCTCGATGATCGCCTTGGGCAGGCCTTCGCGTTTGATCGCAGGCAGCACGGCGGTGTGGCAGGCCGCGACGATGCCGGGTGCGTCGTTGCGGAATCCGCTCAGATGTATTCGATCCCTGGCCGAGCTGTCTGCAATCCGTTCGAGCAATTCCCTTCGGTGCACCTGACCAATCAGCAGCAGGTGGATGTCCGGATGCTGGGCTAGTCGTTCCACGGCTTCGATCAGGTAGATCAGGCCCTTTCTAGGCCGGTCATTGGCGATGCAACCGACGACGAAACTCTTCTCAGGCACCCCGAACTGCTGCAGGTCGACGGGACGTTCGCCGTACCATGAAAGATCATGTCCCTTATGGATGGTCAGCGCCTTGGTGACAGGGAGGGGCAGGCCGAACAGGGTCATGTTATGAAAATACAGGCGAATGGCATCAGCAACACAGACGATACAATCGACTCTCGGGTTGAGATAAGTCATCCAGGATGCAGGGTCGAGATAACTCACATTGGCGACTATGCCCCGATAGGCAATGAGCTTATGACCAAATCCGAACGATGCGAGTACAGCATTGGATACCGTCTTGTTGGTGAAGGCATGTACGATGTCGAAGGCTTTTTCACGAAACAGCGAGCGCAGCAAGTGGATGCTCTGCCTGTCAATGCGTGAGCGGCAATGGTGTTCGATAACAGGAACGCCAGCGTCAAGAATCCGCTGCAGGTGCGGTGCGCTCGAAGGGCATACGACAGTGATGTCGTGCCCCGCACGATGGATGGCAATGAAGGTTTCGGCCTCTGGACGGTCACTGTGCTCGGTAAAGTACAGAATTCGCATGATGTCTTCTGATCAATGCCACCGGGTTATTGAACGAATCTATTCAGAGTCAAACAGGCTGCGGACAGCATCGCGTTTTTCATCCGGCAACAGCAGGTAGTTGTCGGTGCCGGTATGCTCGCCGAGTGATGCCTCCCGAAAGTTGATTGCGCAGCTCTTGTCGTCACTGATATCCCAGCTGAAAACACTGTATCCAAGTTCGGCAATCAGGGTCTTGAGTTTTTCGCTGCGTTCAGTTTTCAGGGCGTTACCCTCATTGCGCCAGACTTCGATGATGATGACAGGGCGATCTTTTCTGAGTCTGAAAGACAGGTTTTCCATGACTTCCAGTTCGCCGCCCTCGACATCGATCTTGATGATGCCGATGGTTGTCGGGTGCAAGGCCTGTTCAACGGTGTGGAATGAAAACAACGGCACGAGCCTCGATGAAACCGCCTCGCCGGCATGATCGGGTTTGAATTCATTGATAATGGTTGACGAGCCATCGGTATCATTACGTCCGGTCAGGTTGAGCAGGCACTCCTGCGTGTAAATGCCAACCGGCACGATACGGGTGTTTGGCCAGTCGTTTACGCTGGTGAGTTGCTGCAGGTAAAAGATACATGCGGGATTCGGTTCTATGCCGATGTAGTCACGTGCAGGATCGACGGTTTTGACCTTGATCAGGGTTTGCCCCAGATTGACGCCTATATCCAGAAAGCTGTCGCTGGTATGCCGAAACAGCCGTTGCAACAGGTCTGACATCCATTTTTCACCGGTGATGCCCGCCTTGACGCCACAACGCACCGGTACCACGACACGGACCCCGTTGAGCGTTCGTGGAATATTGAAGTTGGCGAGGCCTAGCAGTTTTCTACCGGTTCGTTTCAGCCATTTTCGCATGACGGGTAATTCCCATTTCGAGGTTAAATTGTCAACGCTTTTGCAAAAGCCTTTTGACACGTTTTCGGAATCTTCTCAGCGCCAGGTGGATATTGCGCAGGAACAGCCGCAATCGGTCGCCCAGGCTGATATGAATGGAATCCTTGCGCACATACACCGAGTCGCTCTTGTCCTTGTACCAGATCAGGTAGTGGTTGTTGTCGAGCCAGGCCCTGATTTCACCGAGATAAGGGTTGGTATACAGGCCTCCATGGGTCTCGATGGAAATCACCGTCGGACGGCTGAGCATATTTTGCAGAACATACCATTCGCTGCCTTCTACATCGATGGAGATGAGATCGATGCTGCCGTCATCGATCTCGTTGAACACCCGGGCCTGTACCACCAGAGTGTCGGCGTCATCGATTTCGAAACGGTCGTTGACCAGCGTCGGGCTGGACGGCAGTGATTTGACGAAGGTGGAGGCTGCCCGTTTGCATAGTTCAAGTTCGCCGTTGCGTTCGAAAACAGCCACTTGATGCAGGGTCAGGTTATCCGCTGGGAATTCCTGACGTATCAGAGCCGCAGACTCGGGATCAGGTTCTACCAGCGTCGCACGAATCCCTTGATGTATGTAACCGCGCACGTTCGAGGTTTGAGGATGCCAGACGCCTACCTCGGATACATGTCGCGGTTTGAAACCCCGATCGTTTAGAGCTTGTTGCAGTTCACTGATGGTTGCTTGGGTCATGATACGGCTTGAAAATATTGTAGGGTTCCAAGGGTTAGCTGGGCGTGAATGATAGCACAATGTGTGCACGTGCAAGAGTACCCTGGCTTGTGCAGTATCAAGGTCGTACGCGTGATGGCTGCGTCGCCTGCCAGGCTGAGCGAGTGTGAGTTGTTGATGGTGTCATGTTATCCTTGCGGCCGAACTGGCGAGCGCTTCGCATCGTCTTACTTTTTTTCACCTATTCTGATTATGGCGAACTTTAAACTCAAGTTTCGGAGTTCATTTTGGGTAATCCCATCGGATACCATCATTATTCATACTCCAATCGCATCGTGAACGTATCCAACTGAAGGCTGCGAACAA
>JGI10211J34971_10004654_pt1 | contig 10863 bp, 11 predicted proteins | sample Etolagsediment_FD_34971 | JGI IMG/M metagenome (IMG submission 34971)
AAATCATCTTTAATTTGTCATTTGTTTTAAGTGTATTTTTTAACTCTTCAAAATCATCAATTACTACTTTAACTAATGAAAAGTGAAATTTATGTGCTTTTGCTTTTAATATCTCTAATTCTAAAAGATCTATAAAATCATAACTATTTTCTTTTGATTCTTTTATCTCTTTCTCTAACTTTTCAATATCTTGTTTTAAAATATCGATTCGTTTTGTTAATTTTTTATTTTGATACTCAGATTCTAAAACTTCTTTTTGAAGAGTTTTGAGTTCTAATACAGACTCATTTTTCACTTTATTTAATTCTTTTGATTTTTCATTTACATTTGTGATGATATGCGTTTTTAATTTTTTTAGTTGATTAGCTGACTTAGCAAGAAGTTCTTGCTCTTTCTCTTTGAGTTCTGTTACATCTAAAATAGTTGATATTCTATATTTTACACCTTCAAGTATCATCTCTTTTCCACTTACAAGTGCTGGGAACAATTCACCATTTTCTCTTTGAAGTACGATTTCATAATAGTCATTAAGATTATTTTCAATAGATTCTACAACTTTATGTATTTGATCATCTGGGATATAATCCATTAACTTTTTTGTATAAATAGTATTATAATCCAGTTTGAGCTTTTTTGCTGCTGCATCGTTTATCAATACGATATTATATCTTTCATCAGAAATAGTGATTGCCTCACTTACATAATTAAAAATACTTTTTAAATCATCTAGTTTTAAATTTGAAATTGGCATAGCACTACCCCTATTATATAGTTTTAATTTATTTTATCCTAATATTTCTAACTCATCCGTATACTTATGATCACAATATGGTTCAAAACTTGATTTGTAAATTGCATAATGTTCAGTCCCTTTATGTCCGTCAAGTGCTGCTTCATCTCTCCAAGATTCAATTGCTGAAAACTTTCTTCTATTGTTCTCATATTGAAAAATATCATAAAAAATACAACCATCTTCTTTTTTTGATGGTTCAACCATTGCTGTTAAAAGCTCTTTCATTTTATCTTCACAACCCTCTTTAGCTATAAATGTTACTCTTTTTGTTATTGTCATATTTGTTTCCTTATTATTAATTGTTTATTTTATCTAATTTATTTTAAAACTATAAACCAGGTGCAGACCACATAGAAGTTGTGATTCCATCATCTACTAATTTTAGTTGTTCATCATAGGCTTTTTGCCAAGTATTTTTTATCTCTTTGTAAAGTTCATGGTTTTGCATATTGGGAGTATATTCTTTCTCCCATACTACTAGTTTGCTTGCAGCTGATTTTAAATCATCATAAATACCAGCACCAACTCCAGCAGCCATAGCAGCACCAAGTGCTGTAGCTTCCGTCACTTTTGGTATTTTTACTTTACATCCTGTAACATCTGAGAGTATTTGTGACCATAAAGCACCTTTACTTGCACCTCCTGCAAATACAATCGTTTGTGCTTTTACACCTGAAAATACTTCTATTTTTTTAAGGTTAATATCACTTACAATACAGGCATTTTCTTGCAAAGATCGAAACATACTCGCTCGATTGCAAACATTAGGGTCGATACTAAGATTTAAAAAACTTGGACTTGCATGATACCATTTCCCATACTTCATACTATCACTAAATATTGGGATTATTCCATTTGAACCAACTGGAACTTTTGCAGCTTTTTCTTCTAAGATTTGATATACATCTACACCTTTTTGTGAAGCTTCAAGTTTTTCCATATCACAAAAAGCATCTCTAAACCAACGCATCACAAGTCCACTAAAAAATGTTATCCCTTCTGCTTGTGATTGTGATGGTATCACATGAGGATTTACTCTTATACTCATATCACTTGGGGGAATTGTAGTACATGGTATATTTACAACTTGTTGCCAAAATGACCCACCAAGTACTGCTACATCACCAAGCTCAACCACTCCAAGTCCAGCAGAGCCAAGTTGAACATCTCCACCACCTTGAACTACTAAAGTTGTACTATCTAATCCACTTGAAATATTGGTGACATTTCCAATTACAGCCCCTACTTCTAAAGTCTGCGGAAATATATCATCTTTGATACCAACTTTTGTTGCCATTTCAGATACCCAGTCTCTTTTTTCAAGAGAAAATATACCTGCAGTTCCACCATTGCTTGGGTCACTTGTGATTTTTCCACAAAGCTTGTAAAGTATCCAGTCACTTATCATAGATATTTTTGCTACTTTTTCATAAACTTCTGGTTTATTGTTTTTTAGCCACATGATTCGAGGAAGTGCACCTAGAGCGAATGTTTGTCCAGATTCTTTATAAAACTCTTCTTCGATACCTTCAAAGTTTTCTTTGAGGTATTTTACTTCTACACTAGCTCTGGCATCTACATTTGCAACTGCAAATAGTTCAACACCATCTTTATCATATAGAACTATTCCCTCTCGCATACTTGTACTACTAACAGCTAAGATATCTTTAGCATCAATATTTCCACTACTTAAGGCTTCAGTAATACAATCTTGTGTTAGAGTCCAGTTTGTATCACAATCAAAGCTCATAGAAGATGGAACTCCTTCCTCTTCTAGATGTGTCCACTCTCTTTGACCCATAGATATTTGATTGCCCTGAGTATCAAATATAACAGCTCTTACACTTCCTGTTCCTGCATCTAGTGCCATAAGATATTTATTCAAAAAAAATCCTTCTTAAAATTATTGTAACTTTGGTAACTTCCATTTATATTTTCGTGCCATAACTCTTAAAACAAGTCCAAAAATAAAAACTGAAAGTACACTCATATTGTTTAACATATCAATACTATTTAATGTATACATTAGTATTGCAATTATTATGGCAACTGTTCCATAAAAATCTTTTGAAAGTACAAGAGGAATATGATTTATAAGTACATCTCGTATAATTCCTCCACCAATTGCCGTAATAAATGACAATATTACCACACCAAAGAAATTAGCACCAATACTAAGTGCAACTAACGCTCCAGATATACTAAATGAAATGAGACCAATAGAATCACTAAATATAAACAGTTCTTTTCTATCGAGATTTTCTTTTTTGTGAAGTTTTAAGATGATTGCAATAATCAATGTTACAAGTACAACAAGAGGAAGTATAGAGTCTGTAAAAGAGTAAGGAATCCTTCCTGCTATAGTATCTCGGATGATTCCACCACCTAAGGCTGTAACAAATGCCATGAGAAAAATACCAAGCATATCAAGATCGTGTTTTATAGATATAAGAAACCCACTTATTGCAAAAGAGATAATTCCAATAATATCTATAAAGTATAATATTTCCACTTGCTACTCTTTATTGTTTATTTTTATTTCTTTAACTTTGCCTGTTCTAGTTCCCAGTATTCCATCTCAAAACTATCTTGTAAACTTATAGATTCATATCCACCTAACATATCAGCTCGAAGAACTGCGTTCATTGTATGATTGTTTATATCTTCAATTATCATAGCTTCTTTTTCATTTTTACCAATACTTATAGTTCCAAAGTTTTTTACAACTATCCAGTTTGGAGATGGATTTAACATAATCTCATCTTTTTTAAACTGTTCAAAATATTCTATATACTTTTCTTTGTATTTATCTATAGCATTTTGTATATTACCATCTTCAAGTATAAGTGGTTCTCTTTTTGTTCTTATGATATGTTCAGGAGTAAGCACTCCTCTTGTTGCAATATTTTTTATATCTCTTTGAGATGCATAATGCAGTGCTAAAGGTGATTGATTTACTTTTAATGATACTTCAAAACCTTTCTCTGTACTCATTATTTTTTGTAGTTCATCAAGATTCACTTCTGCTCTTGGCATAAACTTTTCAACTACTAAAGAAGCGTTTTCATCCAAAAATTCTTCAGCTTTTGTAACTGCTTCTATCATCTTATCGTATGATTCTTTTGCATCATCAGAGAAAGTAAATATACCATGGTTATGCAAGATAATCCCCTCACAAGTACTCCAATCTAAATCTTTTGTCATTTTATAGATTGTATGAGCAAGAATAAATCCAGGCATAACATAAGGTACTATTAAATAGTTAGGATAGACTTTTTTAATATTTTCAATACCATCAACACTATTTGAAATAGTTACAACAGCATCAGCATGAGTATGATCTACAACTTTAAAAGGGATGATTGCATGAAGTATCGCTTCAACTGATGGATTTGGTGCAGACTTATCTATCATCGCTTCTTTTTGAGCTGCAACCATCTCATGATCACTTAACTCTTCAAGCTTTGCCATATCTTTTAAAAGGGTAAGTTCAACAGGGGCAAAACCCTCCTCTTTGATACTTACCAAGTCCCAACCACTTCCTTTGACATAAAGTACATCTTCACCATCAACTACACTTTTCACTGATGTATTTCCACCACCATGAAGTACAAGCTCATCACTTCTTCCTAAAAGATTTGATGTATAAACTCTAAGCTCTAAATCTGTTTTATAATTGCTTGATTCTTCTTGTGTCCATAAATTTTTCATATTTTGTATTCCTTGATTATTCTTAGTTTTCTATCAGCGATTTTTCAACTAATTCTTGTGCTATCTCTTTTTTTGGTTTTATATTAGATACATCTTTTAACATCTGTGCTTGTCGTATAACATTACCTGCACCTGTGCTAAATTGACTATAAGCTTTTGTATATTCATCATTTGCTTTTGATATATGTTTACCAACATTATCTAGCGTTGATGTGAAGCCTTCTAGTTTCTCATAAAGCTTTGTCGCTCTATCATAAACTTCAGCTATACTTCTTGCTTGTTTTTCATATCTCCAGCTATTTTCAACTGCTTTTAGAGCTACTAAAAGTGTAGTTGGGCTTACTAGTACAATCTTCTTTTTAAATGCTTTATCAAATAGTCCTTTGTCATTTTCAAGTGCAAGCATAAGAGCACTCTCAATAGGTACAAACATAAAGATAAAGTCTAAAGAGTTTACACCTTTTAAGTCTTCATATTTTTTATCTGAAAGTTCATTGATATGATTATTGATTGAGATTACATGAGCATTTAGAAAACTTTTTTTCTCATCATCTTCGACTGCACTTACATACCCTTCATAAGCAGTCAATGAAGTTTTAGAATCTATGATAATATCTCTATTTTCAGGAAGTTTTACTATTACATCAGGACGATAGCCTTTTCCATTTTCATCTTTTAAATACTCTTCTCGTATATACTCTTCACCAAGTCTTAGACCTGAGCTTTCAAGTACTCGCTCAAGTACCATTTCTCCCCAAGATCCTTGAGTTTTTGATTCACCTTTGAGTGCATTGGTAAGGTTGATTGCATCTGTACTGATTTTTTGATTTAATTCTTTTAATGTTTTGAGCTCATATTGAAGTATATTTCTATCTTTAGCTTCTTTTTCATATACATCTTCAACTTTTTTCCTAAACTCTGAAAGTTGTACTTTCATAGGGTTGAGTAGATGTCCAAGAGATTCTTTATTTTGTTCCGTGAATTTTTTACTATTATTATCTAACACTTCAGATGCTAGTGTTTTAAACTCTACTTTTAGTTCATCTATATGTTTATTTTTATCTTCAAATTGTTGTTTTACTGTTGAATAAGAGATACTTAATTGTTCTTTTTCATCTCTTAAAACTTCAATTTGAGACTCTAATGATGTAAGTGAATTTTCTAAAGTTTGTATTACTAAAAGTTTTTCATTTTGCCTAGCTATATGAATATCATTTTCATGAAGTTTTGCTTTATAAATGTCTAGTTCATTAAATAAGATTTGATTTTCTAACTGTTGTTTTGTAGATTTTTTTAAAAATATAAAACTTACAACACCAAGTGTAATACTTAGTGCTATAAAAATACCTAAGGCAATTAACATCAATCTACCCTAGAAACCGAAGTGGTAAAATTCTTTTGGTTCTTTAGCTTGAAATTCATAACCTAATATTCTAGTAACTTTACTATGTAACATTACTCTTGTCACTTGATTAGAAGGTCTTCCATATTGTAAATCTCCAATGATAGGAAGTCCTGCAAATTGAAGGTGTACTCTAATTTGATGAGTTCTACCATTTTCAATCACTATTTTAATCTTTGATTTATTTCCCTCTATCATATATGGAGAAACTGTAGTTTTTGCAGGTCGTCCACCTTTTTCGTCGATTCTACTTCTTGCAGTTTTCCCTTTAATTGTAGAGATTGGCATATCTATTACAATATCTTCAACTACTTTTCCCTCAACAACAGCTACATACTCTTTGTACACTTTGTTGTTTTTAAACTCATTGATAGCTTTTTTTCTAAACTCTTCATTTTTAGCTAGCATCATTACACCGCTAGTTTCTTTATCAAGTCTATTTAAAAGTATAGCTTGAGGAAACCTTGACTCTACTTCTTGTGCATTTAAGTGAGCTGGTTTATCAACTACAAGTATATCATCATCTTCAAATATAACTCTTGCTTGTGCTATCTCTTTTACTTTAAAGTTTGTATCTTCTCTTATCTCTCCACGTGCTAGTACTAGTTTTTTACCGTTTACTGATACTACACCTTTGTCGATTAATTCTTTTGCTTTTCCATTTGAGATTCCCTCTTGGATTGCTAAAAGTTTATATGCTTTTTCCATAATATTAAATCCTTTATATTAAATGGATTATATCTAAACATCTATAAAGAATTGATATTGTAAATTTACTATTTGATTATTGTATTTTATTTATATAATGAACGATAGGTTCAACTGTACCAGCTTGCGCCAATGTAGATTTTTTTAGATTTGGGATATCGTTTAGATATGTTTGTAGTTCATTGTTTTCTATTAAGTAGTAGTCATTTACACACTCAAATAATGACTTTTGATTGAAGATTGTTTTACCACTGATTACAACTGTGTTGAAAAATGCAGGTTCAATTGGATTGTGTCCACCTGCAGTTTTAATAAATCCACCACCAAGTATAACCACATCGCTTATATTGTAAATATTGTTAAGTTCACCCATCACATCTACTAAAACTACATCACTGTTAAAGTCATTTTGTGTAGAGTATCTATGATATGTTATATCACTATCTTTGTATCTTTCTTCTATCATAGTAAATACTTCATCAAATCTTTCAGGATGTCGTGGCACAATTACAAGTTTACCTTGAGTTATATCCCAGGCATCTAAGATAATCTCCTCTTCACCTTTATGTGTACTACCTGCGGTTATCATGATGCCATCTGGTTTTTCTAACTCTTTTGATATCTTTGGTAAACTTGCTAGTTTTATATTACCTATCACTTCTATATTGGATGCTCCAAGCTCTTCAAGCCTTTTTTTATCAATATCACTTTGGGCAAATATTTTATCTACACTTTTAAAAAGTTGTTTATAAAAGAATCTATATTTTCTATATGTTTCATATGATTTATCGTTTATTCGAGCATTGATCATTACTGTTTTTGCACCTTTTGAAGCTGCAACTAAAAAAAGCATATACCAAAGCTCTGCTTCCATCACTAAAAGCATTTTTTGTTTTGTTATCCAAAATGGCAAAAATATCTCAAAAGGTAAATACCGTACATTATTTACCATACTACTTGCTTGCTCATAGCCTGTATTAGTTATAACAGTTGAGTTTATATCATCAGGATTTAGTTTATCAAAGATTGGTTTTAATGCTTTTGTTTCACCCATAGAACAACTATGAAACCATATTTTATCTTCTGGTAACTTTGGATTGTTTTTGAGAAAAAATTTTGCTGGGATTGCTTTTGAGTATTTTTTACTTCTTGATTTGAGAAGTAAATAAGGGATTGCTACAATATATATTATTGTAGCTAGCAAATAGTAAATGTATTTAAACATTATTTACTATTCACTTTTATGTATATATTACGCTTCTGCGCTATCGTCTTTGTAGATTATTCTTCCACAATGAGGACAAGTCATAATCTCATCAGATAAGATAAACTCAGAATAAAATCTATCATTTAGTCTTATGTGACATCCATAACATGCTTGTTTTTTAACAGGAACTACAGCACTTTCATTTGCCCATCTTTTGATTTTTTCATAAAATGCTAATACTTTAGAATCAACTGTAGAAATTAAAATTGATTTTTCTTCATATTTACCATTTCTTGAATCTTCAAGTTTTGCAATATTTGCATCAATTGCTTCTTTTAATTCTCTTACAGATTCTTCTTCTTCTACAAGTTGTGCTTTTATCTCTTCAAGTTCAGTTGTTTTTGAAGTGATTACAGAATCAAGTCTTACTATCTCTTCATTTGCAAAGTTTACTTGCTCTTTAGCAATCTCTTCTTCAAGTTGTAAAGCTTTTACTTCTTTTTCGTTTTTTGCTAATTTATGTTTACCAGCAATCTCTTCAAGTTTATCAGATAATTCTTTTAAGTGAATATCATTTTTAATTCTCTTATTTTTTGTTTCATCTATGATTTGATATAGTTTCTCTACATCTTTTGTCAATGAATCAACTACTTTTGTAAATACTTTTAATTTCTCTTCTTCATTTTTAATTTGTGGTTCGAAATTAACAATATCTTTATCGAATTGTGATAACTTAACTAATTGCTCTAAATGTTTATTCAATCTATTTTCCTTTTATTTATATTCAAATGGATTTTGTGAAGCCGCTATTATAGCTTTTTTATTATTTTTTTTCAAATATTTTTCTAATAAGCTATTTAGAAGACCTGAAAAATGCACTTCACTTTCATAATGTCCTATATCGATAAGACTTATACCTAAGGCTTTTGCCTCCATTGCATCATGGTATTTTATATCACCAGTTATAAAACAATCTGTTGTAATATATGGCAATAAACTCATACCAGAACCCGTAGTAAGAGAGATACTTTTTATATGTTTCTTACTATTTACACTTTTTATACACTCTAAATTCAATCTTTTTTTAAGATATTTTTTCAAATCGCTAAAACTCATATCAACATTTGCACTCAATACAAAATCAGAAGACTGTTTAAAATCAAATCCTATAATTTCAGATCCTACAAACTTGTTCAGATGAGTTTTATCTATATTTGTATGCATAGAGATAAGATATATATCTTTTTTAATTAACTTTTTTAATATCTTTGTTGCGTAAGTATTATCATTAATTGTTTTGATTGGTGAAAATATCAATGGATGATGTGTAATAATTAAACTTCTAGGATTAATATCCTTTAACATATCCAAATCTAAATCTAAAGAGATATAGACCTCTTCAAATTTATCTTCCATATTTCCAACTATTAGACCACTATTGTCCCATTTTTCTTGTAAATCAAATGGAGATAGCTCATCTAAAAATTGATATATATCTTTTATCTTCATACTATTATTTAGTACCCTAATCTTTTCAATCGTTCAGGCTCTTGGCTCTTGTACATTGCTGCACAACCAAGAGATAGTTCTCTCACTTTTAAAATATAATTTTGTCTACTTGTAACACTGATAGCTTTTCTAGCATCTAATGTATTAAAAGCATGACTTGCAAACATACATTGGTCATATGCAGGAAGTGGAAGCCCAGCTTCTAAACATTTTTGACACTCTTCATATGCATCATCAAAATGTTTAAATAACATATCAGTATTTGCTACTTCAAAGTTATATTTACTAAATTCTATTTCACTTTCCATATGAATATCTTTATATGTAGTTGTACCGTGTTCATTTTCGTTCCACACGATATCAAAGATATTATCTACACCTTGTAAATACATAGCAAGTCTTTCAGTTCCATAAGTAATCTCAACAGCAACTGGGTCACAAGCTATTCCACCTACTTGTTGAAAATAAGTAAATTGTGTAACTTCCATACCATCTAGCCAAACTTCCCAACCAAGTCCCCAAGCACCTAGCGTAGGAGACTCCCAGTTATCTTCAACAAATCTAATATCATGTTTAGATAAGTCCAGTCCTAGATATTCTAAAGATTGTAAATACAAATCTTGAATATTTTCTGGGCTTGGTTTTATTAATGCTTGAAATTGATAATAACTTCCTAATCGATTTGGGTTTTCACCATACCTTCCATCAGTTGGTCGTCTGCTTGGTGCAACATAAGCTACAGACCAAGGTTTACTGTCAAGACTTCTTAAAAGTGTTGCAGGATGAAATGTACCTGCCCCACTTGGAATATCATAAGGTTGAAGTATATTACACCCTTCGTCTGCCCAAAACTGTTGTAATTTTAAAAGTAATTGAGAAAATGTAACCATAATTAGATTAGTACTTCAATCTCTTTAGAATCATTTTCAACAGTTTTTTCTTTTACAATTCTATCTTCTTGTAATTTAACTGCTAATTCTTTATTAGTAATTGCTAAAATTTGCATTGATAAGTATGCAGCATTTACAGCACCAGCTTTGCCTAAAGCAACTGTAGCAACAGGCATACCTGAAGGCATTTGAACAGTACTAAGCATAGCATCCATACCATCCATAGCTCCACCTTTCATAGGTACACCAATAACAGGTTTTGTTGTACCTGCTGCTAAAGCACCTGCAAGATGAGCGGCCATACCAGCAGCAGCTATAAATACTTTAGCACCTTTTGCTTCTGCTTCTTTGATGTAAGTTTTAGTTCTCTCAGGACTTCTATGAGCAGAAGAAATAATTAGTTCGTAAGGAACATTAAAGGCCTCCAAAGTGTTTGCACAGTTTTTCATAATCTCATAATCAGATTTACTTCCCATAATAATTGAAACGAATTCCATAATATCATATCCTTTTGTTTAAAATTAAGTGATTATATCAAATTTACTCTTACAAAATAGTGTAACAATTTTTTTCAATGTCTTTATTTAGTCTTAAAAAATAAAATAAGTAAAAACAATTTAAGTTTAAACATCCTATAATAAAG
>JGI10211J34971_10004656_pt1 | contig 10858 bp, 7 predicted proteins | sample Etolagsediment_FD_34971 | JGI IMG/M metagenome (IMG submission 34971)
GATCTGATTATTGATGAAATTACCGCTCATGCACGGGGGGCGGTGGAAATAGACCCGGAAGTGGATACCCTTTTTGAGATCGGAGGTCAGGATTCCAAATACGTTTCCATTGCCAACACCTATCCCCTTGATTTCGATATGAACAAGGTCTGCGCCGCGGGTACCGGGAGTTTTCTCCATGAACTGGCCAACAAATACGGCATCAGTATTGTTGAGGAGTTTCAAGATATTGCCCTGTCGTCGGATGCGCCCGTCAAGCTGGCTGAAAGGTGTACGGTCTTCATGGAATCGGATCTGGTGAGTTACCATCAGAAAGGGGTTGTCACCCGGGACCTCATCGCAGGGCTTTGCTACGCCATTGTGTACAATTACCTGAACCGGGTGGTTGAAAAAAGAAAAGTAGGCGACAGGGTCATGTTTCTGGGCGGGCCATCCCTGAACAAAGGCGTAGTGGCCGCCTTTGAAAATGTTCTGGGTCGGGCCCTTATTGTGCCCCAACACCGTGAGGTGCTGGGCGCTTTCGGTGCTGCCATCAGTGTCCATGAGCGAATGCGTCTGACGAATCAGAAAACAACCGGCTTCAGGGGTCTTGAAAGCGCCATCGAGGACCGTATGGCGTATACGGAAAAGATCTGCCGGGCGGATGCAGGCTGCCACAACCAATGCAAACTGAAAATTTACGATTTTGACGGGCGCAAAAGCATTTGGGGGGGAGAGTGCGGCCGATATGAGTTAACGCGAAATCGAGGGACGAAGGAGACCAACTTTTTTGCATTGCGCCAAGAGCTATGGGAAACCCATATGGCAGGGGTTTACGAGACCCTGCCGGATAAACCGCTTCTGCGGGTGGATGACCGGCCAACCGTGGGGATGCAGCGAGCCCTTTACGGGCAGCAGGACGCTGTTTTGTGGGCACATTTTTTCGATCGTCTGGGGTATCGGCTTGTTTTGACGCCGCCCACGAACGCGCAGCTTTCCAGAATGGGCATCGAGGCCATGACCGCGGAGACCTGCTATCCGGTGAAGGTCTCCCATGGACATGTGAAAGCGCTGGTGGGGCAGACGGCCTTTTTGTTTCTCCCCAGCGTTGTAGATATGGGAAAAAGCGATGATAAAGAAAAGGGTTTTTACTGTCCCATGGTGCAAAGTAATTCCTACATGGTCCGAATGGCCCTTGATCTTGACATGAAAAACGTTTTAAACCCTGTGGTCCATCTCAAGTATGATGTGGAAACCCTTGCGATGGAGCTAACCCGGCAGTTGAAGTCAAAACTTTCCATTCCTTTGCAACGAATAAGGGAATCCCTTTACTATGCCAGAGGAAGACAAGAGCAGTTCCAAAGGGCGGTGTTGAAGCAGGGGGCAGAGATCCTGGCATCACATCCTGTTGGGGAGCCACTGGTCATTGTGACCGGCAGGCCCTACAACCTCTATGACGAACGCCTGAACCTGAGACTGGGGCATAACCTGGCAAAAATCGGCGTAAAAGCCATCCCAATGGATTTTTTGGATGTCTCTTCGGTGGATCTGTCTGATTTTCCGTCCATGTACTGGGGTCTGGGGGCCAGAATCCTTCGGACGGGCAAGATCGTGGCCTCCAATGCGGATTTTTTCGGTTTGCATCTGACCAATTTCGGTTGCGGCGCGGATTCATTCCTGGAGCACTTCTACCGGCATATTATGGGGGATAAAGCCTATATGATTCTGGAACTGGACGAGCACAGCGCTGTTGCCGGGGTCATGACCCGACTGGAGGCTTATAAAAACGTCATTTTTAACAGTATTCAAAAAGCACAACGGGATGTGGAAGAACCGCGAAAACTGGCCAACTGATCATGGAAACCCACAACGTCATTAATTTTGAATCATTCGGCAGCAAGGTGGGGCGGTTCAGTCTCATGGAACGAACCGTCCTGATTCCGGAAATGAACCGGATGGGCTGTCATCTGCTGGCAGCCAATTTCAGAAGTTTCGGCATACGGGCAAAGATCCTTGAAACCTTTGAGGGAATGGATCTGGGCATGGCCCATACTTCGGGGAAAGAATGCTTTCCCTGTCAGATTACCATGGGGGATATCCTCCATTTTATGAATCAGGAATCATTACGTCTGGGTCCCAATTTTGATTCGGATGCCTATGTCTATTTCCTGCCGGAAGCGGATGGACCGTGTCGTTTCGGGATGTACAACAAATATCAGCGGATTGTTCTGGATTCCTTTCCGGGATTCACCGGCCTCAGGATTGGGGCGCTCACAACCGCGGATGGCTATTCCCTTGATGGGATCATCGAGGCGGAACGGGTGACGGATCTTCGTAAATCCTCCTACGTGGCCATGGTCGTGGGGGATATCCTGGACCGGTTGTTATGGCGGGTCAGGCCCTATGAGAAAGAGGCGGGGCTGGCGGATTTGGTGATTGATAAGTGCCTTACGTTTATGGTGGACGCTTTTGAGCGTTTTGGTCAGGGATTGCAGTTCGAACAGATCTTTACGCGTCTGGAAGCGGTGACCGAGGAGGCAAAAGAGGTCATGGACCCGACGATTTCACCAAAGCCGCTCATCGGTATGGTGGGCGAAATCTATCTGCGAACCCATGTGAAAGCGAATCAGGACGTCATCCGCATGCTGGAAAAACATGGGGGCGAAGTGGTCAACGCATCAGTTGCGGAGTGGGTTAATTTCACCAGTTATGACCGTTACAGGTCGGCGAAAACAGCTTTGCGTTTCAGCCTGAAACAATTGAAATTCGACCGGCTGAAAGACCATTTGAAAGATCTTTTCACCTATGGGGGGGACCTTTTCTATCAGGAACACCGGCAAAGACAGATTTATAAACGGATATCAGGGTTGATTGACCTGGCAAAGGGCCACAAAGTCAGTCATTTGGAGGATGTGCTCAGGGAACAGGATTTATATAGTTTTGATCTGGGTACGGAAGCGTGTTTGAGCATCGCGGGCATGATGGAATATGTACGTGAAGGATACAATGGCCTGGTGAATGTTTACCCCTTCACCTGTATGCCGAGCATCACCACCAGTTCCATTGTACGGCCTCTCATGAACCGCCTCAGGGTTCCCTATCTGGATACGCCCTATGATTCCAGCACTCAGCCGGGTCGGGAATCTGCCATTCGGACCTTCATGTACCAGGCTGACCAGCATCTCAAACGTTATGGGAGGCACGGGCCTTAAATGAGATTCGGATTTCGAAAGTCAAAAGATACAAAATCAAAAGCAAAAGCGTCGACGTCCCAAAAGTCCGATGGGCAAGAAATCGACGCTGTGCTGAGCGAAACAGAAAATGAAAAAACCAAAGCAAGGAGAAAATCTTTGGGACAGAAGTCAAAAATGCTGATCAATGCCGTCGAATCAGAGGAATTCCGGATCGCCGTGATCAAAGACGGACGGCTGGATGGGTTTCACATTGAGACCACTGCGACGGAACAAAAAACTGGAAATATCTATAAAGCGGTTGTGGAGAGGATCGAGCCGAGTTTGCAGGCGTGTTTTGTCAATTTTGGCAGTGATAAGAATGGATTTTTGTCCGTTACGGATATTCATCCGGAATATTTCGCCACAGAGCCCGATGCCAAAAAAGAGGCATCAATGCCCCGGATCGAAAAAATTCTGAAAAAAGGCCAGGAACTTCTGGTCCAGGTCACCAAGGAAATGCAGGGGCACAAGGGGGCGCAGCTGACCACCTATCTGTCTCTTGCAAGCCGGCATCTGGTGCTAATGCCCGGGAGTAAGGGCGGCATTAGCAAGAAAATTGAAGACGAAGAGGAACGCCAGCGGCTCAAGTCCATTATGGCCCAGTTCAAGCTTCCCGAAGGGGTTGGGTATATTGTGAGAACGGCAGCCTTGAAACAAAGTAAACGAGATCTTTCAAGGGATCTCAACCGGCTGCTCAGGATGTGGAAAAACATCAAGAAGAACGTTCAGGAGGCATCGCCCTTGACCCTGGTTCATAAGGAGCAGGACGTTTGTCTCAGAACGCTGAGAGATTATTTCACCAGCGAAATTTCCGAGGTACTCGTTGACGACAAAGAGACCTTGAGCAAGGTGAAAGATTATATGAAAATCATTTCTCCCAGGGATCAGGGCCGGGTCAAACTCTTTAAAGAAAAACGCCCCATTTTTGCGCAATACGAAATCGAAAAGCAGATTGAGACCATCTATCGCAATCGGGTGCCGCTAAAATCCGGGGGTTCAATTGTGATTGACCCCACGGAAGCGCTGGTGGCCATCGATGTTAACTCCGGCCGATGGCGAACGGGCAAGGATGTTGAGAATACGGCCTTTAAGACCAACATCGAGGCTGCCGAAGAGATATCCCGTCAACTTCGCTTACGGGATATGGGCGGATTGGTGGTGATTGATTTTATCGATATGCGCGATAAAAAGCATAATCGGGAAGTGGAAAAAGTATTGCGGGATAAGACAAAAGAGGATCGGGCCAAGATCAGCCTTTCCAATATTTCCAAATTCGGTCTTCTGGAGCTCTCCCGGCAGCGCCTTCGGCCGTCCATCGAAGCGGTCAGCTATCAGACCTGTTCCTATTGCAAGGGCCGCGGACTTGTGCCATCAGTTGAAACAGCCGCCATTTCATTTCTGCGCCGTATTCGCATGGGATTGAGCAAAAAGGGGATATTTCAGGTGAAAGGGGTGCTTTCCGAAGAGGTGGTTGCCTATCTCCAAAACCGTAAGCGAAAAGACCTTGCCCGCATGGAATTACGCTATGGCCTCGAAATCGTCCTTCAAGGGGATCCGTCATTGCCGCCCGATGGAGGTGTTCTGGAATTCATTAAAGAGGAACACAGTCCAATAGCGAGGCCCTAGCGATTGTTCAACAACATCATTTATTTCATCGTTGTTCTTCTGATTTTTAATGTCAGTTATTCAGATCCTTCTCCCGATGATTCTTTACTCTACTGCCTAACCGGGCTTGTGGTTTCCTGGGCGTTTTTTGCCGCTTATTGCCGAAACCGTTTTTTGGATATAAACCGCCGCATCGCCTCCGGTCGGAATGCTGAGGGGGCACTGGGAGAGCGATATGAGAGACTTAATCTGCGCCTTTCCATTCTGGCCATATTGCTCTTTGCCACTGCCATCTATTTTTTCAGTTTCAAACAGTGGCTTCTGGCAGTTCCCGGACTGGCTGCTCTGTCAGTGATTCAGGGTCTCATTGCCATCGTGTTGTTTCTTTTCTATTTGAGTACCATCTGGTATCTGGCCTGGCCTTCCTACCGGCAACTGTTTCGGGTGGATGTTTCAAGACGCAGTTTTGTGTTGAGCAACCTTCGGTTCAACCTTCCCGTCCTCTTCCCCTGGTTCGCCCTGACGTTGGCCTATGATCTGCTGTCACTCAGTCCATGGGCAGCTTCCAGCGAATTTTTGAACAGCCTGTACGGGCAAATGATATTTTTTGCCGTCTTTCTGTCGCTGCTGGTTGTGGTCATGCCGAAATTCATTCAGTACTGGTGGGGGTGCAGGCCCATTGAGGCATCGGAGAAAGGGAGGCATCTATCAGCTTTTTTAAAACAAAAGGGGTTTCGCTACCGCCGCCTGCTCAACTGGCCTATTTTCGAAGGGCGAATGATGACGGCGGGTATTATGGGCATTATTCCGCGGTATCGCTATATCCTGGTGACCGATGCCTTGATGTCCGCGCTTTCAACAGAAGAGCTGGAATCGGTTCTGGCCCATGAGATGGGTCACGCCCGATATTTTCATTTGCTCTTCTATGTTCTTTTCTTTGTGGGGTTTATGGTACTTTCGTTCGGCCTGTCGGATGTTTACATCTATCTGGCCTATGTATGGTCTCCCTTGGCGGACCTCATCTCGGAAGAGGACGCCCGCTCCATGACCCTCTTCTATCTGTCGGTGGCAATTCCCATGCTGTTGAGCCTTTTGATTTATTTCCGCTACATCATGGGCTTTTTCATGCGCCATTTTGAGCGCCAAGCCGATCTTTATGCGGCCACGGTCACGGGGACGCCCGTATACATCGTCAATGCGCTGGAAAAGATTGCGTATCTCAGCGGTAAATCCCGTGATCTTCCCAACTGGCACCATTTCAGTATCGGGCAACGGATCGCATGTCTTTTAAAGACACTGGAAGTCCCCGGACTGGCCCGGAAGCAGAACCGGTTTGTGCTGATCTCTTTTCTGGTGTACCTGGCGGGCATCGGAATTTTGGGGTATTATCTCAATTTCGGGGATATGAAGACCCACATGGCCTACGACATGGTCAGCACGGAACTCAGCCGCAAGCTTGAGGCAAATCCCGGAAATGTGAGCCTGGCCATGAACCTGGCCATGGTTTACCAGCGCATGGGAAAAGAAGCGGAGACCATGGCCCTCTATGAGCAGATCATTCGATGGAACCCTCAGGAAGCGGTGGCACTGAACAACCTGGCCTGGATGATGCTGACCGCTTCGAACCCGCTTCTGCGGAATCCTTCACGGGCACTGGAATTGGGCCGAAGGGCCGTGGCGCTCCAGCCTGCACCCCAGTTTCTGGACACCCTGGCCGAGGCCTGTTACCAGAACGGGCTAACGGATGAAGCCATTAGAATCATTCAGGAGGCCATTCATGGGGCCAAAGAAAACAAAGCCTATTATGAAAGCCAGTTGCAAAAATACCGTTCGCAAAGGAGGTAAAGGACATGACTGAAATGATCTCCCTGGAAGGATGTTTCCCCCCGATTCCCACGCCTTTCGATGGGAAGGGGAGGGTAGACCATGACCACCTGGCCGCCAACCTTGAAAAATGGCAGAAAACCCCGCTTAGAGGGTTCGCGGTGTTGGGGTCCAACGGTGAATCCGTTCTACTCAAAGCGGAAGAGAAAGTAGAGACCTGGCGGACAGCGGGTAAGATGATTGCTGCTGAACGGCTTTTTATCGCCGGAACCGGCTGCGAAGCCACGGCGGAGACCCTGGAACTGACCGAGGAGGCCGCGAAATTGGGCGCCAATGCGGCCATGATCGTAACACCTCACTATTACAGGCCCAGAATGGACCACAACGCTCTTTGCGCCCATTACACCTTCCTGGCGGACCGATCCCCCATCCCCATCATTTTGTATAACGTGCCAGGATTTACCGGCGTCGATCTGGAACCCCGTACCATTATCGAGCTGGCCGCACATCCCAATATCATCGGTCTCAAGGAAAGCTCGGGCAATGTGGTGAAGATGGGGCAGGTGGTGCATGCCGTGGGAGATCATTTCCAGGTTCTGGCGGGCTCCGGCAGTTTCCTGCTGCCGGCCCTTTCTGTTGGGGCCGTTGGCGGTGTCATGGCCCTGGCCGCGGTGGCCCCGTTCCAGCTCCAGGAAATCGTGGATTGTTTCGCCAAAGGTGAAATGGCAAAGGCCCGCGAAACACAGCTCGGGCTCATCGCCGCAAACGGGGCTGTTACCGCGCGTTTTGGCATTCCCGGTCTCAAGATGGCCATGGATTTCATCGGAATGTACGGCGGGCCGGTGCGTTCTCCCCTGAGGCCTTTGGAAAAAGATCACATAGAAGAGCTGGAGCAGATTCTTAAGAAGGCGGGAATTCTGAAAGGGGAATGAAAAGGCGTTTGTTGAACGAAAAAGAAGAAAGTAGATGGTCATAACCCTAAACTTTTTTTGAACTGAAAAACCAGCAAAAATCTGGCTAAACCCAAAGATATTCTGGTAAAAGCATGGTGAATAAAGATAAATCCTCCATCGAGATTGATTTGGAACGGTTCAATCTGCATCTGAGCCTTTTAGATCAGAAGCCCCTCGACCTTCACTTCGACACGCCCTCGCGCCGTTTCTACCTTTCTGTCATGACACTGGTGTTTCACCAGATGAAAGAAGAAGGCCAGGTTTTGTTTGTGCCCCTTACAAAACATGCTGATATTTTGGTGCTTTTAAATGAGACGGTCGGCGGGTCGGTTGGGTCTTCTGAGCATAGGAACCTGCTGTCCCGAATCTACCGAAAATGGAAAGATGCACTTCCGGATCTGGAGGCAGCGCCTCTTTTTAGGGTGCCGGGGCGAAGAAAGGAATACAATGACGTAAGTGCAAAGACATATGATTTTGATGACAATACCAAGGATGCCTGGGCCAATCTCTTTGCCTATCGGGGAAGTGGGGAGAACATCCAATTGCGGTTATCCATTGACCGGTTAGGGATTTCACTGGAAGATGTAACCTTTGTCTATGGCTCGGATCGGGAAACGGAAGGCAAAAATCCGTGGGGTCGGTTTTTGGAAAGCCTGAGGGAAAAATCACAGCCCCCACCGATTCAGGCTGGCGCTAAAATGCCAGAAATCAAAAACCCCACTTCCGACAATGAAAAGACCCATGGAGTGACAAGACCGTCAAAAACCGGATGGCGAAATCTGGCTCTTCCGGTTTTGCTCATACTGATGGCCTTGGTTTCCCTCACGTTGGGTCTTAGATCCCTGATTGAAGAACCTGCAGGATCAACGCCACGATCGCTCCAATCCGCATCCGCTCAGCTACAAGGGAAACCTTCTATTGCCGTCCTGCCTTTCACCAACATGAGCGGGGACCCGGATCAGGAATACATTGCCGATGGCATTACTGAAAACATCATTTCCGCTCTCGCAAAAATCGGGGAGATTTTTGTGATTGCCAGGAATTCTACTTTCATTTACAAAAACAAGCCCGTCAAGGTGCAGCAGGTGGCGGAAGACCTGGGCGTGCGGTATGTTCTGGAGGGCAGTGTTCAGAAATCCGCCGACAAAATCAGGATTTCGGCACAGTTGATCGATGCAGCCAGCGGATATCACCTCTGGGCGGAGATGTTCGACCGCGACATGGAGGACTTTTTTCAGCTGTTGGATGAGATCACACGTGAGATTGTGGTGGCACTTCAAATAAATTTGACCCATGGCGAGCAGGTTCGCAGATGGTATGTGACAGCCAACTTTGAGGCATGGGGTGAAATCGCGAAAGGAATTAGCATATTTGAGACCTATACCAAAGCCAATAATGAAAAAGCCCGGGAGCTTTTCGAAAAGACCGTTAAGTTGGATCCGGATTGTGCGTTTGCCTGGGTCATGCTGGGGTGGACGTATTATATCGATGTGAGATTCGCTTTTAATACCAAAAACCCCGGTGAGTCTCTTAAGAAAGCATTTCAATATGCCGATAAGGCGCAATCCATTGATGATACCCTGCCCGAAATCCCGGCGTTGCGGGGTGATATTTATCTGATACAGGGCCAATATGACATGGCCATTGCCGAGGGCCAAAAATCCATTGAGCTCGGTCCCAACAGCGCTTTGTGCTATATACTTTTTGCACAAACGCTCTATTATGCGGGAAATCCCGGGCGCGCTATTGCTATGGGCGAGCAGGCGTTACGGCTTTGTCCCAACTACCCGGCTTGGTACGCGGTCAAACTGGGCAGAAGTTACAGCACTGCTGGGCGCTATCCGGAGGCAATCCGCCTCTTTAAACAGGTTCTGGTGCGTGCCCAAAAAGGTGAATTTCCCCTGTGGTTGGCCCATTCTCATCTGGCGGTCACATATTCAATGATGGGACAGACTGAAAAAGCACAATTTCATCTGGCGGAAACCATCAGATTGAATCCCGGCTATTCATTTGAATTGGTGCGCAAAATAAATTTCTATAAAGATCCAAAAGACCTTGAAGCCATTTTTAACGCATTGAGTAAGGCTGGTCTGCCCGACAAAAAGACTTCCACGAAGACTCCCCTTCGTTCCTGATTCGACTCTTTTTACCCGATCCCATTTTCTTCAAAATTTTATTAATGTTGACGGTCAGAACCGTCAACAAGTCGTCAACTTCCATACTATCACTGGAACTTGTTCACAAACCATATCTCGAAAGGAGGTGAGGAGAGCGAGAACAGTTTTTAAAGAGAATTTAAGTTCGCTGGATCAATTAAACAGAAATGGAAAAATGGAGAAGATAACATGAGGATTAAAGGTAGAAAAGACAACGTCAGGGGTATTCTCAATCGATGTGGCCTATGTTTGATGGGCCTCCTTATCTCAGTGTGTGTGTTCACATTTACTGCACATGCGGGTGAGGTCAAAGTTAGTACGAAAATTAACAGCATTATCACAAAACTTCAGGCCATCCCCATTCCTGAACTACCCGGACGGGTCATCGGTTTCTATGAGCGTCAGGGTGATGCGCGATTTGGAAACGGTGATACGGCAAAGCAGATCCTAAGGTGCACCTTTGACATGGTACGAGGTGTGGGGCCTTTCCAGGGATATTCTCAGATGACCTTTGAAGATGGGTCTACATTCCTGGTGAAAATAAAGGGGGTCATGACAAAGCCTGAAAAAGGCAAACTTCCCACCGGACATGGAACGGGTAAGTATATTAAAGGCACGGGCCGGTTTAAAGGCATTCAGGGAAACATAACCTTCAAGGCGACGATGCTCAAGCCTTATGCCGGGGAAAGTAAAGGGGATGCCCTTGTGGAGGTCACGGGAACCTATTCCTTGCCTGGAAAGTAATCCCTGCTCTTGTCTTGAAGTGACCAGTGTAAAATGTTTTCCGGTTTGAAAAGAGAGGCGGGCAGGGACGTTGTGTTCTTGCCCGCTTTGCTCCATTTATCGGCTGCAGATTCCGAGGCTATCAAAGGCGCAGTTAATCAGTTTTTTGGTTTTTTAAGGCGTAGATGACCCTGTTGCATATGTGGCCCAAACTGTCTTGCGCTTTCGAAGTATTGATGAATTGTGACACGGATTGGTTCGCCGAAAAGTTTTCCCTCAGGAGGGTGATGCGATCCAAGGTCTTCTGGAAATCTTTCGCCGTAAGGATCTGTCTCAATTCTTTGATGAGTTTGAGATCATGGTCCACGGCAGACGCAAAATCAAA
>JGI10211J34971_10004658_pt1 | contig 10858 bp, 14 predicted proteins | sample Etolagsediment_FD_34971 | JGI IMG/M metagenome (IMG submission 34971)
ACAAGTGGATTCAATCTTGAGTTCGCAAGGGATTATTTACTAAAAGGGGAACATACAAAAGGAACAATTTTTGGAAACTAAAAAAATCATATTTATGGGAACACCTGATTATGCAACTATTATTTTAGATAAAATTGTTAAAGATCCACAGTACGAAGTTATAGCACTTTTTACGCAAGAAGATAAAAAAGTTGGAAGAAAACAGCTTTTAACTCCACCTCATATTAAACAATATGCTTTAGATAATAATTTAGATTTTCCCATATATCAACCTAGTAAACTACGAGAAGAACAAAATGTAGAAATCATAAAAGGATTAAATCCTGATTTTATTATAGTAGCAGCTTATGGACAAATACTTCCAGAATCTATTTTAAATATCGCTCCTTGCATTAATCTTCATGCATCACTTTTACCACTTTATAGGGGAGCAAGTCCTATCCAAGAGGCACTTTTAAATGATGATTCGTTTACAGGAGTTGCATCGATGCTTATGGATGTGGGACTTGATACGGGTGATATTTTAGGTCTTAAATATCTCAAACTTGATAAAGATATGTGTGTAGAAGAAGCTTTTGCTAAGTTATCTCAAATTGCAGCTGATCTTACAATAGAGACATTAGAAAATTTTGAACAAATTATTCCTAAAAAACAAAATGATACAAATGCTACACATTGTGGAAAAATCTCTAAAGATGATGGATTAGTTGATTTTACAAGTGCGTATAAACTTTACAATAAATATAGAGCATATCATTATTGGCCAGGTATTTTTTTAGAAAATGGGTTAAAAATAAAAACGGCAAAATTAAGAGATAAATGTTCACACAACAGAGTTGGTGAAATATTAGAAATTAAAAACGATTCTATTCTTTTAGGATGTGAAAAGGGTACTTTAGAAATCTTTGAAGTACAAGCTCCATCAAAAAAACAAGTGAATATTATAGACTATCTCAATGGAAATAGATTAAATAAGGGTGATCTTCTTCATTGAAATTAATATATCTTAATTCTGTAGATTCAACACAAACTTATCTTCATCAATATATTATAAACAATAATATAGATGATGAATTAATATGTGTGTATACCCATGATCAAACCAATGGAATAGGAAGCCGAAATAATACTTGGGATGGGGAAAAGGGAAATCTTTTTTTCTCTTTAGCTATTCATCAAGAAAATTTACCCAAAGATTTACCTTTATCATCATCATCCATTTATTTTTCATACCTCTTAAAAGATCATTTAGTGCAATTAGGCTCAAAACTTTGGATGAAATGGCCTAATGATTTGTATATAAATGATAAAAAAATTGGTGGAACAATAACTCAATTAAAAAGTAATTATCTCCTTATTGGTACGGGGATAAATCTAAAAAATACGAATAATAATTATGGCTATTTAGATATAGAAATTGATAGCAAAGAGCTACTTGAAAAATATTTACAAACTCTTCAAAAAGATATTTCATGGAAGAAGATTTTTAGTAAATTTAGTGTAGAATTTGACTTAAGTAAAAAGTTTAAAACAACTATAGAAAATGATAAAATCTCTATGGGAGAAGCTTATTTAAACGAAGATGGTTCAATCCAAATTGACGGGAAAAAGGTATTTAGTTCAAGATGACAGAAATTATTGCAATTGCAAATCAAAAGGGTGGAGTAGGTAAAACTACTACGGCTGTAAATCTTAGTGCAGCTTTAGCATTAGAGGGTAAAAAAGTTTTATTAATAGATGCAGATCCTCAAGCAAATGCTACAACATCATTAGGTTTTCATCGAGACACTTATGAATACAACATTTATCATGTTATGCTTGGAACAAAATCATTGGATGATATTATCTTGGAAACTGAGATTCCATCACTTCATATTGCACCATCAAATATTGGTCTTGTTGGAATAGAAAAAGAGTTTTATAAATCTACAAAAGATAGAGAACTTATTTTAAAAAGAAGTATAGATCAAATAAAAGAGCAATACGATTATATTTTGATTGATTCACCTCCTGCTCTTGGTCCAATCACAATTAATACTTTAAGTGCAGCAAACTCTGTTATTATACCAATTCAGTGTGAATTTTTTGCATTAGAAGGATTAGCACAGCTTTTAAATACAATAAAACTTGTAAGACAAACTATCAATAGAGGATTAGAGATAAAAGGTTTCTTACCTACGATGTATAGTTCACAAAACAATCTTGCAAAACAAGTATTTGCTGATTTGGCAAAACATTTTGAAGCAAAACTATTCAAACTGAAAAATGAATCATATGTTGTGATTCCTAGAAATATCAAATTAGCAGAATCTCCAAGTTTCGGAAAACCAATTATGCTTTATGATCCAAAAGCCCTTGGAACAAAAGCATACGAAAACTTAGCAAAATCAATTTTAGTAGGATAATTTATGGCTTTAGGTAGAGGACTTAGTGAATTATTAGGTGAAGTAGAAGCAGCATATGAAAATGGAACTGATTCGAATAAAAATACTAGTGAAATAGATATTAATCTTATTGAAGTAAATCCTTATCAACCAAGAAAAATATTTAATGAAGAAAAATTAATAGAATTAGCTAACTCCATCAAATCACATGGTTTAATGCAACCAATTGTTGTGATAAAAAAAGATGATAATTATATTTTAGTGGCAGGGGAGAGAAGACTTCGTGCAGCCAAACTTATTGAACTTGATTCTATTAAAGCTGTTATTCTTGATATTGAAGAATCAAAATTAAGAGAGTATGCTTTATTAGAAAATATTCAAAGAGATGATTTAAATATTCTTGAAGTTGCTTATTCGTATGCTGGCTTAATAAATGAATACAATATGACACATGAAGAATTATCTAATATTGTCCATAAAAGTAGAAGTTCAATTACAAATGTTCTTCGACTTTTAACATTAAGTGTATATACACAGCAAATGATTTCAGCAGATAAGATTTCACTGGGTCATGCCAAATTAATTATAGGGTTATCTGAAGATGATCAAAAAACTATTGTTGATTCAATTATTGGACAAAAATTGAGTGTAAGAGAAACAGAGTCAATAGTAAAAAAGCTTAAAAACGGTGAAAAAACAAGTAAAAAAGTGGATAAAAAAACATCATCATATGACTTTAAACCACTCACTTCACTTTTAGAGAATTTTCAAAATGAAAATATTAAGGCTAAATTAAGTTCTAACAAATTAACCATAGATTTCCGCTCTCAAGATGATGTGGAAACATTCTTAAAATATTTTTCTGCTAAATAATCTAAATTAATCTAAATCATAAGTTTTCTTCGATATAATCTGCGTAAGTTTGTTCAAATCATCTTTGATGGTTTGGATTTCTAAACTGTAAAAACTTGTATGGAGAAATAGATGTTAGACATAAGTCCAATATTATTAGTTAGCTCAGCAATTATCTTTTTGATTGTACTAAAGCAATTAAATAGTATGTTATATCAACCACTATTTAAACATATGGAAGACAGATCTGAATCGATTCAAAAAGATTTAGAACTTGCTAAAAGTAATGTAGCAGATGTTGAAAATATGTATAAAGAAGCAAATGATATCATTGCTAAAGCTAAAACGGAAGCTTCTTCAATCAGAGAAAAAGCCTATGCTGATGCAAAAGCACAAGGTGACTCTAAAATTACTGCTCTAAAAAGTGATTTAGATTCTAAGTATGATCAATTTACTTCAGAACTAAAAAATGAAACAGACGCTTTAAAATCTGCATTATTAGATAATGTTCCAGAATTTAAAGAAAAAGTTACAGCAAAAATTAGCAGTATATAAGGGGTGATGATGAAGAAAATTTTACTTTTAACTTTAATGGTTGCACCTGCTATGCTATTTGCTGCAGAACACGCTAATGTTGAAACAGATATTCTTGAAAGAACTGTAAACTTTGTAATTTTCTTAGCTATAGTTTATTATCTATTAGCTGATAAAATTAAAGTATACTTGGGATCGAGAACAGAATCAATTCAAGCTGAACTAGATAAAGTTCAAGCAACTTTAGAAGAATCAAAGAAAAAAGTAGCAGATGCGCAAGCAGAACTAGAAAATGCTAAAAAGTTAGCAGAAGAGTTAGTTGTTGATGCAAAATCGAATGTTGCAGATATTCAAAATAAAATAGAAGCTACATATCAATCAGAAATGAAAAATATCAATAAACTTTTTGACGAAAAAATTGAATTAGAAACAAAAAAAGCTAAAAAAGAAACAGTAAAAGAAGTTCTTGAAGTGTTACTTAGCAAAGATAATCTATCAATTTCGAAAGAAAATTTATCTGAAATTATTTCAAGAAAGGTTGCATAGATGAGTACATTAGCAAAAACTTATGTAAAAGCGCTTGTTAGCGGGAAAGAAATTTCAGTAATTGAAACATATAAAAATCAACTTTCAACTATCTCAACTGCATTTGCAAGTGAGAAATTTAATACAATTATTTCATCGAGTGACATTTCAGTAGATCAAAAAGTTACATTAATTGTTTCTTTTATTGATGGAATTGATGTTTCAGTTGAAAATTTAATCAAACTATTAGGAAAGAATAGAAGATTAATAATTTTACCTGAAATTGCATGTGCACTTGATGGCTATTATAGTGATATTACTAAAGATTACACTGGTGTAGTTTATTCAAATGAAGCACTTACAGCTGAATATATTTCTACACTTGAGAATCAGTTTGCTAAAAAGTTTGATGTAAAACTTACATTAAACAACCAAGTTGGTGAATTTGATGGTGTTAAAGTAGAAATTGATGGTTTAGGTGTTGAAATTGGTTTATCAAATGAGAGATTAAGATCTCAAATGATTGAACATATTTTAAAAGCAGTTTAGAAAATAAAGGAGTAAATGAATGAGTACAAAAATTCATGCAGATGAAATCAGTTCTATTATCAAAGAGAGAATTGATAATTTTGAATTAAATGTTGATGTTAGTGAAACAGGAAAGATTATCTCTTTTGCTGATGGTATTGCAAAAGTTCATGGTCTTAAAAATGTTATGGCTGGTGAAATGGTTGAGTTTGAAAACGGAGCGAAAGGTTTAGCTTCAAACTTAGAAGAAACAGCTGTAGGTGTTGTTGTTTTAGGATCAAGTGAAGGGCTTAGAGAAGGAACTTCATGTAAAAGATTAGGTCAACTTTTAGAAGTACCAGTTGGACCAAATGTATCTGGAAGAGTTGTTAATGCACTTGGTGAGCCAATTGACGGTAAAGGTGCAATTGAATCAACTGAAACTAGATATGTTGAAGAAAAAGCACCAGGAATTATGGCTAGAAAATCTGTTCATGAGCCATTAGAAACTGGTATTAAAGCTATTGATGCATTAGTTCCAATCGGAAGAGGGCAAAGAGAGCTTATTATTGGTGATAGACAAACAGGTAAAACAACAGTTGCTATTGATGCTATTATCAATCAAAAAGGACAAGATGTTAAATGTATCTATGTTGCTGTAGGTCAAAAAGCTTCTTCAATCGCTAATGTTGTTGGAGCTTTAGAAGCTGCTGGAGCTATGGAATATACTACAATTGTAAATGCATCTGCTTCTGATGCTGCTGCGCTTCAATTCTTAGCACCATATACAGGTGTTACAATGGGTGAATACTTTAGAGATAATGGTCAACATTGTTTAATTATTTATGATGATTTATCAAAACATGCTGTTGCATATAGAGAGATGTCATTATTATTAAGAAGACCTCCAGGTAGAGAAGCGTATCCAGGTGATGTATTCTATCTACATTCGAGACTTTTAGAAAGAGCTGCTAAATTATCAGACGAAAATGGTGCTGGTTCTATGACTGCATTACCAATTATTGAAACTCAAGCTGGTGATGTTGCTGCATATATTCCAACAAATGTAATTTCAATTACAGATGGACAAATCTTTTTAGAAACAGATCTTTTCAACTCAGGTATCAGACCAGCGATTAATGTAGGTCTTTCAGTATCAAGAGTTGGTGGAGCTGCACAAATTAAAGCTACAAAACAAGTTGCTGGTACACTTAAACTAGACCTTGCTCAATATAGAGAATTAGAATCGTTTGCACAATTTGCATCTGATCTTGATCCTGCTACAAGAGCTCAATTAGAAAGAGGTCAAAGAATGGTTCAGTTATTAAAACAAGGTGTTAATAAACCTTTAGTAATTGAGAAACAAGTTTCAGTTATCTATGCTGGTGTAAATGGATTCTTAGATGATATTGATCCTAGTGATGTTGTAAAATTCGAAAACGAATTCCATGCATTTATTGAGCAAAAATATTCAAATATCTTAGAAGGTATCAAGTCTAAAAAGAAAATTGACGATGAGATTGAAGATCAATTAAAAAGTGCAATTGAAGAGTTTAAAACAATTTTTAATGCAAAATAAGGACTAGCTATGGCTAACTTAAAAGATATTTCAAGACAAATTAAAAGTGTAAAAAATACTCAGAAGACTACAAAAGCTATGAAGCTTGTATCTTCTGCGAAATTAAGAAGAACACAACAATTAGCAGAGAAAGCAAAATCTTATGCTTTAAAAATTGATGAAGTTCTTGCTGAAATTGCTACGAGTGTTGCTAAAGTTCAAAACAAAGATTTTGCTTTAGCGAAAGCTTTTGAAGATGTAGTAAATCCAAAGGTTGTAGATATTTTATTTATCACGGCAGACAAAGGTCTTTGTGGTGGATTCAATATGGCAACAATTAGAAAAGTAAGAGCTCTTATTGAAGAGTACAAGTCTGCTGGTGTTACAGTTAGATTAAGAGCAGTTGGTAGAAAAGGGATTGATTTTTTTAATTTCCAAGAAATTGCTCTTTTACAAGAAAAGATTGGGTTATCTTCAGCTCCAACATATGATGGTGCAAGTGAGTTTATCTCAAATGTATTTGAAGACTTTATTGAGGGGAATACTGATAAAGTAATTCTTGTTCATAATGGATTTAAAAATATGTTAACTCAAGAATTAAGAATAAATACAGTGTTACCTGTATCAGTTGAGTTTAAAGAGACTGAGGTTGAATCTTCACTAATGGAAATTGAACCTTTAGAAGAAGATGAAGCAGTTTTAGGTGAGTTATTAGAAAAATACACAGATTTTACTATGTATTATTCTTTAATCGATTCATTATCAGCAGAGCATAGTGCAAGAATGCAAGCTATGGACAATGCTACAAATAATGCAAAAGATAAAGTAAATTCTTTAACTGTAGAATATAATAAAGCTAGACAAGCAGCTATTACGACAGAATTGATCGAAATCATTTCTGGTGTAGAAGCACTTAAATAGTTGAATTTGAGAAAGGAATAGGATAAATGGAAGGTAAAATTATTCAAATTATGGGTCCAGTTGTTGATGTTGAGTTCGACGGATACTTACCAGCAATCAATGATGCAATTGAAGTACCTGGTACAAAAGAAAGATTAGTTTTAGAGGTTGCTGCTCACATTGGTGATAGCAGAGTTAGAACTATCGCTATGGATATGACAGAAGGTTTAATAAGAGGTCAAAAAGTTGTTGCAACTGGAGAGCCTATTAAAGTTCCTGTTGGTGAAGATGTATTAGGAAGAATCTTTAATGTTATTGGTGATCCAGTTGATGATGGTGAAGCTATTAATCCAGAAGCTCCAAAATGGTCAATCCATAGAGATGCTCCTGCATTTGAAGAACAATCAACTTCAACTGAAATGTTTGAAACAGGTATTAAAGTTGTTGACTTGCTTGCTCCATATGCAAAAGGTGGTAAAATTGGATTATTTGGTGGTGCTGGTGTTGGTAAAACTGTAATTATTATGGAACTTATTCACAATGTTGCATTTAAACATGATGGATATTCAGTTTTCGCTGGTGTTGGTGAAAGAACAAGAGAAGGAAATGATTTATATTTCGAAATGAAAGAATCAAATGTACTTGATAAAGTTGCACTGTGCTATGGACAAATGAGTGAGCCACCAGGAGCAAGAAATAGAATTGCTTTAACAGGTCTTACAATGGCTGAGTATTTTAGAGATGAAAAAGGTCTTGATGTACTTATGTTTATTGATAATATCTTTAGATTTGCACAATCAGGTTCTGAAATGTCAGCTCTTCTTGGAAGAATCCCTTCAGCAGTTGGTTACCAACCTACACTTGCTAGAGAAATGGGTGCATTACAAGAAAGAATTACCACAACTAAAAAAGGTTCTATTACTTCAGTTCAAGCTGTTTATGTACCAGCAGATGACTTAACAGATCCAGCTCCTGCTTCTGTATTTGCTCACTTAGATGCAACTACAGTACTTAACAGAAAAATTGCTGAAAAAGGTATCTACCCAGCAGTTGATCCACTAGATTCAACTTCAAGAATCTTAAGTGCGGATGTTTTAGGACAAGAGCATTATGATGTTGCTAGAGGTGTTCAAGCATTATTACAAAAATATAAAGATTTACAAGATATTATCGCTATCTTAGGTATGGATGAATTATCTGAAGCTGATAAAGTTGTAGTTGAAAGAGCAAGAAAAGTTGAAAAATTCCTTTCTCAACCATTCTTCGTTGCTGAAGTATTTACAGGTGCTCCTGGTAAATATGTTGAATTAGCAGACACTATTTCTGGATTCAAAGGAATCTTAGAGGGTGAATATGATCATATGCCAGAAAATGCATTCTACATGGTTGGTGGAATGGATGAAGCTATTGCTAAAGCTGAAGGTATGAAAAAATAATTGAAAAAGGGAAACTAATGGAATCTTTACAACTATCAATAGTTACACCTAGCGGAGAGATTTGTTCTAAAAAAGCAAAATCTGTAGTTTTACCAGGTAAAGATGGTGAGTTTGGTGTTTTACCAAACCACTCTGCTGTAGTATCAACATTAGGTGTTGGTGTTATAGAAGTTACAAATCTTGATGCTTCTGTAGAAGCTATTGCAATTAATTGGGGTTATGCTAAAGTTAATGAAAATAGTGTTGATGTGTTAGTTGATGGAGCTGTACCTTTAAGTGCTGCAAGTGAATCTGACTTAGCTAAGAATATCGAAGCTGCAAAAGATTTAGTAAAATCAGTAGAAGATGCAAGTGTATCAATGGCTGCTGTAGAAGCTAAAATTTCGTCGTATAAAGTATGTTAGACACTTTACTTAATTATCTGTCAAACAGCACAGTTATAACAATAGGAGTATTACTTCTCCTATCGTTATATTTAGTTTTAAGTATTTGGATATTTGTATATAAATACTTAAGTCTAAACACTCTTATTGATCAAGAAAAAGATCATCTTCGTCACTTTTTATCAGGTGATGTTAAAATAAATCCGCTCTCATCTGTTGGTAGATATGTAAGTGAAGATCATATCAATAAAGAACTTCTTGAAGTTAGTCATATTGTAATATTAAAAGAATCTAGCCGTGGCTTACACTGGCAATCTATTTTTGCTTCTACTGCACCTTTTATTGGATTATTTGGAACAGTTGTTGGTATTTTAGAATCATTTTCAAAATTTGCTGGAGTTAGTAAAGTGAGTTTTGCAACAATTGCACCTGTTATTTCAGAAGCTTTAGTCGCAACAGCTGCAGGTATCTTAGTCGCTATCTTTGCATATACTTTTCACCAAATTTTAACGCAAAAACTTTATATTTTAGATACTCATGTAAAATCACAAATTAAAATAATTCTTTCAAGGATGTAATTTGTACGGAGATGATCCTCTATATAAAAAACCAGAATTAAACATCACTCCACTTGTGGATGTAATGTTAGTACTGCTAGCAATTTTAATGGTAACTGCACCGGTTTTAGAATATGAAGAACCAATTAACTTACCCAAAGGTAGTGCTACACAAAAAGTACAACAAGTTAAAAATATAAATATTGTTATCACAAAAAATAATATAATTAAAGTAAATAAAAAAGAGTTTAAGTTTGATACTTTTGCAGATGATTTTGGTTTATTCTCAAAAGATTTTTCTAGAGAGTTACCGGTTCATATTAGAGGCGATAAAGAATTAATCTATGATAAAATAATCTTTATATTAAAAACAGTGAAAGAAACAGGCTTTTTAAAAGTTTCACTTATTACTGATGGATAATAAATCAAATTTTTTATTTAGTGGCTTTATTGCCATTACGACTTATCTTATTATTGTTCTTGCTTTTTTTATTAATTTACAAGAAAAAAAAGCAACAAAGTATAAAACACAAAATACACAAACCATTCTTGAAATCAATATTGTTTCAGTAGCTAAAACAGAAGAAAAACAATTACAAGCAAAGGTTGAAAAACCAAAAGAGATAAAAACAATTGTTGAAAAAACTGTATCAAAATCGCCTAAAAAAACAACAAATTTAAAATCACTATTTGCCAATGTTTCTACCCAATCATCAAAGGTAGTTCAACAAGAAATAAAAAATAATAAAACAAGTACAACACAAAGTAGATTTAAATCAAAATATGAAAGAGAAAAAAAAGTTGATAATGTAAAATTATCTAAATTAGCGCAGTTTGATGAAAATAGTAAATCTACTCAATCCAAAAAAATGACACAATCAAATGATGATGGTAAATTTGATCAGTATTATTCAAAAATTAATAACTTAATTTTAACAAAATGGTATAACTATCCTTTACTGACAGATACAAAATATAAAGTTGAAGTGAATATCACTATTGATAAACAAGGTAAATTTAGTTACCATATTGTCTTATTATCTGGTGTTGATAATGTGGATAATTCAGTAAAAACATTTTTAGAGAATCAAAGGTTAGAAATATATCCTGTGTCACCAGACAAGCAAACAAAAACTATAAGAATAAATTTTATACCTGAACAATAATGGAGAGAATATGAAAATAATAAAAATTTTACTACTAAGCATGATATGTTTTGTTT
>JGI10211J34971_10004659_pt1 | contig 10856 bp, 14 predicted proteins | sample Etolagsediment_FD_34971 | JGI IMG/M metagenome (IMG submission 34971)
AGTGATAGTTATAAATCACAATCTACAACAATTCGTCCGAAAAATGCACCAGAGAAAGTTATTATGTCGCACACTGCGATGGGTAACATGACTTCTGGATCGCAAGTAGGTCGTCTTGAAAACGTAACAGGTACAGAAGCAGGCACTTGTAAGTCAGTGACTGGTACAGGTTATCAGAGTGTTGAAGAAGCTGAGACCTTGTGTCAAGCTCCTGCTACACCAACAGCACGTAAAGTGCTTGTTTCCGGTACTAAGGGCGGAGAATTCGTTACGGGTGATCGTAGCGGGGGAAACGTCGGATTGACAGGGGCTGAAGCTGGTTCCTGTCAAGCTATTAGTGGTACAGCCTATATGGGTACTGAATCGTTAGCCATGTGTTCTTCGGATCAACAAGCTGCGGTTGAGAAACGTCAACGTATGGGAGCTAATCATGCGGTTTCTGGTGTTCAGCCAGGACCAATTGGATTAACAGGTGCTCAAAAGGGTGCATGTTCATTAGTTTCTGGAACACATTATCAAGGTGATGATCAAACTTCAATGATCTGTAATACGTCTAACGTAGCGCAGCCAGGCGAGTCTGATTTCCCTCAAATGATGGGTTCAATTATGTCGGCTCCTGTAGCAGCAATGCCTGTTTCACCAGCACCTGTAGCGATGCAAGTTGAGCCTGTTCAAGAACAGACTCCTGCATCCAAAATTACTGGTGACGGATGGGATAGAGGAACTAAGGTAACCGGTACTGAAGGACCATGGGCTTCTCAAAGAAATCCATCAATCCGTGGTGCCCATAGTCAAGCTCCTATGAGTGCAAGTCAGTATCGACCTGCAGCCATGGAAGAAGTTCCACAAAGCCCCATTACAGGGTCTGCGGGTAATACCCATGTTGGTGCTAAAGTGACACTATCTGGTGGATCAAGAGCATAATTGATTAAATATTATGTTTAATAAAAATATTCGAAAAAAATCTCCTTTTAATAGAAGTTCCCTTGGGACTTCATCACTAAAAAGGAGAGGGCCATTTAATGTTGCAGCTACTTCGGTAGTAAATACAGTTGACTCTTTTGAAGATAAACATAGTGTTCATGCGTTAGTAAATAAAAATCAAAATAGTGTTTTTCATGATTATGAATCTCAAACTAAAGCTCGTTTTGACAATGTTAAAACAGTTTTAAAAGAGATTCTTGGTCAACAAACACGTAGTGATTTTAAACGATTTGCTAACCAACAATTATTCTCACGCCTAGGCGTAACACTTGATGAAAATGTATGGGATTTGAACAAAGGTTCAAGTTCCCATCGTTTCTCCGAAGATTTATATTCAAAAATTGTTTTTGAATTGTTTTTAAAGATGTCTGAAGACTTTTTTATAAATGACCCGTTATCTGGTCGATCTAAAAAAGAGGCAGATGGCATATTTAAAGAAGCTGGAATTCATGCAGTTGGTATTGCGCCTTGTGCAGATGGAAGACTAGCGCATTTTATTAGTTATGTGTTGAGATTACCTTACACAATAGCTAGAAGAAAAGCACACGCTGGCGCTTTATTTGATGTTAGTGAAAGTGTAAGAAATTGGGTGTTCTTAGAACACAGTCGTTTTCGGGAAGGAATTCCAAATAATCCGGAAGATCCTACTCGTTATTTAAAAATGGCAGTTTATCATTTTTCAAAAGTAGACCCTTCTCATCAAGGTTGTGCTGCACATGGAAGTGATGACAAAAAAGCAGCTGAAGCCGCAAAGGCAAAGCTCACAGATTTTAGACAAGCAATTGAAAATCGATTCGGTTGTGGGTCAACAGTTGAAACCATGCTTATTGGTGTTAACACGGACGATGATAGTTTAAAAATCCATGTACCTAATGAACAGGGCAAAATCTGTTTAGATAGATTTATTGAAACAGATAAGCTTTATTACAATACTTTATCATTATCAGAACGTGCAGCTCAGGCTGTTATAGATGATGACATTGATAAATGTAATTTAGGAAGTCGTTCAACTAGACCTCGCGCCGGAATCAAGAAGATAATTGCTTGGCTTACTATTAATAATTTTTCACAAATAGAGTATGTGAAAAGTTATGAGCATGGTCAATATAATGATTTAGGCCATGCTGAAAGATTCATAGGAATTGGTAATGGATTTGAAGAAGTCCAGTTACGTAATTTGAGTTACTACAGTTTTCTTGACACTATTGAAGAAGGTGTTAACGATGTAGACATTGGAATTAAAATTTTCAAAGGCTTAAATATAAAACGTGGTTTACCCATACCTATTATAATTCGTTGTGATTATGATGGCAGAGTGCCTGGTTCTAAGACAAGAGCAGTTGAAAAGGCACGTAGGTTAGAAAAAGTCATTCATAATCGATATCAAGAGTTATCCTCTTGTGGGCTTTTGCAAACTATGGGCACATTAAGAGATAACACAGGTTGTCTTCCAGCTGAAAAGTTGGTTTAACGTAAATTTATAACCCTGTACAACGGAGTTTAGAAATGAAGATATATAAAGTCGACGGATCGCTAGTTTCGACAAATCGTATTGCCATGATGGAACATAAACCTCTTTTGGTTCTCCGTGAAAAAGAAGGTGGAACTCCAATGGTAGCTGTTGACCCGATCGGTTGTAAACCTGGTGACTGGGTGCTTTGTTGTGGTAGTTCTGCTGCACGTGATGCCACAGGTGTAAAAGGTTATCCTAGTGATTTAACAATTGTTGGTATTATCGATAAATGGGAAGTAGCTCAGGATGGAAATTCATCAAGTTAAGCAGCAATTAGTGTTAACTAGTCGACTAGATGATTTAGGTCATCTACCGATTAAAGTTTTGACAAGTATGTCAGGTGTTACTTTTGCTGCAATGGATCCCATTGGGGTAAAAGAGGGTGATTATGTTTTTACGATTGCCAATTCTGCTGCAAGAGATGCGGCAGGAGACAAGAGATATTTAACAGATTTAACGGTGGGAGGCATAATAGATGGCTTCAAACCTTAATTTAACAAGTTTTAATAAGTAACAACTCTTAAGGAGATGAAAGAAATGAGCACTGAATACGGTATCGCGTTAGGAATGATTGAAACTCGTGGTTTGGTTCCTGCGATTGAAGCAGCAGATGCAATGACAAAGGCTGCTGAAGTACGTCTTGTAAGTCGTGAATTTGTTGGTGGTGGTTATGTAACAGTATTAGTACGTGGTGAAACTGGTGCAGTTAATGCTGCAGTTCGCGCTGGTGCTGATGCTTGTGAACGTGTTGGTGATGGTCTTGTTGCAGCACACATCATTGCACGTCCTCACAATGAAGTTGAGCCAATAATTACAAAATAATTTTTATTTTAGGAGTAAACGATGTCTACTGAATACGGTATCGCATTAGGAATGATTGAAACACGCGGACTTGTTCCTGCTATTGAAGCTGCGGATGCTATGACAAAGTCAGCAGAAGTACGTCTTATTAGTCGTGAGTTTGTTGGTGGTGGTTACGTAACCGTAATGGTACGTGGTGAAACAGGTGCGGTTAACGCGGCTGTTCGTGCGGGTGCTGATGCTTGCGAACGTGTTGGTGATGGTCTTGTTGCTGCACACATTATTGCGCGTCCTCACAATGAAGTTGAGTCTGCACTTACTGCTACTGGTAATACTGCTCGTCGTAGTTAAGTTTTAATTGTATAAGGTGGTATATTAACCACCTTTGATATTAGGAGATATAAATGCAATATTCATCAGGAATACCAGGTGGTGTATTTCCAGGTGCTGGTGCTTTTCCTCATATGGCTGGTGTACAAACGTCTATTGCAAATAGTCAAGTACTTGGTTATTTAGGGCGTGCACTGAGCTTGGAATTTTCTGCTGCCCAGCATTATCTCGCACAAGCCTCGTTAGCCAAATCAAGAAATGAACTTAATTATGCTGAGAGTTTTATAGCCTTAGCAAATGAAGAGTTACAACATGCGAATCTGATAACGGATCGTATGGTATCTCAAGGTGCATTGCCTTCTGGAAGTGTTTTACGACCAGCTTCAATTGCTTCTAATATTTTAGAAGCACTCAGAAGTTGCGAAGAGCGCGAACTTGCTTTGATTCAACTTTATACTGAAGCGGTTCATTATTGTGCCAATTTAGGTGCTAAAGAAGATCATGCCTTATTTACTAGATTACTTGAAGAAGAGCAGTCACAGTTGATGAGAGTTCATGCTTGGTTGCAAGAGTACTATCAAGCTCTTGCAAGAACACAGCAGCCTAATGGGAGCTTTGTGTGAACGAACGTTGGAAACAAAAGAAAAAACCAGTCAGTTTAGATACTCGTTTTGACTTTGACGACTATGATGTTTTACGCACTTTTTTAGATGAAGCGGCAGAAGTTTCTGAAAGACTAGATCATCACGCAAACATTAGTTTTGGTAGAACGCATGTTTCTATTATTATTTATTCTTCAGGCGAAGAATTGAGTGATTTAGATATTGCCTTGGCTAATGGCATTGATGAGTGTTTTCAGCGTGTAACCGCAAAATCATAATGGAGAATGTCGGATGACAACTACAAAGACTTCAGCTAGTGCACAAACTAAACCTGCACCAGCAACTAAACCAGTTACAGCTAAACCTGAAACGAAAGAAACTCATATTGCGGATCAGATTAAAGCGTTCCCCAAAAGACGTGTTTGGCCTGATTAAGACGGGATATTGGTGATTGAAATGAGGGGTTTAAAAGCCCCTTTTTTTTCATCCTTATATTACTTATTTTGTTAATAAGGCAATAAAATTTTACTAACTAATAGTTGGTAATTTAACTTAATTTAATGTTGGCAGTTGTTAATTTTAAAATGTTCATGCTAACTAGTACGACATTTTATAAATAATTGCTGAGCAGGGTAAATAGGGAGAAAACTAGGCGTAAGTCCTAGCTTGTATTTGAACTATGGAAACAAGACAAACAGATATTACAAATGAGCATGGTTCTGCTGCTTTTGATAAAAAGTATGCAATCCGAGATGTTCAAGCTGGTGTTATTACTGCAACAATGGCGATACCATTATCAATTGGTATTGCATTAATGTCTGACTATCCTATTCAGGTTGGTCTAGCAACGGTTGCTTTTGCTTCTTTTATCGGCTTTTTATTTGCTTGGTTTAGACCTGGTAATTACATTGGTGCGCCGGGTATTGCAGCTGGCCTAGCGCCTATCTTAGCGATGGGGGTAGCTACTTTCGGTATCGAGAATATGGCCTTTATCATATTCTTAACGGCGACTTTTCAGGCTCTCATATGGAAGTTTAATTGGCAGCGCTATCTTCTTATGGCGGTTCCAACTTACCTCGTAGAGGGTTTGTTAGCTGGTATCGGTTTAAAGATTGCCATAAAGTTTATCCCATTTTTATGGATGTTACCTGTTGGTTATATAGCCACCGAAGATTTTTGGAATAGTGAAAGAATAGCGGTTGTTATATTATCTGTTATTGGTGTTACGTTGTTTCTAGCCTTGTTTCAAAAGTTCAAAGACACTAAGCCTGCGATGCCTTATTTTGTCTTAATCATTTTTGGTATTATCGTTGCCCAATTGTTTGACTTAAACATGCTGCGAATTGAAGATGTCGAATTTAATTTGGCGCCACCTATTCCAAACTTTGACACAGTTTACTTGTGGTTATACGCAATATTTTTTGCCTTGATGTTGGCAGTTGTTGACGTGATTGAGCAAGTAATGAGTAATGCTGCAATTGAGAAAATTGATCCATTAAATCGTCCTTGTAATAGTAACAATAGTCTATTATCTATTTGGGTATCAAATATGGGCTCAAGTTTCTTTGGAGGTATGACAAACCTTGACGGTCTTGCTAAAAGTTCAACTAACCGTTTGGCAGGTGCTTACACCAAGTTTTCGGTTTTAATTATCGGCTTAATGATCACCTTTTTTGTTTTTAATGTTGAGCTGCTGCATAACTTACCTTATTTCGCGCTTGCAATCATTATGGCATTTGTTGGTATACGTATGGTTATGGGCTTATTACACGTTGCACATCATGGCCCTTACGCTTTATTGTTAGCAACATTTTGTGGATTATTAGTTTTTCAGGTGGGAATTTTTGAAGGGCTTGTTATTACTTTAGTTTTACATGCGGTGATCAATTTTGTCATTTTTAAACACATAGATGAAATGAAGGCGGGATCGATCATTCGTAAATATTTTGATCGTTTTAAAGATGATGACAACATTACGTGATTAATGCCTGTTTAATCTGGTGTAATCAGCTTTAAATTGATTTATTAAAGGCTTATTAAGCTCTAAATAATATATAATTCACGAAGTTTTTTTTTGGAAATTTAGATGAGTGTTATTGTCTTAGCGACAGGTAATCCACATAAAGTTAAGGAGCTTGCACCGTTATTACAAGGTGCTGGTTACGACGTAAAACTTCAAACGGATTTCTTTAATGATGAAGTTGAAGAAGACGGATTAAGCTTTGTTGAAAATGCCATAAAAAAAGCACGTTATGCAAGCAAGCGTACTGGCTTACCTGCCATTGCAGATGATTCTGGTTTAGAAGTAGACGCTTTGAATGGTCAACCAGGTATCTATTCGGCAAGATACGCTAGTGGTGAATTGAGTAATGTGACTGATGAGCATAATTTACAAAAAGTTTTAGATGAGTTAGGTGATTTACCTTACAAAGATAGAACAGCTCGTTACTCTTGCGTGGTTGTGTATGTTGAACATGCCAATGACCCAATGCCGATAATTGGTTTTGGTCACTGGTATGGCGAAATTCTTAAAGCCCGTAGGACGACTTTTGGCGTTGGATATGATCCCATTTTCTGGGTACCACAATTGGTCAAAACTTTATCGGAAGTACCGGTCGAAGTAAAAAATAAGATTAGCCACCGTGCTAAAGCGATAAAACAAGTCCTTGAGGCATTGGAACATAAGAGTACACGATGACAACAATCGAGTTAAGAACATACATTTTTTTGGATTCACTCCAGCCTCAACTAGCCTCTTACATTGCTACGGTCTCTATGGGCTTCCTACCTGTACCAGGCGATTCCTGTCTTTGGGTTGAAGTCGCACCTGGTATGGCCGTACATAAAATTACGGATATTGCGCTTAAAGCCAGTAACGTTCGTCTTGCACAGCAGGTTGTAGAGCGTGCATATGGTTCAATGTTATTCAACCATCGTGACCAAAGTGATGTTTTGGAGTCTGGTAAGCATATTCTGAGTTATCTGAAAACGAATGAATTTGAGCGCGACAAGTGTAATGTGAAATGGTCTGAGATTATTCGTGGCATTACTGCTGACCATGCCACGCTTATTAACCGTGATAACCGTAGAGGTTCTATGGTTCTTCCCGGGCAAAGTATGTTTATTATGGAAACTGATCCGGCAGGTTACGTTGTTTATGCTGCCAATGAAGCAGAAAAAGCGGCAAACGTTACGCTAGTTGAAGCACGTGCTGTTGGTGCCTACGGGCGATTGATTATGTCTGGTAAAGAAGCAGATGTGATTGAGGCTGAACGTGCTGCACGCGCTGCACTTGAAAGAATGCCTTGCACTATTTCTTAATCATTAAGCAGGCCTGTCTAAAATCTAACTCACCTATTGATTGCTTTTCTTAATTCCCTTTTCTTTGTTACTCAATAATGTTGTAAACTACTTAGCTTATAAGAACCAGCCAGTTTTAGGGGGTAGGAATGGGTGAATCTAATAACCAATCAAATTTTTTGATTAGGCACGCTTCATTAAGACAAATTCAAGTCTTTGAATCGGTTTCGCGTCATTTAAGTTTTACCAAAGCTGCTCAAGAACTATTTTTAACGCAACCCACGGTTTCTTCACAGGTTAAAAGCTTGGTTGAAGCTATAGGGTTACCTCTCTACGAGCAAGTAGGGCGAAATATCTATTTAACAGAAGTAGGTGATCAAGTTGCCTGCAGCTGTCGTGAGGTAATTGGCCGTCTCTCAAACCTTGAAATATTGCTTGATGATTTTAAGGGGATGAAAAGAGGTCGCTTAAAAGTCTCTGTGGTTTCAACTGCTAAATATTTTACGCCTCTTGCATTAGGCACCTTCTGTAAAAAATACCCCAAGATTGAACTCAGTTTAAAAATTTCTAATCGAGATACAATCTTAAAACGAATTCAACAAAACTTAGATGATCTATACATTCTTGGACAGGTTCCACCTAATGATTTCGATTTAAAGGTAATCCCATTTGCGCCTAATCCGCTGATTATTGTGGCTCATAAAGACCATGAGTTAGCCGGTCATAAAAACATAACTTTAAAAAGGCTGGCGAAAGAACATTTCTTAATGCGTGAGGATGGTTCAGGAATTCGTTCTGCACTTGAGGACTTGTTTAAAGAGCAAGGTCTTAAAATAAATGAAAGATTGACGCTTGAGAATAATGAAGCGATTAAACATTGTGTGGCGGGTGATTTAGGCGTTGCTTGTATTTCTGAGCATTCGTTGAGTCTTGACCACTCATCGCTTCCCATTGTGAAGCTCGATGTGGAAGGGTTTCCTATTCATAAGCAATGGAACATTGTTTATCCAGCGGGTAAAGAACTGTCTATTTTGGCGAAAGAGTTTTTGGGGTATCTACAAGAACAAGGTGCACAATATATCGACCCATTTAACTCTCAGTAGTTTGGTTGGTGTGGGTTTGAGTATACGTATACAGTCTCTGTTAAATTGAATTGTATCGTTTTAACTTCAAAAAAAACGGCCTTAGTGGCCGTTTTTTTTTGGCATAAATTTAGCGACCAGTTAGTTTGTTGTATCTGGTACAAATTTTAGAACATTACCGTTTATGCAGTAGCGTTTGTAAGTCGGGGCAGGTCCATCAGGGAAGACGTGTCCTAAGTGAATACCCGAACTGGCACTACGCACTTCAACACGGCTCATGCCATGGCTAAAATCTTCATGCTCGGTGATTGCGCCTTCAACAGGGTTGAAGAAACTCGGCCAACCACTGTTACTTTCAAACTTAGTGTCACTGCGAAACAGCGCTTCACCTGTTATTGGATCAACAAAGCTACCTGGGCGTTTCTCATCTAAATGTGAGCCGGTAAAGGCATATTCAGTGCCTTGTTCAAAGGCAATTTTTTGCTGTTCTGGGGTTAATAGTTGAAACCCTAGCCATTTCCAAAAACGCGGTTTATCACCGTTGTAACCCGTAAAACGAGAGACCTCTTTACCGTTTTCAAACAATACGATTGTGGGTGTGGCAAATAGGGTTTTATCCAGTTTCCAACCAGTGGGTGGATTGGGATTAAGGGTGGCGATAATCGGCACTTCAGACTTCCAAGTATCCATGACTTCTTGCTTAAACTGTTTGCAGTAAGGGCACTCTTCGGCTTCAAACACCACCAATTGACGAGCCTTGTTTAAATCAGATGAATTTAAAACGGGGTGCTGGGGACCTTGTGCTTTTTCAGAACCTGGATAAGCAACGTTGGTTCCCCCTAAACCGCAATAGCCATTAGGATTTTTTACTAGGTAATCTTGGTGATACTCTTCTGCTGAATTGTAGTTGCGTAGTGGCGCAATTTCAGTGGTAATAGTTGGCAGGCCTGCTTTGGTTAAGGCTTGTTGGTAAGTGTTTTTAGTATATTCAGCCACCGATTTTTGACCTTCATTGGTGTAGTAAATGGCGCTGCGATAGTTCGTGCCCAGATCATTACCTTGTCGATCGCCTTGTGTCGGGTTGTGATTCTCCCAAAACTGAATCAAAACAGCTTCAAGGCTGACTAAGGCCGGATTAAAAGTGACCTTAATCACTTCAGCATGATTGCGCTCAGTAGCGCGACCCATTTTAATCATGCGCTCATGGTTTAACACATCTTGGTAGCCGGCTTTTTCGAAGTCACCGCCAGCATAGCCGCTTTCAACGTCCACCACGCCAGGCAGTTCTGACATGCGTTTTTCAGCGCCCCAGAAACAACCCATGCCTAAGACAATCGAATCGGTTTCCATTGGGGTAGTGACGGTATCATTTTTTTGGGTCATTTCTGCTTCCTTGGCGCAGCTTTGCAGGCTGAGCATTAATGGTATCCAAGCAAGCCAAAGTACAAACTTTGGCAGGCCTGTTCGTTTTTGATTTAATATTCGTTGCATATTTGTTTCCTTGTCTGCCATTAACTTGGTTCTGGAATTATGCGACCCATTTGGTGTTAGAAGTCGCAAAATTGATGGATACCTATAAGAACGGAATAATCGGTTTTTATTTCTTAAAGTGATCGCTTTAACTTGTTTTGGTTAATTTGTTTATTGAGTTTGCAGTTGATTAAGATCGTTAATAACTTGGTCAACGTGAACATCAGCATTAACATTTCGATAAATTTTTGCAACCACACCTTCGGGGTCAATAATAAAGCTGTGGCGTTTTACAAAACGTAGAATTTTCAAATCCAGTAAGGCACCATAACGTTGTGCTACCAAGCCATCTGTATCAGCGAGTAAGCTAAAGGGTAGGTTATAACGCGTTGCAAATTTTTGATGTTTAGCCATGTTGTCGGTACTCACACCCAAAATGACCGCTTGTTTACTGGTAATGGCATTGCTATTATCCCTAAATTGACAAGCCTCTTTGGTGCAGGTTGGGGTTTCATCTCTTGGATAAAAGTAGACCACAACCCATTGTCCGCGGTACGCTTTGAGTTGGTGCACACGATTATGTTGGTCAGTTAAACTAAACTCGGGTGCAGGGTCGCCAACAATGAGTGTTTTGATACAAGCGGAGCGGGATTTACCAAGTTGTTTTGAATTTATAAGACCGGACATAACGTTGAGTATTTACCTATTAATGGATTCACAATTTTTGCCTGCTTAATGCCCTAGTAATTTACTTGGTTTATGTTGGGCTGTAAA
>JGI10211J34971_10004660_pt1 | contig 10855 bp, 10 predicted proteins | sample Etolagsediment_FD_34971 | JGI IMG/M metagenome (IMG submission 34971)
ACGGTAGTCGTTTTGCCATCGATAAAAAGATTGCCGAGTTTATTCAAGTAGAACCTTTAGCATGACTGTCATTAAACCAAAAATTAAATTTAAAAAACAAGTTCAGCCTGGCAAACATGCCTACCAAATAGGATTAATTGGAAATCCAAACTGTGGTAAAACAACGCTATTTAACCGATTAACGGGTGCCCAACAAACTACGGGCAACTGGCCGGGCGTGACTGTGGAACAAAAATCAGGTTATTTTGAATTAAATGATAAGTCGTACCATTTAATTGACTTGCCCGGAGTGTACAGCTTAGAACAGTCGACTCATTCTGGTTTAGATGAAAAAGTTGCCACTGACTATTTACAATGCCAACCGACAGACCTAATTTTAAATGTAGTTGATGCTACAAGTTTAGAGCGTCAACTATTTTTAACCTCTCAACTACTACACATGGGGCTACCTGTCGTTGTCGTTCTCAATCGGATGGACCTGCTTCAAGAGCGTAACTTACGAATTGATGTTGATAAGCTATCAGAACAACTAGGTTGCCCGGTTATTCCTGTATCTGCTTACTATAATAAAGGCATCGACCAGCTTAAACAGCATTTACCTCAAATGCTAAATAAACACTCAGACCTCCATTTTGACCTACCAGAAGTACTGCATAATTCGGTTCATGCCGTTAGAAACGAACAAGAAAACTCAGATTCCGATTCGTGCTGGAAAACGCTGCAGATGTTGATAGAACCGAGCTCTGCTCCATTAGAGTTAAAGAGTTTTTGCCAAGCAGAAAAGAGAAAGTTAGAAACTTATTATCAAGAAGATTTAGCACTGATTGCCGCTGACTTATATTTTCAGTTTGCTCATGATGCAACCCATTCTAGCCAAGAAAACACCGATCAATTTACACGTAATACAACCGATAGAATTGACCGCTGGACACTTCACCCTCTTTTTGGAATGCCCATATTCTTAGGCATAATGTATCTGGTTTTTGCTCTATCGATTACAGTCGGTAATGCATTTTTAGATTTCTTTGACTTAGGGGCTCAAGCTTTATTTGTTGATGGACCTACGGCTTTATTAAGTTCTATCAATGCACCCAGCTGGCTTATCGCCTTCTTGGCTCAAGGTATTGGTGGCGGAATGCAAGTAGTGGCCACTTTTATTCCCGTCATCGGTGCACTATTTCTGCTACTCTCGATTATGGAAGAAACTGGTTATATGCAAAGAGCCGCCTTAATTATGGATGGTTTAATGCGTCGCCTTGGGCTTTCAGGTCAAGCGTTTATACCATTAGTTGTTGGATTTGGCTGCAATATTCCTGCCGTACTGGCTAGTCGTACCTTGCCAGATCAACGCGATCGCATTATGACCATTATGATGACGCCGTTTATGTCTTGCAGTGCGCGTTTAACGGTTTACGTGATGTTTGCCACGGCTTTCTTTAGTGATAACGCCGCTTTAATCGTATTCTCACTGTATTTAGTAGGGATTTTAGCTGCCATCTTAACGGCACTTATCTTAAAGAAAACATTATTACCAGGCGAAGCGCCATCACTAATAATGGAACTCCCCATCTATCACAAACCTGCCGTTATCAATGTATTGTTGAATACAAGAAACAAGCTTAAAAGCTTTATTTTGGATGCCGGTAAAATTATTGTGCTGGTTGTTTTAGTATTAAACTTTTTTAATAGCCTAGGCACAGATGGTAGCTTCGGACATGAAAACCAACCCACATCAGTCTTAAGTACCATCGCTAAAGCCGCAACTCCAATCGTAGAGCCATTGGGTATTACCGAAGAAAATTGGCCTGCTACAGTTGGATTATTTACAGGCCTGTTAGCCAAAGAAGTGGTAGTAGGTTCTTTGGATGCTTTATATCAAAGCGCTTCAAGTGAAGAGGTGGATGCTAATAATTATCAATTCATTTCCGCCTTACAAGAAGCACTCTCTACTATTCCTGAAAATGTTTCAAATATTTTTGATGACATTCAAGACCCTCTAGGCCTGCAATCTATTGAAGATGTGGCAGACAAGAGCGCTATTGCTGAAGAACAAGGTTTTACCCTGTCAACTTTAGACAAAATGGCGAAATATTTCGATGGCCAAATTGGTGCCTACGCCTACCTACTTTTAATCCTACTGTACTTTCCTTGCGTGGCCACTTTTGGTGCTATCAAACAAGAACTAGGATGGCGCTGGGCGTTATATAGTGGTAGTTGGAGCATGTTCTTAGGCTACAGTGTTGCCGTAGGCTTTTATCAAACGGCAACCTATGCACAGCACCCTCAACAGTCTTTAACCTGGTTAGGCTTAATCGTGCTCGCTTTTGCCATACTTTATGGTGCGTTGTGGCAACAAGGAAAGCCCTATCGTATGGCCAAAACAAAGCTAAATTAATCAGCAGGAGGTGGCATGATTTTATTAGACTTAAAACGTTATGTTAAGCAACATAAACGCGTCACCTTACAAAATATTAAGCACCATTTTGACCTTGATGAAGCCGCTGCCATTGGCTTAATGGAATCCTTATTACAGCAAGGCTATATTCAAGAGTTACCCAATTACCCAGCTGGAGAATCCTGTTCCACAGGAAAATGCTCAACTAACTGCCACCAAGTCAGTAAGGGTGTAGAGTTTCAATGGGTCGACAAACCTCTAAAATCTCTATCAATTCCAGTACAAATTATTTAGAATGGACTAAGTACTTTGTTTGTAGCACCTGGAGCGCATTAATTAAATGAATAAATGGTTTAGAAAAGGAAACGCACGTCGCTTTCATCGAGTGGATATGCCCACGCGTTTCTTTATTGTGCCAAGCTCCCCGATTAAAGATCGTGAAATTTATGCGACCGGTGCAGACTACTTTCCTTCAGTCTATATCAACATGATTGAAACCCGTAAATACGATACGATCCGTTCAGTTGAAAAAATCAATGAACAAAGTGCCTTGGTTACAGAAATATTTAATGATGTTATTGAGGATATAGAGTTTTTTGGGGAATGCGCTAAAAACATCTCTCAAGGCATCAACCCTAAAGGTGACGTCACTTACTGGTTAAAAGTAAATGAAAAGTTAAAAGGCTTTCACTCCATTCAACGTATTCAGGCATCATCTCCAAAAACCTTTCAATACCTGTCAATGATAGAAGAGAAATACCTTAGCTATCTAAATCGTATGGTTGAAAGCATCAATAGGTCAACACCTGAGCATTTTGAGGTTCAGGGCCACCTGCCCATTGGCTTCAAACTTGATGAGATGATGACAATCTTTGAACAACCTAAATTTTCAAAAATTCCATTGATTCAAGCAATACTTCATCTCTCGGAATTTTTAGAAGCGCACCTTAACGCCTACCGACAAATTAATGATGACAACTACCTCAAACAATTTCCGCAAGAGTGGCCATTTCAAGAAGCCAATGTTAGCGCCAGTGGTATTGCGGTATATCTGCCAAAACTATTCGATTTATATTCTCGAGTGGATGTTTATCTCTACTTTGAAAACAAAAATAAAATTCTAAAGTTTGATGGAAGCGTTGTTGATATAAGAGACGATAATGATAAACACCAAGAACGTATTGCTATTAACTTTGAGTTCCCTGACGGTAGGGATCAAGACTTTTTACAACAAGAAATTCAAAAGCAGGAAGTTAAAGAGTGCATGAAATTTGCTTTGTATTCTTAATCTTAATAACCGCAACTTTACATAACGACGAGAATTAATAGACCATGCCTGGAAGTAATCACGATGTCGATGCTAGTTTTATGGATGCCTTGCCTATTTCTGTGCGCGAAGCAGCCACAGACCTTATTCGTTTTGCCAGTCTAAAAGATATGTTAGAAATTCGTCAAGAAGGGCCAACTGAGTTTTTACAAAACCGTTTCAATTTAAACGAAGAGCAATGGCAACAGGTGGTAAATGCGGTCATTCTAACCAAGGTCAGTTATTTTCAAGTTGAACTTCACTTTCCTAATCGATATATAGACAAGTTAATTGAAATTGCTTGTTATGCACACGGTATGCCATCAAATGATCCTATTGATCTTTATCAATCCGTTATATCTAATCATCCAAACTTTGCGGTTTGGATAAAACATGCCATTCAAATTAAACAACAAAATTTACGCTTTGCCCATACTCAGAGTTTATAAACCAACCTAACATTCACTCTGGTTAAACTAAAGTTAATTATGCTAATTTCCTCTGTCTTTGGTTAATAAGGTAATGCCACTGAAAGCATGGCATCCCTGAGTTCTTTTCGCTGTTCAAACAACGTAATCTGTTGCTCCTGCTCCACCGTTAGTAAATTAAATTCAACCCCAATACGATATGGATAAAGTTCATCATCAGACTCAATCTGAGAGAGAATTTTACCTCTGCAAACCAACACTTCACCATCTATTTCCATGAACACATCCATAATACTAAACAGCTCATAAGGTGACGCTGATAAAAAGCTGAAACCACCTGCACTTAAATTCACACGGTAATTCATCCACTCTCCAGAACGGGAGATTTCACGATAAGCCTCTTTTAGACGTTCTAAAACCGTCGCTTGAAGATTAAGCTTATCGACCATCAAACGTAAAACTTTCGCGGGCAAAACTCCATTTTGCGCTAATTTATCCAGGTTAGTAACATAGTTTTTATCATCAAATAATGGTGGCGACTCTTTTGAGTAAATAAAGATTTTTCCATCAACACTCGTTGTGGTCACATCTTGTAATTCATTAATATAACCATCAACATGCTCATATAAGCCTAAAATTAGCGGTGCTATAGATGAAGATTTCTTGCTCGATGGAGGAGTAAATTTTGCATCCTCTCTAGTACGAAATTTATAGTCATGTGCTAATCTTGGATCGTTTGATTCCATTAATTGTTCTAATAACCACCACATAAAATCGATTCTATGGTTCAGAACATAAAAGACATACAGCGCATTAGAGCTTGCATCAAAGACCTTATCAAGCCAACCTGATAGCTGCGCGTTATATTCACGCAACTGCTCTTCTTCTTTTGCAGAAATCAATTGTCTACGCTCAGCACCAAGATGATGACCATAGCGGTCAACAGGCTCTAAATGCATAGGCAAAATCACGTCATAACGGAAGTGACGGCGAGCATTAGACATAGTTAAGATTTCCTTTCATTCTTAAATAGAACGTTATGTAAAAGTGATTAATTTCTTGAAATGGGCTGTAAGTCATTGCAGGGTGCATTTTCAAAAGCAAAAGCTTGACCAAAACCTTTAACATAACCACCTTTTCGAATTGTAAATTCAAACAGATGAAAATCACTTAACCCTCTTAGCACCGAAACAACTTCACCGAACTGATTTGCAAACTCAGTTAACAAATCCGAATAAGCCTTATCGTTAGCCAATACTTCTTTAGCGCTTAGCTGTAAAGTCATACGTTCTCTAGCGAAGAGTTGTTCAGTTTGAGCTTCATCAGCCAGTAAAATAGCACTTACCAGGCCTGGTGTATTTAAAGCTTTTGATGATTCATTGCCCTCAATTAACCCTAAAATATTTTGAGTATGCTTAGCAAGCTCACTTACAAAAATGTAAAGCTTATCATCTTTATAAACAAAAGGAGCAACGCTGGTTTCTAAAGTACCCTTTGCATCTAATGTACTTAAGATAATACTTTTACGGCTTTTAAAAAAGGCTTCACATTGCTGTTGATTCGTCATTTTTTCCAGTTCACTCTTTAACGGATCAATTTAGTTTGCAGCCAAGCTGAAATAAGCTCTATTTCAGGCATACAAACTTGGTGTTCCATTGGGTAAGTCTGCCATTCAACATTAAACCCCTTACTTTCTAAAAAGCTTTTAGAGTCTTCGGCTACCTTAAGCGCAATCACTTGGTCATAAGTGCCGTGTGCCATTAAGATAGGCAACGTTTGATTGTTGAGTGATGCTTCCTCAAAACAAGGCTCAGGATAATAAGTCGATAACGCCAATACACCTGCAACGGTATGTGAAAAGTTAAGCCCTGTATGCAAAGCCACTAATCCACCCTGAGAAAAACCTGCCAAGACAATCTTATTTGCCGGAATCCCTAAAGCCATTTGTTCTTCGATTAGCTCTATCAACACTGCGCTAGAGTTTTCTAAACCATCTATATCGACCCTATCCGCAATATTCATAGATAGGATGTCATACCAAGAACGCATGGTCATACCACCATTTACCGTTACTGGTTGAACCGGTGCATGCGGGAACACAAATCGTATTGCATGATTAGTGGGTAAACCTAATTTCGGTAAGATACCTTCAAAATCATGGCCATCTGCGCCAAGCCCATGCAACCAGATAACAGCGGCATTTGCTTCAACCTTGGGTTCAACAACAATACTTTGATCTAAATCTTTTAGGGTGTAATTGGGATTCATCGTTCTGCCTAATTTAAACAATCAAAAAATATAAAGCCCCATTTAACCAGGCCTGGTAACTTACAAAACCTACATTAAACTGCAAAGTCATGATTTTGTGAGCGCTTTGTTTACTTTCTATCGTGAGTTATTTTGTATGCTCTGCTAAAATAGCTCCATTTTAAAGGGTTAGACTCAAAATGAGAAACCCAATTACAATTCGAAACTAGACTCTATAGAGTACAAATTAAAAATCTGTACCTTCAAATGGGAATTATCAATGCGAATGCCTCTCTTTATTAGCTTAGTTTTATGCTCAATATTGTTATCTGCTTGTGGTAAAAAAGGCCCTCTTTATTTACCTGAAGAGCCTAAAGAAGCTAACAGCACCCAACAATCAAGCATGAAAAATAGTGCATTACGTTTATCATCCCTTGAAAATCAATCGCAGCAGGAAAAATCATGACTCAAGCATTTAGCTTAAAAAACGATGGCCTTTATGCCGAAAACGTCAATATCGAATCTTTAGCGAAAGAGTACGGTACACCACTTTATATCTATTCACGTAGTGAGTTTGAAAACCGTTGGTTGGCGTTTGATTCTGCTTTTGGTTCACAACCTCACCTGGTTTGTTATGCGGTTAAAACCAACTCAAATATTGCGGTGTTAAATGTATTAGCTAAACTTGGAGCGGGTTTTGATATTGTTTCTTTAGGCGAGTTAGAACGCGTATTAAAAGCAGGCGGAGATCCTAAAAAAGTCGTTTTCTCAGGTGTGGCTAAACAGTCAGTTGAGATTCGTCGAGCCTTAGAAGTGGGGATTCGTTGTTTTAACCTTGAATCACATGCAGAACTTGACCGTATACAAGCGGTTGCTGAAGAAATGGATTTAATTGCAAATATCTCTATTCGTGTTAATCCTGATGTAGACGCCAAAACACACCCCTATATTTCAACAGGCTTAAAAGATAATAAATTTGGTGTGGATATTACAACCGCACCAGAGCTATATGCTGATGCTAGTGCTTGTTCTCACATTAACCCGATTGGGATTGATTGCCATATTGGCTCTCAGCTAACCGAGATAACGCCATTTGTTGATGCCTTAGAGCGTGTTTTGGCTTTAAAAAATACGTTAACTGAAATGGGTATTGATATTCACCACCTAGATCTAGGTGGGGGCTTAGGCATTCAGTACACAGATGAAACCCCACCACCGATTAAAGAGTATATTCAAGCATTGCTGACTAAATTAAATGACTCTAGCATTGAAGTGATTATTGAACCAGGCCGTGCGATTGCCGGTAATGCTGGCGTATTAGTCACTGAAGTGGAATATTTAAAACCAACCGAGCACAAAAACTTTGCCATTATTGATGCGGCAATGAATGATTTAATCAGGCCTGCCCTGTACCAAGCTTATCAAGAAATTGTGCCTGTTGTTCCAAGAACCGATGGTCACGAAGCACAGTGGGATTTAGTAGGTCCTGTTTGTGAAACTGGGGATTTCTTAGGTAAAGACAGAACACTTAATTTAAAAGCGGGTGATTTGCTGGCGGTTAAATCCGCTGGGGCTTATGGTTTTACCATGAGCTCTAACTACAACACGAGACCTCGTGCCGCAGAAGTCATGGTAAAAGGTGACCAGGCCTGGTTAATTCGTCCACGTGAAACCTATGAAGATTTAATGGGTTCTGAACAAATTATTCAGGATTAAATTACCTGCCAGATTTCAGAAAATAAAATACGGAAATAACGTATATAGCTCCCTTCTGTAAGCAATCGTCATTTCACTTAGCGTAGAGGGCGTTAAAACGTTTCATCTGTTTGAGTACCCCAAGGGCATTTCCTGCGGGCACGAGCGAGTTTTGAAACGATAGCCAGCAAGCTTAGTGAAATAGGTTGTGTCTGTAGGGTTCGTTTTTTGGTTACTTTTTGCCGAACAGCAAAAAGTGACGTGAAGCCAAGTAGGTGAGATAAAAGTTCTATAAATATTAAAAAGGCTTCTCAACACTCTTACGAAAAGAAAAACTACTCTTGCCTTAATTGACTCGCTTGCCAAAGATGTAGCGTAGACAGCTGTTTTGCGCCAGGCAATACATTCTCAAGCCCTCTTACTCTTAGAATTGAGTGCATCTCCATCACCTGGTTAATTTGTTCAGGACTCTCTGGTAAATGAGAATGCATTAACGCCCCCCAAATACCCTCATCATCCTGCCAGGCCACCAAGATAGCGTCACCCTGCTGAGCGGAATTAAAGTTCGTTAACCAAATATGCTCTTGAACTTGGCTTAAAGCAATCCAATCCTCCAAACCATGTAATGCTTGAGGCTCGCTAGTTAAACGCTGTTTTAAATGGGCTTTAGTTGCCGTATGTAGCTTTACTTTAGCGGGACTGACTTTTTCTATCACTAAGAGTAACCAGGCCTGGTAGAGTTCCGTCACTTCAACTAAATAACGACAGTTACCTATTTGACTAATCGCTTCGGTTTCAAGCGCCAAAAACTCTGCTGCTCGGTAGGCATCTTCTAACTGTGCAATCATGCTTTGACATTGCATAGGTCGGCAAGGCAGTTGCGCTAAAGCATGATGTAACTTACTACCGATTAACTCTGGAAAACGTGCTGCTAAAGAGAGTGCCATAGAATTGATTCTTGGCAATGACTGTAGCGCGGTTAAACGTTGTTCATCCAATAAACAGGTTTCAACTTGTGCGGCAATTTCTGGGCTCACCCAACGTAGTCGTAAATTGGTTAAAAACTTAATCGTTTCCGCACCACCTGGCCAGCCCACAGTAGCGGCAATTTGTGCACGTTTACCTGATAATAAAGCCACAATTTCAGGCTCTGCTAATTTTGAGGTAATTAAACGCCAAGCCAACATCGGCGCATGATCGAGCAACTCAAATACTTGAGGGTATTTACCTGCGTAATGTAATAGGGTCATCTGATGAGAAGGAAACAATGCACAACTATCTTGCACCCATTTCGGGATTTGTTTACGCCAGTCTGAAAAATATGGGTGGTTTGACCAAGCCATAATTTTAAAATAGGTTGGATAATTTGGAATCGGCTGGGGATTCATCATCATGTTGTCCCAGCTGATAATACTCACTACGCCTTCCGCAGGAAAAAGCTTACGAGCATCTATGTAGAGTATTTGCTCAAACTCATCCCAAAAACAGTGTTTAGCAAGTTGCTGTTGTTTGCGGTCGGTTGCGGTCAATAAGACTGGCGACTTCATGTTGATATTTTCTCGCTAAACCTTCACCTTAATTACCAGCTAGGCGAAACTCTGAAAAACAGCGTTTTAATGTATTCCGTTTCTGGAATAGCTGGGTGTATAGGGTGATCTGGCCCCTGATGCCCTTGGTCAAACAGCTGAACATTACGATCAATATGACGAGAAGCAGACTGTACCGCTTGCAGTAAATTATCGCGTGTTAGGTGATGTGAACAAGAAGCCGAAACCAAAATGCCGTCTTTTTCTAAAACACGCATAGCGAGTTCATTCATACGACGGTAGGCTTCAAAACCTTGTTTAAAGTCTTTTTTACGTTTAATAAAAGCTGGCGGATCAACAATCACCACATCAAACTTTTCAGCCTCGGCTTTAAGTGCATTCAGTACATCAAACGCATTTCCTTGGATAGTTGTCATCTTGTCAGCGACACCATTTAAAGCGGCATTATGGTCAACGCCATCTAACGCAAATTCAGAAGCATCAACGCAAGTGACTGATTCTGCTCCTGCTGTCGCGGCAGCAACACCCCAACCACCTAAATAACTAAATACATCTAAAACACGCTTACCTTTTACTAAACCTTGTAAACGTTTACGAGAACAACGGTGGTCATAGAACCATCCGGTTTTTTGACCATTTTCTACAGGAATTTCAAATAGCGTGTCATTTTCGGTAATGACGATAGATTCTGGCAGCTCCCCCAGAACAACTTCTTCATACAAAGGTAAGCCTTCGAGCTTACGACTGGCCGTATCGTTTTTCATCACGATCGCTTGTGGATGATATAAATTCTCTAAAACTTGAACAATATCGTCTTTCACTACTTCCATACCTGCGGTGGTAATTTGTACTGAAAACACATCGCCAAAACGATCAATTACCAGGCCTGGTAAGCCATCCGAATCACCAAAAACCAAACGGTAAAATGGCTGATCAAAATGCAATTCACGTAAATCTTGAGCCGCTTGAATACGCTTTTTTAGGAATTTAATATTAAAATCAAGCTTGGTACTACGGCTTAAAATACGTGCACAGATTAAGGTATTTGGATTTACATAACCCATGCCTAAAGGCTTACCTGTTGAGGCCTCGATAATCACTTGCTGACCAGGCTCAAAGTCTTTTAACGGTGTGGCTTGGGTATCCACTTCATTACTATAAACCCAAACATGGCCTTGTTTAATACGGCGTTCTTCATTCTTTTTTAATCGTAAACTGGCTAACATTTTGGGTTCTC
>JGI10211J34971_10004661_pt1 | contig 10854 bp, 1 predicted proteins | sample Etolagsediment_FD_34971 | JGI IMG/M metagenome (IMG submission 34971)
CACGTCGCAGACTTACCGATACCAGATTCCAGCCGATGCCGAGGTCGATCGTCTCGTACTGCAGCTCTTCACGGACACACGAAACCCGGTATCGCGCAGGATTGGAGGCGGTTTCCGTGAGGTCCAGGTTGTTCACGACACTCATGTCGACCTCCCGGGGGCCGTTGGGGCCGTCGACGATGTCGCCGCTTGCATCGAGCTCCGCGATGGTCAGTCCAACGCGTTCGGGCAGGTCGTCCTGGTTCCATGACAGCGTGGCGGCTCCCTGGAAGCCGGTGGGAAGCGACACGTCGACGTACCAAGACTGCAATACTCCTTTGAGCGACCGGATGTCGCGGCTGAGCTGGGGATGGTCGGCAGGTCCGAGGAGCACGACGTGGGGCATGCCGGGTGCCGCGGGTGCGCCGACATCGTCCAGGCCGGCATCCCAGTTGTTGGACGCGGCGCTGTCTTGACCGATCACCAGCAAACTGTTTGACGCGCCACCTGCCTCGATCGCCAAGTCCCAGCCTGCCCTGGCACCGACTGATACGATGTTGGACAACAGGCCGGTGCTGCCGGCGCCGAATCCGTCGGCGGCAACGACCTCGCACTGCCACGTGTCGCCGCTTGTCACGGCTGCGGCGTCCACGGTCGCACCGGTGTAGGCAGAAACGCGTTCGCCGTTCCGGAACCAGTGATACACGTAGATGAGGGCGTCGCCGTCGGGATCGCTGGCCCCGCCGGCCACCGCCGTCAGTTCGGTGTTCTCCAACGGGTCCTCCGGGATGATCCAGGCCTGGGTAGGAGCGGAGGGCGGCTCGTTCGCCGTCACCGAGACGCCGGACACCAGGGCCAGCGTGACCAGCCTGCTCCCCGGCGTTGTGCCGCCGTCGACAGACACGTAGTAGAGCCCGGCAGGCAAGTCCGTGGACAGCTCACCCGCCGTGCCTTGCGTGAGGACATTGAAGGTGGCGTCATACAAGGCGAGCGGGACGGTTCCGGCTCCCTCCACGACCGTGGCTGTCAACGTGACAGCAGTCGCCTCGGTCAGAATCATGTACGCCCAGTCTCGATCGGACGGCCGGGACTGATTGAGGCTGAGCGCGGCGGCGGTTCCCAGCGCCCGGGCGGGCATCGTCGCAAGTGAGACAGCGTAGGCAGAGATGGTCCCCGACCCGACAGAGGACAATCGGGCGGCATACGATCCCGCGGAGAGGATGTGGTCGATGCCTCCCGTCCCGGCTACCACGATCTCGCCGTCGTCATCGTACACGACAACGGATACACTGGTCGAGCCGACCAGCACCTCGGCCGTCAATCGCACTTCGCTCAATTGGTCGACACTGAACGTCACCCAGTCCACATCGGTACCCGGGTTGATCACGTGCACCTGGCGTTCACCGTCGGCGATCCCGGAGGCCGTGTCCCGCGTGTTGTCCGTCTCGAACTCGTCATTGCCGGCCGGCCCGATCGTCACGTCATTGCTGACGACGGCTTCGCTCAGAGCGCCTTCGGAGTCGCGTGCGGAGACCGCACACGTCCAGACATCGGCGACTGCGGTGGCGGCAGCGGGCAAGACGTTCCCGTTGTAGCCGGGCTCGAGGGTCCCGTTTCGGTACCATGCGAAGGCGTAGGCCACAGCGCCCCCGTCGGGATCTACCGCGCCGCTGGCGGCGCAGACAAGCTGGTTGTTGAGAGTCGGTTGGAGAGGCGTGAGTGTAACGGACGCCGGCGTTGACGGGGGTCGCTGTGTAACGACCACGGCCGGGCTGGTCGCCGCATCGCTCTCCGCACCGCGCGGGTCGCGGGCATACACACTGCACGTCCACACTTCCCCTTCAGCAGTCTGGTCCGCCGACACAGTGTCCCCGCTCAGGCCGGCCGGGAGTCCGTTGCGGAACCACTCGTATACGTACACCACGTCCTCGTCTCCCGCGTCGGGGTCCGTGCTCCCGGTCGCTGCACACACAAGGTCGTCGCGCACGCCGGGGGTCGCCGGCGTGACGATGACGGTCGTGGGCGCCGTGGGGGCGTGACCGAGTACGATCGCTACATTGCTCGTCGCTTCGGCACTGTTCAGTGTGCCATCGGTTGCGCGGACGAGGCAACGCCACTGCCAGCCGTCCTCGGCCAGCCCGGTCACGGTGTCACCGGTCTCCCCGACGTCCGCCCACGTGGCCCCGTCGCTGCCCTCGTCCGTCTGCCACCGGAACAGGTACGTGACCGCATCGTCGTTGGGATCTTCAGACCCGCTCGCCTGGCAAGCGAGGCTACCCCCGATCTCGGCCACGCCCGGCGTCACCACCACGCTGGTGGGCTGGCTCGGCGCCTGGTTCCCGACTTGGACAGTGTTGCTCGCCGCATACGCTCCCGTGGCGCCATACGCATCCACGGCACGTGCTCGGCACTCCCAGATATCGTCGTCGGCCGTGTTCTCGGCGGTCAGCACGACGTGCCGGCTCGTGACGCCAACCGACGCGCCGTTCCTGAGCCACTCGTATTCGTACGTCAGTTCATTGCCGTCTGGGTCCACCGCCCCCGACGCATAGCATGTGAGCGTGTCGCCGAGCTGGGGCGCTTCGGGCTGTACGCTCACGCTGGGCGCCGTCGGGGCGTGGTTCTCGACGTAGACTTCATTGGTCGTGACCGTGGCGCTGCGGAGACCGACGTCGTTTTCGGTGTAAACGGCGCACTTCCATATCTCACCGGCGGTCGTGACGGCAGGACTGACCGTGGGCCCGTCCAAGCCGGCATCGTTCCCGTCGCGGTACCAGGTGTAGACATACGTGACTGTGCCGCCGCGCGGGTCGGTCGAGCCGGACGCTTCGCAGGCGAGTTCGTCGCTGACCGTGGGAACGGCGGGACCGAGGGACACGCTGGGCGTGGACGGAGCAGGGGACACGACCGTGACCGGTTCGCTCGCCACCGCCGGACTCGTGTTGCCGGTCGCGTCGACGCTGCGGACTTCGCAATGCCACTCTTCGCCGATTGCGGTGTTCGCGGCGTCTACGAGCTGTTCCGTGAAGTCGGTTGCGATGCCGTTGCGATACCACTGGTACCGATACGACACGACACCGCCCTCGGGATCGAGTGACCCGGTCGCCAGGCAAATGAGGTTGTCGAGCTCGGTGGGTTGGCCGGGGTGAATCGCGACGGAGAGCGGGCCGTCCGGGGCCAGGTCCGAGATGGTCAACACATCGGTCATCACGGCGTCGCCGAGCAGTTCACCGTCCGTGGCGCGGGCTTCGCAACTCCAGGTGTCGCCCCGGACAAGTAGCGACCGGTCGATGCGGTAGTCGGTCTCTCCGTTTGCCGGCGCACCGTTGCGGTACCACTGATAGAGATAGCCGACCGGGTCCCCGTTGGGGTCTACGGCGCCGCCAGCCGAGCAGACCAAGTCTAGTCCCACGCCGGCGGGATTGGGCAAGATTCCCACGCGAGGAACGGTCGGCGGGCGATTGCCGACGGTCACTCCTGGCACACTGACGGGATCGCTGGTCAGTCCCGTCCCGTCGCGTACGGTCACGGTGCAACTCCAGACTTGCCCGTCCGCCGTGTCGGCGGCGGGGACCATACCGGCGGTATGCCCGGCACTCACAGCGCCGTTCAGGTACCACTGGAACTCGTAGGCGACCACGTCGTTGTTCGGGTCGCTGGCTCCGGATGCCACACACACCAAATCATGCGTTGTCCTGGGGAACGCGGGGGCGATGTAGACCTCCTCCGGCGCCGATGGGGGAGCTGCCCGGAATGCCATGTATGGGCTCGTAGCGACCACCGATGCGGCCGGGTTCCAGTCGTCCGTGGCCGTCACTTCGCAGTACCACGTGTCGCTGAGCTCCGTAGTGCCGGCCGGCAGTGTCTTGCCCGCATAGGCCATCTCGTACCGGCCAACCTTGTACCACCGGTACGTGTAGGTCACGCCGTCGTCTTCGGGATCGTGTGCTTCACCCGTGATGGCGCATTCGAGGGCGTCGCCGGGCACGGCGTCTTCGGGTCGGATAACCAGGGCCGGTCGCGTCGGGGGTTGGTTGCCGATGGTGATGGCATCAGTACCCATGGGCGCACTCGCGGCTGTGCCGTCCGAGGCACGGATCTCGCAGCACCAGCGCTCGGCATAGTTCGTGAGCGCCGACGGCAGGATGTTCCCGGAGTAGGCCTCCTTCCAGTAATACCCGGCGCGGTTCGACGGGAGCCAATCGATGCGGGGTGGTTCCATCCCGGGGGGGAGCGGCTCTTCCTTGTACCACTTGTACAGGTAGATCACGTCGTCACCGTCCGGGTCCTCGGAGCCGGATGCGGTGCAGGTGATGGTGTGGTAGTCCTCAGGCCGTGGCGGTTCCAGAGGGGCCCGTACGGGGGGTGTGGGCGGACCACCGATGTGTGCGGAGTTCGCACTTGCGACTTCCGCACTTCGGGCGCCCTGGCTGTCCACAGTGTATACGCGACAGGTCCATTCCTCGCCCGAGGACACGTAATCTGCCGCCACGGTGTTGCGCCCCACCCCGGCAATGCCGCTGAACTCGCCGTTTACATACCACGCGTAGTGGTAGCCGATCTGCTGCCCGTCTTCCTTGTCGACGGAGGCGCTTGCGAAACAGGTGAGTTCGTCGGTGATCTTGGCGTACTGCGGGGCGACGGCAACCGACGGCGCAGTCGGCGCGAAGTTGCGCACCAGCACGGCGTTGGTGAACAGGGACGGTCCCATGGCGCCGGTAGCTGTGTTTGTTGCGGACACCGCGCAGCGCCACTGCGACCCGATGTCCGCGGGGGACAGGGCGACCGCGGACGTGGTCTCCGCCGTGGGCTGCCACGACGCACCAACGCGCTTCCACCAGCGGTAGTTGACGACGAAATCGTCCGGGCACGTGATGCCGGTGGGTTCGCTGCACCTCAATGTGGAGATGTACGACGGCTCCTCCGGTCCCGCGGCCACATAGGCGGGTCGTGTCGGCGCGCCGGCCGCGGGCGCTGCGATGGTAGCCGCGGCAGTCGCCAGCAGGTCGCTCTCGGCCCCCCAGATGTCCCGCACGCGGACTTCGCAGGCCCACTGCTCGCCTTCCTGTGCAACGCCAAACGGCAGCGTGGGGGCCGTGTAGGCCGTGGGAACGCCGTCCAGCGACCATGTGAACAGGTACGTGATGGCATCGCCGTCGGCGTCCGTGGCCCCGCCGGTCAGGCAGGTGATTTCGCCGCCCGCTGTGGGTTGGCCGGGAGACAGGCTCGCGAACGCAGCAGGAGACGGTGCGGAGTTCGTAGCGGGTGCTTGCCCCTTGGTGACCAGTAGCGCGTTGCTGAGCGTGGCGGCACTCTCGTGGCCGGACTCCTTCATGAAGGCGGTGGCATTGTCGTAGTGTACGTCGCGTACGCGGACCTCGCAGTGCCAGATGGTACCCACATCGATACCGGCCAGGCTCATAACGGGGTCGGCCGTCGTCCGCTGGTAATTCTGCACGCCGTTCCGATACCAGTCGAAGACGTAGTACACAGCATCGCCGTCGGGATCGCTGGCGCCGACGACGTCAGCCCGCATGCTTGTGCCGTCAGCACTCTGCGTGAGGATGACCTCGGACGGGGCTTCCGGCGGGCTGTTGATCAATAGCGGACGATAGAGCGCCAGGCCGTCGACCATCTCGTAGTTGGGGCCGGGCTCATAGCGGTCGAGTGACGAGGCCTGGACGATCGAGCCGTCGGCGCGCTCCACGAGAGCGATCACCTGGCAGCGGGACAGATCCCATGCCGCGTCGGGCGGCAACGGAAAGTCCGGAGTGTGCACCACGCGGGTCTCGCCGTAGCCAAGCTCCAACTCCTTGTGATCCAAGAACTCGCGCACGACCCAGTTTGGCCCCCCGTCCACGTTCTCGGCGAGGACCAGCCGGCATGTAACCGTTTGACTTTCCGGCGTCTCCTGATCGAGTCGCGACACATAGACATCGCTCTTGAACACGGGTCGTGCGTCCGGAGCGGGCGTAATGCCGAGTACGCATTCACCGACGACACGGTAGGTGGTCGGCGTCGCCAGACGACGCTCGATCTCGGCGTTCACGCCGATGAGATCGGTCACCGCATCGCCGCTCCCGTCGACCGCTGTCGACCCGTAGCCTTGTACGACGGCGACCGGTGGCTGTGTCGTGGCGCCGTAACGTGTCACGAACCGCTCGTCCGTCTGCGCGATGGCGCTCGGGCGATCGGCGGGGTAGTAGGTGTCGAGCTCAGTCGGGTGATAGGCCAACACGACGAGGCGGGTGCCGTAGCTGTTCTGCAGCGTCTGCACGGCGCTGGACAGTGTTTGGCCGGCCGCATCTCCGGTGTCGCGGAACAGCTCTACCACCGCGATGCTCTTGGCGCGCCGGGGCAGGATGTTGAGGAACGCATCCTGGCCCATGACCACATCAAACGCGTCAGCCGGCGATCCGTATGGGACTCCGCCCAGGTTGTCGAGCGCGTACCAGAACCGTCCGCCGCCCACGTTCCAGTGCAGCAGGGACATGTTGGTGGCGTCGGTTGCGCGGATGTACCCGTCGATGGCGGCGCTGAGCGTCTGGTCGGCCGCGTTGAAGGTACGCAGCACCACGGGACGCTGTGCATCGAGCTCCGCCCGGACTCTGTCGAACCACTCGTCATCGTTTGCGACATTGCCCCGTTGGAGGTACTCGATGGCCCGTTGGTTGTAGCGAAAATGGTGGGCAACGCGGTCGGCAGCATCCTGGCTCAGGTTCAGGAGCGGCCCGTCAAGCTGGAAATCCACTTCGAGGGCGACACCCACGTCGAAGACGAGCTGTGCCACATTGTCCTGCTCGGCCGGCGTGTAGAAGCCGAGCATGTTGAGCGGCATGCGCGCCCAGGGATAGGGGCGATCGTAGTCGGCCGTGAGTTGTACGACGACGTCCTCGTCCTTGCCCTGTTCGTGGTATGCCCATTCGTAGGAATGGCTCCCGGTTCCCACGTTCGGCCATTCCCAGTAGCGGAGTACCGACGCGAGTCCGACGGTGAAACTGTCGGGACGCGGATGGGCCGTTACGTAGGTGTAGTCGCCGCTGAGGTCGGCGTCGTTGTAGTACACTCCGGTCTGGGAACCGGTCGCCGCGTTCGGCGTCACCCATCCCGGCATGCCGGCGGCCGGGAAGATGCGCAGATCGATGCCTTCGTCGTAGACACCGTCGTTGCCCCCGGCCTCGTCTTTCCAGATATTCTCGCCGGTGAGCACCACGCCTGCCAGGTCGTCGGCGGTGTGTGTGTAGTCTGCGCTCTGGTCCGCATCGTAGTAGTACAGGCCGCTCCTCGACCCCACATCGTTGAGCTGCGTGGACCATGGCGGAGAGGCGTCGTAAAGAAGGTAGTCGAAGGCGCTGAATACGCCATGAGCCGGATCACCCACCGCGTCGCCCTCGAGCCATATCTCCTCCGGCACGGTGCGAACCGCAGGGACGCTCTTGTTGTACGGATAGAGCTGGCTCCACGCCAGAGGTTTGCCGTACCCCCCGCTGAAGGTCGTCTTGTCCGCAAGGAACAAAGGCGGGCGCATCGCGAACTGCAGCCCCGGCACGTCCGAATAGGCGGCGCGGGAGGCACTGCTCAGCAGTTCCTGCCATGCCGCCCGGTTTGCCTCGGCGCCCGGCATCACGGTGTCCGCGTGTTCGGCTGTCTTCAGCGACTCCAGGGCACGCTCCATCGCTGCGAGGATGAGTGATTCCGGGGTTTGCGGGTCGCTTCGCCGCCGTTCGTCGAAGGTGTCCGTTGCGCTGTATGCCTTTACCGGGGGCAGTTCGCGTACGGGGCTCGTGAGGATGTAGCCACTCGGCGCCACCGTTGTGACATAGCCGAGGATGGTGCCACGTCGGTTCGACACAACGCGAACGCCTGTGGCCTCGGGGGCCCCGGCCCCACCCCATTCTCCGTGCCTGGCGGCCCGTGTGTTCAGCCACTGGGTCGCTGCACGCTGTGCGTCCTGTTCCGTGACCGGTTCCAGGGCGACCGCCGCAGTAGCGGCGAGGGCGAGCAGGAGCGCGAACGGTGCGAGCCCCGATTGCCGCCCTGATCCGTATTGATGAGTCGTCTTCATTGGTCCGCCTCCACTTGGCGCCTATTCGGCCGCGTCGTCGGTTGCGGGTTCCGCAACGGCGTCAGCTTCGGGTGTCGGTGCTGGTGTTTCTTCGGTTGCGGGTTCCGCAACAGCGTCGGTTTCGGGTGTCGGCGCCGGTGTTTCTTCGGTTGCGGGTTCCGTAGCGGCATCGGCTTCGGGTGTCGGCGCTGGCGCTTCTTCGGTTGCGGGTTCCGCAACGGCGTCGGTGTCGGGCCCGGCGTCTGGCACTTCTACCGGCGCAGGGGTCGGGGAGCTCAGGTCCAGCGTCGGGGTTGGCTCTGCCGGTACTTCGGCGCGGGGCTCGGGCTCTCTGGCGGCGCCCGGCGCCTCGTGCAGCTTCTTCAGTCTTTCCCGAGCACGGGCGGGACTGTACTCGGCTCCCTCGCTGTCCTGCTGCTGGATCAGCTCGAGTTCGGGTTGCACCAGGTAGGCCCGAACAGGCACGCCGGCGCTGGCAGTCAGGTTCGTGCTGGGCGTGATCTTCACGGTAAGGAAGATGATTGTCTCGGTCTGCGATCTCTCTTTAGTCTCGTAGCGGAATGCGCGGCCCAGCAGAGGCAGGCTCCCCAATACGGGGACTTTGCTCTCGCCTGTCCGCGTGCGTTCGTTGACAAGGCCACCGATGGCGATTGTCTGTCCGCTTCGGATGGTGAACTCGGTGTTGACGCGCGTAGAGAAGAGGACTGGGTACCGAGTGTCGCCGAACGTCTTCTCCTGGATCTGGGAGACAAGTTCGGGGACGACCTTTACGTAGATCTCCTCCGCTGTCTTCACCGATGGCGCCACGGTGAGCTTGGTGCCGAGATCGAGATATCCCTTGGGCGTGGTGTACTGGCGCATCCGCCCCTTCTTCTGCTTACCGTCGGTCTCGTCCACGAGCTCGATCTCTTCGAACGTCTGCCCGCCGAAGTCACCGTCAAGCTCGTACGTCTTGATGTCACCGTCCTCACCCGACGTCGAGCTCTTGACGATCGGCGTCTGCTCGCCGATGTGGATCGTGGCTTGTTCGTCGCTGGACACGACGATCTTCGGATTCGACAGTTGTTTGGCCCCCGCGTCCTCTCTGAGCGCGTGCAAAACCACGCCGAACTGGAGGACATCCAGGATGGCCGATTTGGCCTCTTGCACGACATGGTCTTTCGACGACGCGTTGACATTGAGGAGACTGCCCGTGACGGCCCCGGTCGCAATATCTGTCAGGACCGTGTGGGAACTCCCGTCGGTGTTTCCGCCCATGGTGCTGGACTTGGTGAGGGAATCGGTCTTGTCCCACAGCAGCGGCGTTCCTTGAACACTGACGCCGCTCTCGCCCAGCGCGTTCCAGTCGATGCCCAGGTGTTCCGAATTGCGCTCGCTCAATTCGAAGAAGCGGGCCTCGATCAACACCTGTGGCGTGGGCTTGTCCATCACCTCAAGCGCCTGCCGAACGGATTCCACGCCTTCGGCCACGTCTTTCACGATCAGGACCTTGTTCTTGCCTCGTGACACGCTGCCCTTCTTGTTGACCAGCAGTCCCTTACAGAGCTGTACGAGTTCGTCGTCCAGGCGGATGAACTTCACTTCGAACGCCTCGAGCTTGAGCGGCTCCTGCTGCAATTGCTGCGGGGGCAGGGGCGACACGACCCACACGCCGTTATCGTTGATGCAGGACAACCCGCCCTGAGCGGCTACCAACTGCAGCGCGTCCACCACGGGGATGAACTGCAGGTTCAGGCTCAGCGGAGGGATCTGCACCTTGACCGGGGCGTCAAGGCCGTCCTTGTCCTCGGCCTCTCTGGGGACGTGGATCTGGCGGCCGGGGCTGTAGGAGAAGTTGAGCCCGGCTTTGGTGGCGATGGTGGTGACCACGTCCACGGCGGGCTGGTCGGCAACCGTGAGCCGGCGCAGGTAGTCGGCACAGGTCGTGCGCAAGCGTTCGCGCAATTCGTCCGGCGCGAGCACGCGAACGTCTTCCGTTCGGCTCAAGAGCCGGCGGATGATGTCGATGCTCAGGTTGTCAGCGTCTTCAGGCTTGAGCAGCTCGACGACGACCAGTTCCTCGACCACGGGCTCCTCGGGGAGGGGGGCGCGCACCCGGTAGATGTTCTCTCCCTCCTTTGCGACTTCCAGAGAACAGGATTCGGCGATGAGCCGGAGCGCGGTCTCCCACGTCACGTCACGGAGTGTGAGCAAACCGATGGTACCGTCGACCTCGGAGCCCATGATGATGTTGACACCCGGGCGCAGATCCACAAGGGAGCGCAGTACGTCCTGCAGCTTGGCATCGCTGATGGTCAGATTGACAAGTTCCTCCTGAGGTGGAGCAGCTTGCCCCGGTGGACTTGTGTCCGGCGCGGGGGCCGTGCCGGGGTCGAGTTGTTGGGCATGGGCGGCGATGGCCAGGACCATGCACCACGCGACGATTGCTCTTCGGTACAAGGACGTTGTCTTCATCATTGGTCTCCCTTTGATCCGAGGGTACATACGAACGTGTTCTTGTTGTGTTTCAGCAGAAGCTTGGGAGGCGCGGCCTCCAAACGGGTTATCTCCAGATCGAACGTGTCGCCGTCAACCTGAACGGTCAGGACATCTCCCACTCGGACGGTTCGTCCGTTGACGATGCCGAACGCTCCCTTCCCGGTCGCAACAACGGCATTGAGCGTGACAACGGCGTTCACCTGGCGTTGATCGAGCTCGGGGGGTGGGGGCGCGACAGGCGCAGGCTCCGGCGGCGGCTCGACGACGACGACGGGTGTTTCGGGCGCGGGAGCTGCGTCGGGTTCGGCAGTCTCCTCTTTGGGGGCCTCCGT
>JGI10211J34971_10004664_pt1 | contig 10852 bp, 8 predicted proteins | sample Etolagsediment_FD_34971 | JGI IMG/M metagenome (IMG submission 34971)
TCTTTGCCGCGTATTTGAGGCGGCCATTGCGGCCGGCGCTACGACCATCAATCTGCCCGATACGGTGGGGTATACCGTGCCAGAAGAGTTTGGTGAAATGGTGACGTATGTGCGGGCACATACGCCCAATATCCATCAGGCGGTCATGAGTGTTCACTGTCACAATGATCTGGGGTTGGCCACGGCGAATACTTTGGCGGGCATCAGGGCCGGGGTTCGACAGGCCGAGGTGACGATTAACGGTATCGGAGAACGGGCCGGGAATACCTCATTGGAAGAAATTGTGATGACCCTCTTTACGCGCCGGGATCAGCTGGCATTAGACTACGGAATTAAAACGCAGGAGATTCATCCCACCAGCCGTCTCATCTCCATGATAACGGGTATTGTGGTGCAGCCCAACAAAGCCATTGTGGGCGCCAATGCCTTTGCCCATGAAGCGGGTATCCATCAGGATGGTGTGCTTAAAAACCCCATGACCTATGAAATCATGAGCCCGGATACAGTGGGCCTTGCCGGTAACCGCATGGTCATCGGCAAGCATTCGGGACGTCACGCTTTTAAGGATAGATTGGATCGAATGGGGTATGAGCTGTCCAAGGAAGAATTAAATGGTCTTTTTGCAAAATTTAAAGACTTGGCGGACAAACGAAAGGAGATTCTCGAAGAGGATATTGAAGCCCTGGTGGCCGAAGAAATTTTGAGGGCTCCTGATATTTATGAACTGCTGTATCTCAACGTGGTCAGTGGTACCACGGCGGTTCCCACGGCCACCGTAAAATTGAAGATCAAGGATGAAGAGGCCCAGAGCGCCGGTTTCGGCGTGGGCCCCATTGATGCGGCGTTTAATACCATTGTCAAGATGACGGGCAGCAATGCGAAGCTGATGCGGTTTTCGGTAAATGCCATTACCGGAGGCATGGATGCCCAGGGGGAAGTGACGGCGCGTATTCAGGAAAATGGATTTGTGGCTCTGGGCAAGGGCACCGATTCGGATATCATCACGGCCAGTGCAAAGGCATTTGTTAATGGTTTAAACCGCTTGGAACACCTGAAACAGAATCCCAGGCTTTCTCCCAATGAAAGGGTCCTTTAAAACACCCATGAAAGAGGTAATTTTGAGATGAGCATGACCATCACGGAAAAAATTCTAGCAGCCCATGCGGGAAAGACGTCGGTTCGTCCGGGAGATCTCGTTCAGGTACAGGTGGATCTTGCCCTGGCCAACGATATTACAGCTCCTCTGGCCATCAATGTATTTCATGAGTTGGGCGCTTCCAATGTGTTTGACAGGGATAAAATTGCCCTTGTTCCGGATCACTTTGTTCCCAACAAGGATATTCCTTCAGCCGAGCAGGCGAAAATCATGGAGGAGTTTGCCTATCAATATGATATTAAAAACTATTTCAGAGTTGGAGAGGCGGGAATCGAGCATGTAATTCTGCCGGAAAAAGGTCTTGTGGTTCCGGGAGATCTTGTCATCGGTGCGGACAGCCATACCTGCACCTATGGGGCTATGGGTGCTTTTTCAGCTGGAGTCGGCAGTACTGACCTGGGGGCTATCATGGCCACCGGTGAAACCTGGCTCAAGGTCCCCGAGGCGATTAAAGTGGTTTACGCGGGTGACCTGGGACCGTGGATTGGGGGAAAGGATCTGATTCTTTTCACCATCGGTCAGCTGGGGGTTCAGGGCGCCCGCTATAAGAGCCTGGAATTTACGGGAAGTACCGTGGCGCAGCTTCATATGGACGACCGGTTTACCATGGCCAATATGGCAGTAGAGGCGGGGGCCAAAAACGGTATTTTTGAGCCCGATGAAATTTTGCGAACTTATCTGGAAGGAAGGTCGGAAAGGCGAGGAGTTTACTGGCGTAGCGACACGGATGCGCAATATGATGAAGTGTTTGAAATCGATGTCAATCGCATCACTCCCCAGGTGGCCTGCCCCCATTCACCGGATAATGTAGCGCCCGTATCTTCAATGGGTTCAGTCCCCCTGAACCAGGTCTTTATCGGTTCCTGTACCAATGGTCGAATGGAAGATTTAAGGATGGCGGCTAGTATTTTGAAGGGGCGAAAAGCAGCCGGAAGAACCCGACTGATCGTTATTCCGGGTTCTCCCGCCATCTACAGAGCGGCCATGAAAGAAGGAATCCTTGAAATCCTTCTGGATGCCGGTGCGGTGATTGGTCCCCCCAGTTGCGGCCCATGTCTGGGGGGACATCTGGGAATTCTGGCCAAAGGGGAAAAAGCCCTGTCCACGACCAACCGGAATTTTATCGGCCGTATGGGGCACAGCGAAAGTGATGTTTATCTAGCGGGTCCGGCAGTGGCGGCCGCCTCCGCGGTTTTGGGTCGGATCGGCGGCCCGGAAGAACTTTGACCAATGCCAAAAGCTAATTGCAGATTTTGGAGGATAATATAACAACATGAAAGTAAAAGGCAGTGCCTTTAAATTCGGGGATCATATTGACACGGATTTGATTATACCCGCCAGATTTTTAAATGTATCAGACAAAGATGAGCTGGCAAAAAACTGTTTTGCGGACGTGAGGCCCGATTTTGCGGATAAGGCGAAAACTGGGGGAATTATTGTGGCTGGTGAAAATTTCGGCTGTGGGTCTTCAAGAGAACATGCGCCCATTGCCATTCATGCGGCGGGTATCAGCTGTGTGGTTGCCGAAAGTTTCGCAAGGATTTTTTATCGAAACGCCTTTAACATCGGTCTTCCCATCCTGGAAGCGACCATGGGAGAGGATTTCGTTGCGGAAGGGGATCCTATCAGCGTCGATCTGACGTCAGGAGAGGTTCGAAACGAAGTGAACGGGAAAACCGTTCAGGCCATGCCACTTCCGCCGTTCATGCGGGAAATGGTGGAATGCGGAGGACTTGTGCCATACATCAAAAAGCATGCGATGGAATCGAAATGATTCTTCCAAGGTTTTTTTGACCATTGACAACTGACAACTGACAACTGATCACTGACCACTAACAAAGGGGGTGTGTTAACATTAAACTCACAGGAATCGAAATATTTCTTAAAGTTCTTAAGGATGAGGGCGTGGACACCATTTTCGGCTATCCCGGGGCGGCTGTTATCGATATTTATGATGCTCTGGTGAAAACGGATTTCAAGCATATCCTGGTCCGTCACGAGCAGGGAGCCGTCCATGCGGCGGATGGATATGCCAGGGCGTCCGGCAAAGTCGGCGTTTGTCTGGTAACCTCCGGACCGGGCGCCACCAACACGGTCAGCGGCATTGCCGCGGCCCATGCGGATTCAATTCCCCTGGTGTTGTTCACGGGTCAGGTGCCCACCGGCCTGATTGGGAACGATGCGTTTCAAGAGGTTGATATTGTTGGGATTACCCGACCCTGTACTAAGCACAACTATCTGATTACAAAGATTGAGGACTTGGCTGGAACCATTCGAGAGGCATTTCACATTGCCAGAAGCGGTCGGCCGGGGCCGGTGCTGGTGGATCTGCCAAAGGATATGATGTCCTCAAAAGCGGATTTTAAACCGGCCAAATCCGTTAAGCTGAAATCTTACCAGCCCAATTACAAGCCCAATGTGCGACAGCTGGGAAAAGTGGTAGAGCTGATCAAAAAGGCGAAAAAGCCTTTGATCCTGGCAGGGGGTGGCGTGATCCTTTCAAAGGCGGCGGGGGAACTCAAAAAGTTTGCTGAAGCCATCGAATCACCTGTGACCACAACCCTGATGGGGCTGGGAGCGTTTCCTACGGATACGTCCAAATGGCTCGGCATGATCGGAATGCACGGCACCTATCGTGCCAATATGGCTTCAGCCAACTGTGATCTGATGATTGCCATCGGGGTTCGTTTTGATGACCGGGTGACCGGCAAAATAGATGCATTTGCGCCGAAGGCCAAAATTGTGCACATTGATATCGATCCCACTTCTATTCGTAAGAACATTCCCGTGGCCATTCCGGTAGTTGGGGATTGCGGTGAAACATTAAAAATACTAAACGAATTGGTTGGTGCTCAGGTGAAGGGTATTTTCAACGGTTCACGCGGCGCTTGGTTTGATCAAATCGAGGAATGGAAAAGTACCAAGAAATTGGATTACCGGCAGGAGGATGTCATTAAACCCCAATATGTGGTCGAGACACTCCACCGCCTCACAAAGGGGAAAGCCATTATTACGACGGAAGTGGGGCAGAACCAGATGTGGGCGGCCCAGTATTATCATTTTGACCGGCCCAACTGTTTTATCACATCGGGGGGTCTGGGGTGCATGGGTTTTGGTCTGCCTGCCGCCATCGGCGCCCAGATTGCCTGTCCGGATAGCCTTGTGGTGGACATTGCCGGTGACGGCAGCATTCAGATGAATATTCAAGAGCTGGCAACCGCCGTTCAATATGGACTGCCCGTCAAGGTCGTTATTCTGAACAATGGCTACCTGGGAATGGTCAGGCAGTGGCAGGAACTCTTCTATGACAGGTGTTATGCCGGAACCTGCATGGACCATGCCCCTGACTTTCTGAAGCTGGCGGATGCCTACGGTGCTGTGGGGTTGCGGGCCACTCACCCAGAGGAGGTGGAGCCGGTCCTTCATGAGGGACTTTCCACCCGCCGAACCGTGATCATGGAATTTAAGGTGGAAAAGGAGGAAAATGTGTATCCGATGGTTCCGGCGGGTGCACCCATTACGGAGATGCTCCTGGTTTAAATAGCTGTTAGCCGTGGGCTTCTGGAGAAAAGATATGAATCAAGACAATTCTGAAAAACACATCCTTTCCCTCATGGTGGAGAATCGACCGGGGGTCCTTTCCCGGATTGTGGGTCTTTTCAGCGGCAGGGGCTTCAACATCGAAAGTCTGTGTGTCGCTGAAACCGCCGACGCCGATATATCCAGGATTACATTGGTGACATGCGGCGACATGGGGGTCATTGAGCAGATTAAGAAGCAGCTGAACAAGCTGATCAATGTTATCAAGGTGGTGGACTTTACGGATACGCCCTTTGTTCAACGGGATCTGGCGCTGATCAAGGTCAGGGCCAAGCCCGAACATCGAGCTGAAATCCTTAGGATTACGGATATTTTTAGAGGAAGAGTGGTGGACGTGGGTTCAGAGTTCTATACCCTGGAGGTAACCGGGGATCTGGACAAGATTGATGCGATTCTGGGCTTGCTCAAGCCCATGGGCGTTAAAGAAATTGCGAGGACGGGGACCATTGCCCTGCCTCGTGAAAAGAGAAAATAAGGAGTTAATATAATGGCGAAGATTGATTTTGGCGGTGTGGTTGAAGAGGTGATCACCTCGGAGGAGTTCAGCCTGCTTAAGGCACAGAAGGTTCTTGAGAATGAAACCGTTGCCGTCCTGGGATATGGGGTTCAGGGGCCGGGTCAGGCGCTCAATATGCAGGACAATGGCATTCGGGTCATTGTGGGGCAGCGAGAGGGTGGCGCTTCCTGGAACCGTGCTATTGAGGATGGCTTTGTGCCGGGAGAAACCTTGTTTCCACTGGAAGAAGCGGCAAAGCGTGCGACGGTGATTCAATATCTGGTTAGCGATGCGGGCCAGGTGGCCACATGGCCCGTGGTTAAGAAATGCCTGAATCCGGGAGATGCACTCTATTTTTCACATGGTTTTGCCATTACCTACAAAGATCAAACGGGAATCGTGCCCCCGAAAGATGTGGATGTGATTCTGGTCGCCCCCAAGGGTTCCGGTAAAACCGTTCGAAGGAATTTTCTGGCCGGCAGCGGTATCAACTCCAGTTTTGCTGTTTTTCAAGACTACACCGGTCGCGCTCTTGAACGTACCCTGGCCCTTGGTGTGGCCATCGGGTCAGGGTATCTGTTTCCCACCACATTTGAAAAAGAAGTGTTCAGTGATTTGACCGGTGAACGGGGGGTATTGATGGGGTGTCTTGCAGGGGTTATGGAAGCTCAGTACGAAATTCTGCGCAAAAACGGCCACAGCCCCAGCGAAGCCTTTAATGAAACCGTCGAGGAGTTGACCCAGAGCCTTATCCGGCTGGTGGCGGAAAACGGGATGGACTGGATGTTTGGAAATTGCAGTACCACGGCTCAGCGAGGCGCATTGGACTGGAGTGTGAAATTTAAAGCAGCTGTGACCCCCGTATTTGAAGAACTCTATGACAGCGTCAAATCCGGAGGGGAAGCGCAGGTCGTTTTGGATGCCAACAGCCGGGATGATTATCGGGAACGACTGAACGCGGAGCTGACGGAAATCAGGGAGTCCGAAATGTGGCGGGCCGGCAAGGCGGTTCGTGCTTTGAGACCGGAAAACAGAATGAATGACTGATCTCAGACTTGCCATTGTTTGCATGCGGTCCGTTCTGGGGGATATCGAGGGGAATCTGGAACGGATTTCGCGGTTTGTCGAAACAGCGGCTCTGGAAGGTGCGCATATGGTGTGCTTTCCCGAGTCCGCTGCTACCGGCTATGCCCTCAAAGATCCCGCTCAGTATTGCAGCGTCGAAAACACTGCCAAAATTGCGGATCGTTTGATTCAAATGGGCCGGGACATGAAGATGGTACTGATTGTTGGGTCCATTGAAAATGCAGGCGGCAAAAGACCTTATTTGGCGCAGCTGGTCACTGGTCCCGAAGGACTGATCGGTATCTACCGCAAAACCCATCTGTCACCCACAGAGAGCAAAATTTATGATGCGGGCGAAACGCTCGGTATTTTTGTTTATGGCAACTGGTGTTTTGGTCTGCAACTCTGTTATGAGGCGCATTTTCCGGAAATCAGCACCAAAATGGCCCTTTCGGGTGCGGATCTGCTGTTGATACCCCACGCATCACCCCGAGGCGACCCTTTGGAAAAACTAAAAAGCTGGATGCGCCACCTTCCGGCTCGCGCCTTTGATAACGGCGTTTTTGTGGGGGCCTGCAACCCGGTGGGTGAAAATGGTGCGGGTCTTTCCTTTCCAGGGGTTGCCTTGTTGCTGGGGCCTGACGGTCGATTGAAGAAGGGATTTCAGGGAGAAAAGGAAAAGATGCTTTTTGCGGTGTTGAAAAAAGAAACCCTCAAAAACACAAGGCGCCATCGAATGAAATACTTCCTTCCCAAGAGGCGCCCTGAGCTTTATCTGTAGAATGGAAAAAGGCACATGGAGATGGCATTTTTTACCTTCCCTGTGCCTTTTTGTTACGGTGCTTTTTAATTCCGGGAAATACAGCGCTTTCCCGCGGTTTCCATTCAGAATATTATACGCAACCGGTCGGTTTGGGCAGTCCAGCCATTTTGCAGGCGCCTTTTCCCGGTCCTGAAGGAAACAATTCGTAGATATATTTCAGTTTGTAGCCGGTTACCTTGGACAGAATCCTGACCATGGGGGCGATGCCGTTTTTCTTGTAGTACTCCTGCAAAACGTCGACGACCTTTTTATGCTCATCCGTCAACTCTTCAATGCCTTCGCTTGACTTAACATATCTCATCCATCCTTCGTCCCAGTTGGTGAAGTCGTCGATGAATCCGTCTTCGTCAACAACGTAGCTGGTCCCCTCAAATTCTACTGTGGCCATACCTAAATAAACCTCCCTTTTGTTAAATAAAATAGCTTGAAAATATTGCTCCTCAATATTTTTTCAGCCTCCCACCATATACAATCGGGAAAGTATAATTCCCCTTTTTTAAATTGTCAAACGTTCTTTTGTTCTTTTTTGTCTTCTTCACGGTTTGGCTGTTTTTTGTATTCAAGCGCTGCCTTAATAAGCCCTTTGGCCCAGCCGGATTCTCCGGCTGCATGCACATGGGTATAGGTGCCCAACACGTTCTTCCTGCAAATACCATCCTTTGCGCCGTCAATGCCGTGGCCTCGTTGCACCTTGAAGGCAAAGTGCACCGGTTCTTTCTCACCCTTCAGAACGGCCCTGGAATAGTGAAATTCGTGCCCTCGCAGGATTTTTCCGACCGAATAAAAAGGATTTTGCTCACAGGTTTCCAGAATGGTATATCCGTGCCCCTGGGGTTTTTTATGGAAAACAAAATCCAGAGGCAGTGCGCCGACCATGGGGTAATGGTTATCGGACAATCGTATTTGCTCCCCCAGGTAAATAAGTCCCCCACATTCGGCATAAACGGGAAGTCCCTTTTCAATTTCCCGCTTCAAAACGTTTCTGAACACGGCGTTATCAGCGAGGGACTGCGCCATGGTTTCGGGAAAACCGCCGCCGATATAAAGCGCGTCCAGATCTGGCAGAGCATTGCCGGTAATGGCATTTAGTTCAACCAGAACGGCGCCCCGTTTTTCCAGTTCGGAAAGGTTTTCAGGATAATAAAACCAGAGTGCTTGATCTCTTATGAAGCCGATTCGCGGGCCGGATGATTCCCTTCTTGGGCGGGTTGCTAGTGTCCCTAAGGTACTGGGGCGTTCCAGTGGCGGGGACTGATTGGCGATTTCCTGAATCTCCTTCAATTGCAGGTTGTCCAAGACAATTTTTTTGGCCCATGAAATCGCCATTTGAGCTCGGTTGCTCTCCTGGTGGGGCACCAGCCCCATGTGTCTTTCCGGAAAGGGACTTTCCCTCAACTTTGGAACCGATCCTAGCACGGGAATATCACAGTATTTCCCAATGGCCTCTGTGATCAGGTTTTTCTGCCTGGGGCCGGCCACGCGATTCAGAATGACCCCTGCAATATTCAGTTCCGGATCAAACACCTGGCAACCACGGACAAGAGCGGCTACGGTTCTGGTTGTCATGGTCACGTCCAGAATAATGAGAACCGGTGCCTTTAGAAGTCTCGCCAGTTCGGCGGTGCTGCAGCACCCGTCAATGTCTAAACCGTCGAACAATCCGCGGTTTCCTTCGATAAGCGCTGTTTTCCCATAATCGGAACGGTGTAGAAAAGAGCTGAGGATCTGTTTCTCATCCATTAAAAAAGGGTCCAGGTTGTAACAGGGTGCACCGGCCGCCAGAGAAAGCCAGCCTGCGTCAATAAAATCCGGCCCTTTTTTGAAAGGGGCCACTTGAAGGCCCATTTCCCGCCATGCGGCGGCAAGGCCCAGGGATAGAATGGTTTTGCCGGAACCGCCTTTGAGTGCGGCCATAATAACGCGGGGATGCATAAAACAGTCTCTAAATTCTAAAATTTTGGTATTGCAGGGTTTCAGTTCATGGATAAAAACTGCTGGAAATAAGGACCATGCTCGTCTCAAATTGTCAACAAAAAAGTCGTGTGAGTGTTTCCGTTTTTTTTATTGACATTCATCCGGCCTTTTGGTTATTAACTATTTGAAAAATTGGTTAATTGGTATTTGGTTAAAGAAAGATTGAACCTGGACCAAATATTTTGAGGATTCAGAGAAAAATATAATCAAATTGTTCTGCAATCCCCGCCGCGGATTAGGATCATTTGAGGGGAGGAGGTGACGTTCGCTACTAATTTTCAGAGAATTTCCTTAGAGATACCTTTATGATAATATTTTAAGGAGGCAAGTCTAATGGCTTTTGAACCCAACGAAGAACAAAAAATATTGAAGTACGATGAGCTCCGCATCTACAGTGATGAGGAGCTGAACAACTATACGGAGGATGAGCTCAAGAATTTCAAATGCAAGCACGACATCCCCGATCTGGATGAGCTGGAAAAAGGCCCCTGGCCGAGCTTTGTGGCGGATTCCAAACGAGAGGCGCTACACCGCAGAAAACTGGCTGATGATCGAATGATGATCGATCGGGAAGTGGTCGAGGATCTTTTGGGACAGCTCCAGGTCTCTTTTGACGAAGGGGAAACCCACTGGAAGCATGGGGGCATTGTGGGTGTGTTCGGTTACGGCGGCGGCGTCATCGGCAGGTATTCGGATTTACCCGACAAGTTCCCTTCAATTGCGCATTTTCATACCATGCGTATCAACCAGCCCGCCAGCAAGTTCTATTCCAGCGATTATCTCAGGTGCATCTGCGACCTTTGGGAGTACCGGGGCAGCGGCATGATGAACATGCACGGATCCACCGGCGATATTATCTGCATCGGTACCTTTACTGAGCAGCTGGAACCCATTTTTTATGAATTGGGGCACGTCCTTCAACAGGATCTGGGCGGATCTGGTTCCAACCTTCGGACGCCGGCCTGCTGTATCGGCAAGGCCCGCTGTGAGTATGCCTGCATCGATACCCAGGCCATGTGCTACGAGTTGACCCATTACTACCAGGATGAACTGCACCGTCCGGCCTTCCCCTATAAGTTCAAGTTTAAATTTGATGGCTGTCCCAATGGTTGCGTGGCTTCCATCGCACGGTCGGACATGAGTTTTATCGGAACCTGGAGAGACAATATCCGGATTGACCAGGAAGCTGTTAAGGCCTATGTGGGTGGCGAAATCGCGCCCAATGGCGGCGCCCACGCAGGCAAAGACTGGGGCCCATTTGACCTTGATAAGGAAGTCATCAATCTCTGTCCCACCAACTGCATGTGGATGGAAGACGGGAAACTCATGATCGACGACAAGGAATGCACCCGCTGCATGCATTGCATCAACACCATGCCGAGAGCCCTGAAACCGGGTGTTGAAACGGGATGCAGCATCCTGTTCGGCGCCAAAGCGCCCATCCTGGACGGTGCGCAGATGTCCGTTTTGACCATTCCTTTTATGGAATGCGAAGCTCCCTATGACAGTATCAAGGAAGTGGTTGAAAAGATCTGGGACTGGTGGCCGGAAGAAGGAAAGAACCGTGAACGACTGGGTGAATTGATCCAGCGTCAGGGTCTTGCCAAGCTGCTGGAGGTCCTGGAGATTCCGCCCATGCCACAGATGGTGAAAGAGCCGAGAAGCAATCCCTACATCTTCTGGAAAGAAGAGGATGTACCTGGTAAATGGGAACGCGACATCAACGACTACCGATCCA
>JGI10211J34971_10004665_pt1 | contig 10852 bp, 6 predicted proteins | sample Etolagsediment_FD_34971 | JGI IMG/M metagenome (IMG submission 34971)
GTACAGATCTGCGTCGATCGTTCTCATCACCTCTAATGCGTTTTCCATTTGACGCTGATCGTCGGACGGTCCGTTCCCGCTGTCACCAAACCATTCGATATTCCAAGTAACGACATCGAAGGTGAGATCTTTCGGAATATCCTCGCCAATGATCACAATGGGATCGGCGGATAGGTCATCGAGATCGCGGGGTTTAAGCTGATAGGTTCCAAAAAACTGGTCAATCACTCCAACAATGTTTGTAGGCCCTGACGGTGCCGTTGCGTTTACCAACTCCGTAGAATTGTCGATGCGAATCACTCCAAGGCCGCTTTGATCCGAGATGTTGTAGTTGGTATTCCCCTGGAATGCGCCGGAATGCAATATGGTGACGTCTGAAATTTGCACAAGCTGACTTTCGAACCCGCCATCATTCATACCCTGAACCGTAATGTTTACTGGGCTGACAAGAACCGGTGGCGTGTCTACCACAGTAAAACTGATGTCGTCATCCCCTTCGTGTTCTGCAATTTGAATGAGGAATCCACCCGGACCCGCTGTGGTAGGATTGAACTCAGTGATCGGTCCTGTAACCACAACTGAGTCTCCCCGCTCCACAGCCGTATGCATAGGCGGGTAGTAGACGGCGATTCCGGCGGTTTGATCCTGAATAAACACGGGCCCTTCAAATTCATTGGCAACACTTACTCGTCCGGCAACCGTTACCCGGGTTCCGAAATCTAGTTCGCGAGCGATGGCAATCGGGGTTACCGAGTCTTCAGATAGGGACGATCCTGACAGGGTAACAGAAAATTCTTCCGTGTTTGGGTCGTTGGTGGTGAAAATCAATTCATCACTGAAATCTCCCTCCTGCTGGGGTGAAAAGCGAAGTGTGAGGGTTCGCTCCTCTCTGGAAGCGTACGTGCCAATCACCCCGGAATCGAATGCAAACTCCTGTTCGTTGAGTAAAATCAGGTCGCTGATGATCAGATCGGCCTGTCCATTGTTCCGAACCGTGAGCTCGAGTACTTTTTCTGCGCCAACAGAGGTTGCAGGAAATGCCAGCGTGCTACTCTCTTCAACAGGATCATTACCTAGCTTGAGCAGAAATACCGGATCCGGACTCAATTCGGAGTANGGTTCGATGTACACATCNTCTACATTCATACGCTGACCGCCAGTGGTAAGAAACCGAAATCGAATATTTCCGGNCTGTTCGATAATGTAATTGAACTGTTGCAAGTCGGCNGGGACTGTGATTTCATCCACATCAACCCATGAAGAACCGCTGGTGATCGAGTATTGAATGAGTAGCTGGGCGGTGGCAGCCTGATCTCCGGAAAATTTGGACTTGCCAGCGTAAAACGACAATTCATTCGCGCCTTCGGTGTAATCAAAGTTCATCTGAAGAAACCCCTGATTGGTCCGGTTATCGAGTCGAACCGACTTGGATCCGTTTTTTTGGTCGTTTCCCTCTGTACCGATGAGTGCATAGCCTAAGAACCAGGGGCCGGACGGTAGTGTTTCCAAGGCTGGTGAATAACTGCTTTTGGTTCCCTCTTCAAAATCTTCTAGTAGCTGAGCCTGGCTTTCATGGGTGATAAATGCGAAGGGTAACGTGAACAAAATCAGAATTGAAAACAGAAATCTGGAAATCTTTTTTTTCATGGGAGATGAGGGATTGATTACTTCTGGGGGTTTTACTTCTGGGGGATTTGATTACTTCGTATAATGCACTGCTGAAGCATACTTCTGCAAAACTTTGAAAATACGAATTATGCAGCAAATTCCTCGTTTCCTTTTAGTGATAGTCGTTCTATATTCGAATGGCTTGAAAATGGAGATGAGATCATGATGAATGAACCCTGGAATATGCCGGATCACGTTGGCTGGATCGAAGTGATTTGCGGCGGAATGTTTAGTGGAAAGACGGAGGAGTTGATCCGCCGGGCCAAGCGCTCCTTTATTGCCGGACAATCGGTGGTGATTGTCAAACCCGCTGTAGATAACCGATACAGCGATACGGATGTTGTCTCACACGATTCCTCCGTGATGCCCGGAATTACAGTTGATACGGCTGATCAGATTATCCTGCTCACTTCCAGTGCCCGTGTAGTTTGTATCGACGAAGCCCAGTTTTTTGATGATCGTCTGGTGGATGTGGTTAATACCTTAGCTAATGATGGCAAACGTGTGATCATTGCCGGTTTGGATATGGATTTTGAGGGAAAACCATTCTATCCGATGCCCGATCTTCTGGCCATTGCAGAGTATGTTACAAAATTGCATGCGGTATGTGCAGAAAGCGGGACGATGGCAAACTTTTCCCAGAGAGTAGTGGATAACAGCGACCAAGTTCTGGTTGGTGAAAAGGATTCATACGAGCCAAGAGCACGACACTGTTTTCGGCCTCCCTCCGATCGCAAGAGGGGAAAACCCATGCCGGATCTGAATGGTAGAACCATGCGGAATTCCCAGGAATCTATATCTGCAGATAGCAATAGCTAGGACAATAAACCCAAATAGACGAACCAACGGAGATTTTTTCATGGATATCATTCGCGGAATCATTGGCATGGCTGTTATAATTGGCGTAGCCATGTTGTTTAGTAAGAATCGGAAAGCCATTCCGTGGAAAATGGTTGGAGTAGGCCTCGGCATCCAATTTACTCTGGCAGTGTTTATTCTCAAAGGTGCTGTGCTGGAACAATATTGGTCTCCTCTTGGTTACCCGAAACTTCTTTTCAGTTGGATCTCCTCCTTTTTTGTAATTGTGCTGGATTTCACAACGGCAGGTGCTCAATTTATTTTTGGGGATCTTGCCAAAAGCCCAGGAACAGACGGAAGCCTTGGAAACTTTTTTGCTTTTCAGGTATTGCCAACCATCATCTTCTTTGCGTCTCTCACCTCGCTTATGTACCACTATGGCATCCTGCAAAAAATTGTTAGTCTGATGTCCAGAGGAATGCAGCGTTTGATGGGTACCTCCGGTGCGGAGTCGCTATCGGTAGTTGCTAATATTTTTGTGGGCCAAACCGAGTCACCTTTGGTCATCAAACCGTACATAGACAGAATGACCAAATCGGAATTGCTGGCCGTCATGACCGGTGGCATGGCAACCATAGCGGGTGGAGTGATGGCTGCCTATGTACAGATGCTCGGTAACTCCTATGCATTAGCCAACGGGGTTTCCCTGGATGTGGGTCGTTTGCTTTTTGCCGAGCAGTTGTTGGGCGCATCCCTGATGGCTGCTCCAGCAGCACTTGTAATTGCCAAAATCATTTTCCCAGAGACAGACACGCCAGCCACCAAAGGTGAAGTAAAGATTGAGGTTGAAAAAGCCGATGCCAACGGGATCGATGCTGCGGCGTCCGGTGCAGGTTTGGGCTTGAAACTTGCACTGAATGTGGGTGCCATGCTCCTTGCATTCATCGCATTGCTTGCCATGTTGAATTACGCCCTGAGCTATGTAGGGGATGTGACCGGGCTGAACGCGGTTTTACCGGAAGGATTTACTTTAACCATAGAAACACTGCTTGGATGGACGTTAGCACCTATTGCGTTCGCCGTTGGGGTGCCCTGGTCGGATGCCGTACAGATGGGATCCCTACTTGGCACAAAAGTGGTTTTGAATGAATTTGTTGCGTATTTGCAGTTATCCGATCTGGTCTCTCAGGGAGTTTTAAGTGCAAAGACAATGACGATGGCCACATTTGCGTTATGTGGCTTTGCGAACTTTTCATCCATTGCCATACAGATTGGAGGGATCGGGGGCCTTGCTCCTACACGGAAATCGGAACTTGCACAGTTTGGGCTTCTCGCGGTATTGGCCGGGTCGTTGGCAAATTTGATGACAGCCACAATTGCAGGGCTGCTGTTCTGATTTTAGCAGCGGGGGTTCTGGATGCATTTCCATCAACCCGAATGAAACATGTTATATGAAGTGCAAAGAAATACAAAATCCTTAACCTAACTAAGAATTCACTGTTATGCCGATACTAGATCATTTTTTACATGATACTGGAAAACGAAATCGAAAATTGACTATTTATGGATTGCCAGTCGCTGGATTGCCAGTCGCTGGATTGGTTGTTGCCGGTTTTTTTGTGGCTGGGTTGATAGGATGGGTACCATCGCTCGCAGCACAGGATATGGGAGGTCAATCAGAAAGCGGAGAAATTGTCAATGGGGTCGTGCTGAGTGAGAGCGAGTCTGGATTGGTGGTTGCTGAAATTGATGATGAGGCAGTAACCCTTGGAGAGTTGTCATCCTATTATATGAGAAACAGTGTGGAGGAGCAGGTAGATGCGGTTGATTTGAGGGAGTTTTTACCACTTTATACCGATTATAAATTGAAACTCCGGTATGGACTGGATAACGGCCTGGACGAAGAGAGTTCGCTGTTGGAGGAGTTTGAACAGTATGCCAGACAGGCCTCCTACTCCTACTGGCTCGAACAGGAAGTGAAGGATCAGCTGTTCGAAAACTATAAAATGCGAAGTATGGAGGAGCGAAAGGCCTTTCACCTTTTGCAAAGACTACAGCCAGGTGCATCGCCTGCAGATGAACTGGAAGCCAGAAATAAGCTTATGGAAGCCAAATCTCGCATAGAAGATGGAGAAGCGATTGAAGATCTGGATGCGGAGTATTCCACGCAGGTTCGCGGACGCTCGGCAGGAGGGCAATTACCGTGGTTCTCGGCCGGAAACACCGTAAAGGAATTTGAGGATGCTTTGTACAGCCTGGAGCCGGGAGAAATTTCGGAGCCAATTCGAAGCCAGTTTGGTTTCCATTTGATACAACTTCAAGATGTTCGTGAAAAAATGCCGGAAAGACTGACCAGGCATATCTATTTTCAGCCGGGTGATTCGGCAAAAATACGGGCTGAAGAAGCCTGGCAGGCACTAGAGGATGGCCGAACCTGGGAAGAGGTTGCTAAAAACTACACTCAAGATGGCGGCTCCAGAGCACGGGATGGTTTGATTGGGTGGATCCACCACGGATTGCAATATTCCGAACCTTTTTTAGAGCAAGTCTACGCGGCAGATCCCGATCTTCCCTACACCAGCCCCGTGGAGACAAATTATGGATTTCACATTCTGCGTATCGACTCGGTAAAAGTATATACGAGTGAGGAGCAGCGGGATCAGGATCTACGACAAAAACTGGAGAACGTACCTGGGTATGGGGAAGACAAGGACAACGTACTGCAGCTGATCGCGTCCCGAGGAGGCTGGAGTGTCGATGAGGATGTATATGGAGAGGTTGCTCTTTCTGTTTTGGACGCAGATTCATTGAAGATTGAAGACTGGACGCTAGAGGGGGCTGCCATGGGGAGAATCCTTGCCAACTTTAACAGCACATCATACACTGCGGAGGATTTTGCCACGTGGCTGATTGCGGAATACGGCGATATAACGGGCCATCAGTTTCGGAGAAGATACCTGGAGGAGTACAGAGATTCGATTCTGGAGAGTCATCTCATTGAAATGACCCGGCAATATTTTCCGGAGTTCGACAGTGAAGTCCGGAACTACCTCCACGGGTTGATTGTCTTTCGTGTGAGTGATGATCACATCTGGAATCCGGCTACAATCGATTCTACAGATTTGAAGGCATTTCATGTGGGCGTGAGGAAGATTATGTACTATCTGAACGATATGATTATCTGTTGATGGCATCTGTTTCCGACAGTATTCTAACGGAGGCGATGCGATTGTATGATGAGGGGCTGGACGTGGAGGAGGTCCGGGAGCGTGTGCCGGAGATTCAGGTTTCGGACCGCATCACCGATTATCTGGAAGAACCACCAACCTCGTATCTGAAGGATTTGAAAAAGGGGGAACGATCGGAATCCTTTGAATACCGCTCCCGAACAGCGTTTATCGCTCTGAAGGATATTTTGCCATCCCGGTTGATGACATTTGAAGAGGCGTTCAACCGTCTAGCCAATGATTACCAACCCGTGCGGGAAGAGCAGTTCAGAGACTATTTGCAGAATCGCTATGCCGTCCGGACCTATCCCGAGCGAATTCAGTAGATGAGTATGAGGACCGCCTCCATTTCGGATTCCATATCTCCTATTGTTCACAAGTGGATGCTGGTTTGCACTCTTTTACCTGCACTGTTGTTGAGTTGTACAAAAGAAACCATAGATGCAGAGATTCCGGTTGTAGCAGAGATTGGAGGGGAGCAGCTCACCTTGGAGGATGCTCTCGACAAAATCCCACCCGCCTTGTTAAATGCCGATTCAGCCAGAGCGATTTCACAGTTCGCAGACCAATGGACTGCTGAGCGACTTTGGCTACGGGAAGCAGTACGCATAGGACTGCATGAGGATCCCGAGTTCCTGGATCGGGCTGAACGAGCAAGAGAACAGTTACTGATCCAGTATCTGCAAGAGACCGTATTACGTGAAAATGCAGCAGAGCTTACTGTTGAAAAAGAGGATGCGCAGATCTACTATCAGGAGCACAAGGATAAATTCATTCTAAATGAGAAGTTTTTAAAAATTTGGATGATCTCCACGCAAACACGGGCGGATGCAGTACGGGCACGTGAGGATTTGATGCGCGGAATTCCCAGGGAAAAGGTCTACGAAAAATATCACGTGGATTCTGGTACACAATCGTATCATGGTGAACTGTTTCACCCGTTAAGCTGGCTCCTGAATGATCTCCCATTCATGAAGACGTACCTCGAAAACATGGGTCGAAATGAACTTTCGCCGGTTTTATCGTTTCAGGGCAAATATCACTTTATTCAGATCATGGATGAAAAAACAACTGATGAAACTCCCGATCTGGAGTGGTTAATTGAAACACTGCAAGGCATGTTACAACGGGAGAATTCGGCGAAAATATTGAACAGTTTTATTCGTAGTTTATCACTACGGGCAGAATCCAACCTTGAGATAAACCGTATGTCGGAGGATCAAATCCGAACGATTCTTAACGAAAAATGATCATGCACAAAATGCGATTGAACACATTGGGACTTCAGAGAGGTGTACTCCCCCTTTTGATTTACATACTATCTTGGATTGGATCACCGTCAAGTGCGGAGGCTCGTCAAACAANTAGTGATCAGATTGTAGCCGTGGTGAACGACCGCATTGTTTTGAAATCGGATGTTGACAACGAGGTAGCTCAGTATATGAATACGGCCAGCATGCAAAATCAGACTGTATCCTTTTCTGATGAGCTTTGGTACTCGTTCCTGGAATCGATCATCGACAACCATGTGATGCTTGAAAAAGCGGTGATCGATTCGATTGAGGTTTCCGAGGATATGGTAGACCGGCAGATGGATGCGCGAATTCAGCAGTTGATCGCACAAGCTGGTAGTGAACGAGCACTGGAGGAGGCTTTTGGACAGTCGATTATTCAGATACGTGCTCAGTACCGGGATCAATTTAAGGATCAGTTGACAGTGCAGCAGGTACAACAATCGATGATTAGTGATATCACTATCACCCGGCCGGAAGTTGAGGAGTTTTTTGACTCTATTCCTGAGGATCAGCTACCGACCATTCCGGAGCAGGTTTCGCTTTCTCAAATTGTGATCGACCCGCCTCTGCTCGAGGGCACTCGTGAAGCAAGTTTCAACCGGGCTCAGGCACTCCGCGATTCCGTAACCATCTATGAGAAAAATTTTGAGGAGATGGCTCGAAAGTACAGTGCAGGACCATCGGCCAGAAATGGCGGACTATTGCCGCTGATGCCCCTCGATGACCTTGTGTCCAGTTATTCTGCAGCGGCTGCGGCATTATCTCCCGGTGAAATCTCTGAAGTGGTGGAAACACAGTTTGGTTTTCATGTAATCCGCCTGAACAAACGGGAGGGTGACCTGATCGAAACCAATCACATTCTTGTAGAACTGGATCGAAAAAGTGTGGATGAGGATGCGGCTATCCTGCAATTGAACGAATTAAGAGAACAGATCCAAAATGGAGATATCACGTTCCGTCAGGCAGCAATAGAATACTCCCAAGACGAAGCTACCGCAACGATGGGTGGACGGATTGTCGATCAAAATACCGGGAGTCGTCTTCTTCCTCTGAATCAATTAGAACCATCTTTGTACCGAATCGCCCTTTTATTAACGGAGGGAGATATTTCTGAACCTAAATCGTTCACAAAACCCGGAAGTGATGCAAAATCATTCCGAATTGTTCGGATGGATCGCATGATTCAGGAGCATAGAGCCAACCTGAAAGAGGATTACGAACGAATTAAAAATATTGCTTTGGAGCAGAAGCAGATGAGAGTGTTTCAGGAGAAATTGAGTGATTTTCGCGATGAGGTTTATATTGAATACAAGATAGAGATGCCAGAATCCACCATGGAGACGTCCGGTATGGTTACCCCGTAATCAAGGGGGAATCGAGAGTCCGATTAGAAATTGCATCAACCCGAATAAAACATACTAGAATTTAACGTAGATCATGACTGAAGTACCCAAATCACCGGCCGAGGCAGCGTNTTTTTTTTCAAGCTCATTTGACAGTATCCGGGGAGAGATCGGAAAAATCGTGGTTGGGCAACAGGATGTTGTAGAGCAGTTGCTACTATCACTGTTTTCACGGGGGCATTGTGTGCTGGTTGGGGTACCGGGTCTTGCCAAAACGTTGCTCATAAGCACGGTGGCCAAAACATTGAATCTCTCGTTTAGCAGAATTCAGTTTACTCCCGATCTGATGCCTGGAGATATTACCGGAACCGAGGTGATTGAAGATGACAAACANACGGGCGGAAAAACCTTTCGATTTATTAAAGGGCCTGTGTTTGCGAATATTGTGCTGGCCGATGAGGTGAACCGAACCCCACCCAAAACACAGGCAGCCCTACTGGAGGCAATGCAGGAGTACAGTGTGACCGCATCGGGGCATCATTTCAAATTGGAGCAACCGTTTTTTGTGCTGGCGACCCAAAATCCGATCGAACAGGAAGGTACCTATCCCCTGCCAGAAGCACAGCTCGACCGGTTCATGTTTCAGATCTATTTGGATTATCCTTCCCTTGAAGAGGAAAAGCAAATTGTTGCACAAACAACCATGAAACGTGATGTTTCGGTGTCGTCAATACTCGACAAGCCGCAAATTCTGGAGCTTCAAAGGCTAGTCCGGGAAGTACCGGTGCCACAGCATGTACTGGATAAAACCGTAGAACTGATCGCAAAAACGCGGCCTAAAGGGGAATATGCTCCCGATTTCGTAAAAAATTACCTGAGTTGGGGTGCTGGACCGCGTGCATCCCAGTATATGATTTTGGGAGCCAAAACCCGTGCACTGGCCAGTGGCCGCTACAATGTGGAACTCGAGGATGTGAAAGCTTGCGCGAAACCTGTTCTGCGACATCGGATTGTAACCAATTATGCCGCGGAGGCGGAGGGACTCTCACCGGTCGATATTATTGAGAGACTTGTCGAACAAATGTGACGAGTGAATGAGAATGATTCTCAGTTTTTTACAGTATGTGCAGCCGGTATTGCCTCTCGTCTTGATTGGGCTGATCACCGTGTTGTGCGTGCTCATTGCGTTTTGGAGTTATCGTCCTCTGGACATTACTCCATCCTGGAAAAAGTTGGCTCTCATTACGCTTCGTACGGCTGCACTTCTGGTACTAGCTTTGCTGCTTCTTCACCCCTTTTTTGTTCGCGAACGGACGATTGAGAAGAAGCCGGTTATGCACCTCTACGTCGATAATTCACAAAGTATCACTGTAGAACGAGGAGATTACAGGGGGCTGGTTGATGTAAATACACTGGTTTCTGACCTGTCCGAATCACTCAAGCCGACCTTTGACCTTGTAGTTTTTCCGTTTGGAAGCACCGTGAGCGGTTCCGGTCTGGGATCTGATCGAGTGGTAGATTCGCAGATTTCGGGAACATCAAACCGAACCAATCTTCAGCGGGTAATCGAACACATGGTTCAGTATCAGAACGAACTGGATGCAGCCGTGCTGATTTCGGACGGAATATTTACAGAGGGGCGTAATCCAGTATTTACAGCGCAAACTATTGCGACACCTGTCTTTACCATTCCGGTAGGGGACACGTTGGAAACAGCAGATCTAATACTTACCGCAGAACCCCTGCCTGGCCAAATTCAGGCGGGTACTACTCTGCTCCTGCGAAGTGAGCTGCGCCAGTACGGCCTGGCACCCAATATCGCTCGTGTTCGTCTGACCGTGAACGGGACATTGGTGCATGAGGAGGAGATTCCGTTGGGTGATTCCCCCTCCCTTCACACCATTGAAAAAGAGTTCACAATTCCTGATGATCGTTCCGGGGAGAGCGATGGGCTNGCAGAGTTCCTNTGGCANGTGGAGGCTGTGGAGGGTGAATTAACGGAGGAGAATAACAGGGTCTCCCAGCTTGCCGATATTCAAGACCAATCGCGGACAATCTTGTCGGTTGCGTTTGAAGTACATCCCGATGTGGCTACTATTCGACGGCAGATCACCTCGGACCTTTCCTACGCTTTGGTCACTGCTGATTACCTTCGACGCGGAGCTGTGACCGGAACCGATCCTTTCACACTGGCAGAAAGTCCCGACCTTGTTCTAATTCATGGGTTGCCGGAGCCGGGTCATCCGTTTTTAGATTGGCTTTCAGAGCGGGATGATGTTCCTCAAATTTGGGCGCTGGCACCCATCGGTGTGGAGAGGCTTCGGAGATCGCAGTATGGCAATAATACGGTTCCGTTGTCTCTGAGCGGCAACGGTGGATTTTTACGGGTTTCGGTCCGGGCTGCGGAGGAGACAGAGGATGAGACAGAGGATGAGACAGAGGATGAGACAGAGGATCAGACAGAGACGAAAGAATTGCATCCGATTCTGGAGTTTGGGTCGCCGGACTATCGTCGCTTTCC
>JGI10211J34971_10004668_pt1 | contig 10849 bp, 5 predicted proteins | sample Etolagsediment_FD_34971 | JGI IMG/M metagenome (IMG submission 34971)
AGTCCGTGGAAGAAAGGATTGTTGTTGAAGGGCAAACGCCAACAATCGACCGTCAGACAACAGTTGGATCTGCCAATTTGGACTTAGAATTTTTAAGGTCTCTTCCAACGACTAGAGAGCTTGATGATTATTTTAATATGACTCCAGGAGTCACCGGGAATACTGCTTTTGGGAGTGCTGAAATAGGAAACTCTTATAACCTGGATGGAGTAAACCTTGGTGACGCTGCTACCGGTACACGTGGTGTCTCGTTCGGAATTGACATAATGGAAGAGTTTAGTGTTCAGACGGGTGGATTGCCTGCTGAGTACGGTGGTGTCCAGGGTGCCGTGGTTAACGTCGTCACTAAATCGGGTGGAAATAGGTTCAGCGGAGCCGCAAGTTTCTATTATGACCATGAAAGTTTCCAATCGGATAATTCAGGAGGAACCCCACTTGAAGAGAACAAAGTCGGCGCAAAGGTCAGGTACGAACCAGTCATAACCCTGGGTGGTCCTATAATCAAAAATAAGTTATGGTTTTTCGGGAACTACAATATTTCTGTTGAAGAGGAATATGTATCCGGGTATCCATGGGATGTCATTGAAGCAGGTGGATCAGAGATTGCTCCAAAGATAACAAGACCTTATCCCTATTTTAAGCTAACATTCGCCCCTTCCGATAAGGATAAATTTATTGCCTCCTGGAATCACTACGATCACAAGAACTCTGATAGGTTTGCTGACAAATACGAATCGGAAAATTCAACGGCTCTCCAGACGAATCCGACCGATGTTTTCAATTTGCATTGGACACATCTTTTCAGTTCGGATTTTTATGCCAACATAAAGGCTGCAATGATTCGTCGTACATTCAAAATAGACGCTAAAGTTGATGAACCCTATTATAGAGAACAAACAACAAACCGTAGATGGGGAGGTTCATGGAGAAATCGTGATGACTATGGTAGAGATCGGAATCAAATCACTGTTGATTGTACCACATTTGTCGATAATGTGGCAGGTTCCCACGAAATCAAGTTTGGTGGTGAATTCCAACAATTTCATAGTGGATGGTATGTGAAAGGTATTCCTGATCCGGTCACCGGTGCCTGTTATGTGGCTTTATGGAATGGTGACTATAGTTGGGGACTGCAGTTGATCGGAGACGTTGATCGGAAAGAAACTATTCAGAATATTCACTTCTATTTACAGGATACCTGGTCAATCACAAAAAATCTCACCCTTAACCTTGGTTTAAGATATGAGAATAATGCGATGTATTATCCTAAACAGGGTACCGGTGTTGATGAAACGTACGATTTCGTTACGGTCAACCGTTCTGTAGATAAACGCACCAAATCCTACGCCTGGTCAAATATCGTTCCCAGGGTGGGAGCCATTTATGACCTCTTTTCCGATGGGTCGACCCTGCTCAAAGCCAGCTACAGCCGCATGTTGATACCCAACCAACTTGGATTTGTTAACCTTGCGCATCCCAATGGATGGTTTGGTGTCATTGAATTTTACTATCCCAATGGTGACCTGGCGGGGTGGCAGCCCTGGGCTATTCCCGGAGCGACCGCACAAGTCGGACACCCGAACTATGACTTGAAAGCTTCATACACTGATGAATTTGTTATAGGCTTTGAAAGAGAGTTATGGGAAGATTGGTCCGTAGGACTCCGTTACATTAAGAAATGGGATAAGGACCTGATCCATGTCGTGGATGCGGCACAGTTAGATTTTAATGCGCTTATGGAGACAGGAGAACTTGTCTGGACCAATTATGCACCAGTGACAACCATTGATCCCTATAATGGCCAGGAAGTAACCTTCTATAACCAAATAGATACCACACTCACCGAAGGATATATCGTTAATCCTCCCGGGGCTGAGAGAGAGTTCGACGGCGTTGAATTGACGCTGAGAAAGAGATACTCTCATGGGTGGCAGCTTATGGCATCCTATACATGGTCTCACTCCAGGGGACTGGTCGATACGGAGCGTGGTGGTGAATCCCTGGGTACATCCGGTCTTTTTGCAGATCCTAACTGGCATATTAATAATGTCGGACGGTTTCACCTGGAAAGACGGCATATGTTCAAACTGCAAGGTCTTGTCAAAGGTCCATGGGGAATTAATATAAGTGGTTACTTCAGTGGGTTATCAGGAAGACGTGAAACCCGTGCAATCCGAAGTGCAGACCTTGGCGTTGGACTTAACCAGGGAAACACAGGCATCTTTGCAGAGGAACGAGGGTCATGGGGATATCCATTCCTGGTAACGCTGGATATGCGACTGGAAAAAGCGTTTAAGATTGGTAATTTTACTCTCGCTGCTTTTGTTGACTGCTTTAATGTATTCAACAATAATAAGGTCACTGAAGTTTACATGACCTCAAGTAATGCCAGTATTCCTTTTGAAGATGTTGAAACAATTCAAGATCCGAGGATTTTCCGATTGGGTGCACGAATAGAGTTTCAATAAGCTGGTAAGACTCTATTAAATGAATAAAAAAAGGGTGAGACTTTTAAAAGTCTCACCCTTTTTTTATGGTGGATGGTGATACCATTTTTAACGAAAAGCAGCGGATGAAAGAAGCAAGGGAATAAGGGAATTGTAGATGGAAATGAATTTCTTTTATTTATTATAGGAAATACTCACATACTGGCTTCTGCGATTAAAGTGTCCAACTGCTGCTGGTCCCGTAAACTTAAACGGGAGTAAAATTTGCTTTTACATCGGTTCAAATAATTGAGTGCCTTTTTCTTTTGGCCGATTTCAATATAAGTAATCCCAAGGTTGAAATAGACATCAATAAAATCAGGATCATTTTTATGGGCTTTTTCCCAGTAAAAAATCGCCATTTTTCGGTTCCGGACAAAGCTGTATGCGGCTCCAAGTCCATTGTAGGCAGAGTTCATCTTCGGATCGACATCCACTGCACGTTTGTAATGGTCTATTGCTTTTGCGTGATACGCCTCATCCCTGGTAGCCTGGAAAAGTGTTAAGTATAAAGTACCCAGGTTGCTCAGGGTGAGAGCATTCTTTTCATCTAAGGAGAGGGCTTTGTTATAGGATTCCATCGCTTTCTTAAAATCCCTTTTTTTGAAAAAGGCCAATCCCAGTTGGTTTAGTACTTCAGGGGTACTATGCCCATGTGATATCATTTGAAGACATAGAGAAACGGCTCGGTCGTATTCCCCCATTTTTAATAACAGGAATCCTATCCTGGTTTTAATACTCAGGGTCGTTGGATTTTTAATCAATACTTCATTTTCCAGTAACCGGGTAAGAACATTTTGCGCAGCCTCTTTTTTTCCTATAGTAAGTAGTGCGTCTGCATATTCAACCTTTAATTTCACATTTAAAGGTTCGATTTTTATTGCGTTTTCATAACAGTTGGCAGTACGGTCTATTTGACCCCTTTTTTTATAAATTTTAGCCAGTATTAAATAGGCCCTGGAATACCTGGGATTCTGCTCCAGTAATTGATGACATAACTTTTCTGCTTCGTCTATTCGATTTAGATCATCGTATAAAGTTGCTAATTTTAGTTTGAGAAAGAGTGTTCCGGGAAAGTGGGCAATTCCTTTTTTAAGGATATCTTCTGCTGATTTTAAATCTCCCTTTTTCAGATATATGTCATTTAAATATTCATAAACATTGGGTGTTTTTAATTCCGGATATTCGGAAATTATTTGATGTAATTTTTTTTCAGCCTCGATCATATTCCCTCTGGATATCTCTATTTTTACCAACATTAATTGATTAATGAAATCAATTCCATATTTTGGGTCCACGATATTGCCAGCCTTAGGTGATGACGATGAAAGATAACCCAGGGATTCTAACTTCTTTCTATCCATTTCTGTTAGTTTTCGCTTTGAGGATATATTCGATTCCGAATAGGCAAGAATGTATTGCTGCAGTTCTTTATCAAGCTTTTTAGCCAGCCTATACTTTTTTTTAAATAAGTTTTGTTTTTCCAGGGGATCATTACTTAAATTATATAGTTCAGGCTCTGGCAGCGAGATATATTTATACTGGTTCATTATAATTCCTGTTAATGGAGCCCAGTTCATATCATCTTTACCAGCCATACTCTCAAAATAATAAGGTTTTAATTTCTCCTCTTTCTCCTCTTTTCTTCCAAACATATATGCAAAGCTTTTCCCCTGGACTCCGGGAGGAATCTCTATGTCAAATAATTGCAGTATAGTAGGCATTAAGTCGAGCAAGGTAACGTAATGAGAGATCACTTTTTTATGTTTCCAGGTAACCGGGTTATTAAAAATGAGTGGGACTTTAAGACTTTCTTCGTAGCAAAAAATGCCGTGACCGATCTCTTTATGTTCGCCAAAGGCTTCACCGTGGTCACTGGTGAGGATAATCAATGTTTTATCGCGTATTCTTTTCGATTCCAGGTCTTTTATGATTTTTCCGATATATTGATCCACATAAGCAATCTCTCCACTGTAGAGATCATTTTTAAACTTTTCCTTATAATCGCCGGGAGGGTCATAGGGCATATGAGGATCATAAAAATGAATCCAGGAGAAAAATTTTTTTTGGTTATTTTTATTGAGCCAATTCTTGAATTTAGCATATACGATGTCTGCTCGAATTTGAGTCCTTATGTAATTGGCCGCTTTTTCGAAATCCAGTGAGTCATCATAGAGGTCAAATCCCTGGTTTAAACCAAATTTCGACATCAAAACAAATGATGAAATAACAGCATGGGTGCAATAGTGGCGCCGCTTAAAAATTTCAGCCAGTGTATTCTCACGATTATTTAAAAAATAAGTACCGTTATTCCTGACATTATGTGCAACCGGTTCTCTCCCGGTAAAAATCGTACAGTGAGAGGGAAGTGTTAAGGGAACGGAGCTGTAGCAGTTTTTAAACATAACACCATTGTTTACCAGTCGGTCAATATTGGGAGTTTCGGCATTCTCAAATCCATAACAGCCAAGGCGATCGGCTCTCAATGTGTCTATAGTGATAATTAGCAGGTTGTAGTCAATCTCCCCGGTTAATTCAGGGATTTTTCCTTCCCCTTTGCACCCAACGAAAAGGATGGAAAAAAAGAGGATTAAAATGATTAATAAAAATATACCGGTATTATCATGATATTTCATGACATTATTGGAGTGTTTTTATGACTTCCTTAATTTCAAACGCTTCCGGGGAATCGGGATCCAGTTCCAGGAATTTCTTGAACATTTCAATGGCCTTTTTTGTATCCCCTTTATTTAAATAGGCATATCCCACTTGTTTGTAAGATTTTGGCCAACCCGGTTTAATCTTGATCGCAATATTGTAATATTTTATGGCTTCATCCGTTTTCCCGGCAACAAATAGGATTTCAGCAACGTTATATGCCAATGCGTGATCAGTCAGATCGATCTCGATAGATTTTTTAAAGTATTTTTCTGCCTCTTCCAGGTTATCCTCTCTCATATAGGAATCCCCGATGCTGGCATATAGTTTAGCCACATCCGTATTGCCTTTTATTTCAGGATTTTCTTCTGTCATTTTATCAAGGACTTTTTGAAATTCTTCTCTCGCCCTGTCATATTCCTTGAGCTCAACCAGGCAATTTGCAATATTGATACCGAGTTTATACATTTTTGGTTGAAGTTCGAAACACTTCTGGAAAAGAACCAGGGCTTCGTTAAATTTTCGCTCTTCAAATAAAACTTTTGCCTGTGAAAACTTATCTTTCGATAACTTGTTCTTTTTTAAATTCGGGTCAACTTCTGTAAGCCGCCTCATCGTAATATACTGTACCGGGTTTTTCATGACTCCACTAACATCAAACTGGATGGTTTCATTTCGGAAACCCTCTTTTTCTGCTGTGACTCTTACGACACCTTTCCCAAGTGTGCCGAATTTCCAATTCCCTTTTTTATTTGAAGTAGTTGTTAGTTTCCTGTCGAATCCCATGTATTCGAGAGTCAACGTAACGCCTTCTATTGGATTTTTTTCTATATCATATACAAATCCTTTCAACCTTCCCAGGCCTCGTCCTTCCTGTGATAACAGCATATACGAAACGGAAAAAGAAAGTGCCAATACGATTATACTTAAAACAATTTGCCTTTTCATTTGTTGTTACTCCTATTTGTGTATAATATATATTATTTTTTCACACATCATTTTGTTTATCTTGACGTCCATTCAATCATGATACCACAGAAGGAATTTTAAGTCAACAAGCCACTCACGTTTTTTCAAAATGGGGTGGCACCCCCTCGCTCTTGCCCGGCAAATCTTTTTTGCACGTTTTTGCAGGCTGTTAATAAAAAAATATGCTGAATTATTTTTTTGCTTCGGCTTCGGCTGCTTTTTTTAATGCAGCTTCGGGTTTTGAGGTAGAAATGACAATACCCCCGGTTGCCCTGGCCAGTTTTGAAAAGACATTATATATATCGGTGGAAAATTCCTTATATTCTAAATCTCGTCTCCTTTTTTCCTGCTTATTGAGGTAAAAGAAACTGAGAGTAACCAAAGATTCCTTTAACACATGACTCACTCTTTCCACGTTAATAAACTTTTTTGTACTATCTTGAAGGAAGACTTCGTTGGCATCAAATTTTAATTCGCGGTTTTCTAAAAGAACATCCATCGTTTCGCGGCTTGGTATAATTCGAAGCTCTTTCTGGTAAAAAATGTAAATACGGTTTTTTCCTGTTGTTTTCTTAAACAACTCAGCTAGCTTTAAAAAAAGGTCTTCATTTAATTTTCGTAAATTATGTAGATTATCCAAAAGTTGGCGGTAATTAACCAGGTAGGCTTTTGTCTGTGACTCCAGGTTGCTGCTTCCTAGTGAAGTAGAGCCTCCGGAAGCTGTACCCGATTCCTCGGCGATCGAAATGACGATTTGGGTCATTGCATTAAGAATCTGCTGATGGTATGCAGCATTGCTTGCAATGTCGCGCTTTAGTATTTTTTTTGTCATTTCAATCAATTTTTCTTTGGGCTGGCCTTGAAGTGTTTTTTGAGAGTAATTATAGGGCTTTAGAGGTGACAATATGAGTAACTGATCTCCAGGGTTGAGTATTTTTTCAAAAAAATAGTCAACGGCATCGGAAAGTTTGGCATTATATTCAGTGAGCTGAAAAATTAAAAAATAATTGCATTTATCACTACCTTCCGTTTCTTCACCTGAAACAGGACTGGCCATAAAAAAGGCAGTCATGAATAGTATTATGAATCCATGTAAAAAAATTTTTTTCATTTTATCCTCCGTTATTTTTTGTGGTTATATTTATATTTTTTACTTTCATACTTATGAATTTCCGCCGCACCGCACTTCCGAATAAATCTGTTACAATTGCATCTATCTTTACATTTCCCGGCGGTAGATCGATAGGTAAGTGCAATTCAATCGCTGCATCTTTTTTTAATAATTTGTTTTTATCAACATGGATTGTTTTGATTTCGGTTTTTTTTGAAAAATCTATTTTACTTTTATAGATAATAAGGTCAATTTTAAATTTTGCCATAGTCTGGGAATCTATCTTTTCAAAAAGTATATTTTTTGAATCTATTGAAAATAACAGTGCCCTGGTTTTAGAATCATATGTTAAATCAAAATCCAGTAAAGTGGTTTCAAATTTTGAATCATCTTTTGTAGATATATAATATTTCCTGTTCTCTAATTCATCCAGTAACCTTAAAGAGGTTAGTCGAGCATTCATACGGAAAATTCCATATCCCCTTCTATCGATAAAGCATACTAAGATTGATGATTCTTCATAATACCAGTATATTATTCCTATATTTTGAGTCCCTACGCTTCCCCCAAGAAAAGGCCTTTCAAGTGTATTATCGGGTGGACCTAAAAGAATATAAATTCTCCCACGGTCGGTTTTCCATCCGGGTATGGGACCTTCTTTCAAGTATTTTGAAACATACTCGAATCGCTCTTTCATTTCAAGTTTAAATTCATTTTCCTCCGTATAAGGATTGGGGTCCCTGATTTCCCAGAAATGGCGTATAAAACGTTTCCGCTCTTCTTTTGTCGGTAGGTTTAAGAAGATTTTCCGCTCATGCTTGGTAAATAAATACCTGGCATATTGGTAAAATTCCTCACTGTCTGGATCTAGTTTTGATTTAGGAAAATTAAACATCGTTATTCCTATTATTATCGATAAAAGTAATACTATTACCTTAAGCGTTTTATTTACGTTTCTCATTTTTCTTCTCATTTTTTTTGTTTTCTATTTTCTCAAGAATTCTTGAAATATCCTTCTGTTGTTCATTAATTTTTAGAGAAGCGGATAATGCTTTTACAGCCTCTTCTTCATTGCCCAGCCGGAGCAAGGCCAATCCAAGTGCATTCAACACCGAAAAATCACTGTCATAGATTTTGTTGGCTTCCAGCAGTGTGTTCACAGCCGCATGATAGTCTTGCTTGTAATAGAGTGCTTTGCCTTTAAACGAATAATAATAAAAGTTATCGTTCTCCTCTCCCTTCAGGTTTTCGATAATTTCAAGCATTTTATCATATTTTTTCTGACTTAAAAGGAATGAGACATAGTTTTTAATAAGCACGGCAGAGTTGTTCTTTAGCTGGAATGCTTTCTCGTAATACGTTTCGGCTTTTAAAAATTCTTTAATTTCCTGGTATTGGGTGGCTGTGGTTAGAAAGAAAAGGAATCGATCCTCATTCTTGAGTATCTTTGAAGCCAGGGGCGGATGGGGTACATATGAAAGAGGTGAGACCTGGAAATCCTTTGATTTTACCCCCAGGATAATTCCTTTTTCGTCTTTTACTATTGCCTTTAGGGTATAGTTCGCATATTTCAAATCTTTCAGGTACTTTGAAAAGCACCAGAATTTTTTACCCTCAGGGAACTCAAGAAGGTACTTCTTGAAGTATGGTCGTGATTCATCCAGGCTTTCAACCTCCAGTTCCACCCGGAAGGGTTGGTTATAACTCCCTTTATTCACACAGAACAGGGAATAGACAGCGTCTTTGAGACCAAATGTTCGCCTTGGATCAATTTTCACATTGTTCCCCATGATATTAAATGCTGAGTAGGCCATTCGCTCCACATGATTTATCTGGTAAGAGACAATGGGACCGAAGACGTTGGGTAACGAACTTTTTTCCGGTTCGATGTTAATCTTTTTTTCGAAATAACTCAGTTCTTTATTTATGTCGTTTTGAAGAATAATGACTAATTTATATTTGCCTTCAATTATAGGAAAATAGTCGGTAATAATGACTCCGTAAGATATATTCTGATCCAACTCTGTTTTGGTGTAATAGAAAGGGAATTTTTTTTCGTATTGATGGATAACATCCTCTCCTTTTTTCAAAATCACCATGAGGTTAAAGTTAAAATAATACTTATTTTGTTCCGGTGAATAATCTGCAGATATTCGTTCCGGAAGAATAGCAAAGTGGATGAAATTTAAATCCAGGATTGGGTCTTTGAACGTGTATACATCGCTTTTGATATCAATGTAATTGGTGGTAACACTGGTTTCGACGATCCCTTTGTATTTTAAGAAATTTCTTGCGTAATTGGCATTGATTTTTCTCTTTGGGAACTCATTTATTTTCGATATTAAGATGGGGCCCCGTAGCGATGGACTATAATTACCTATGCTTTCACCCGGGACCAATGTCAGTGCGATTTCAGCTACTGCCGGTTCGAGTTCTTTTATTTTTGTGTAAATTTGATAATAATTATTGGGTTCTATTTTGCCGATTTCTGATCTTAATAACGAGTAAGGTCCATCCACCGCCGGGATATATTGTCTATAATCACCGGCGGCATGTGGTTTATAAAAAACCATTCGGAAGGCTGTGGGCAGACCCTTTTCTGGTCCGCCAAAATATTCCCAGATTTCAACCGGGGTGAGACCGTTTTGATGAGTTATTTCGTTTCGGCTAACAGGAGGGCCTAAAATAATGTAAATTTTCCCTCGATCGGTTTTCCAGCCCGGTAAAGGCGACCCATATTTAAAATAACGATTGGCATATTGAAACCGCTTGATATGCTCTTCTTTAAATTCGTTTTGGGGGGTGCCCTTTGTTGGGTCCCTTAAATTCCAGAAGAGATTGACAAACGTATCGCGCTCCCTGTTGTTGGTCAGTTTAAAGAAAATTTTTTTCTCTGTAGGAGTAATAATATAATGAACCAGGTTCAGCCACTCTTTATATTTCGGGTCCAGTTTTTTAATAAGGGACTTTCTATTTCCTCCCAGGGAAATCCATGTCAGAAGCAGTAATATCGAGAACAGGCAAATAAATAATTTTTTCATTCTGTTTTCCTTTTTTTCTGTATATATATTTACCATTTATAGTGGCCGCTGTCAAGTACAAACCCCGACCAAAATTCACCACCTAATTTCAAGAACATCTCAATCAGGTTTTAATACCTTTTATTGATTCCCTATAAAAAGAACAATGAATTCAATTGTTTTCTTTTTAAAAAAAAGGTGCCAGCCTTTATAATCATCACTCCGCAGAGAGTATGTGGATGATCAGGGGTCATATTCAGCCCGGTTAATATAAACCTTTCTCCACTTTATAGAAATATTTCTGCTCCGATGGACGGAGAAGTAATTCATATTATTTTTTTACATGTCTCGAAACAATTTAATATAAACAAAGAAGGGGACAGGCCAAAATACCCACTGTTACATTGCCCATGATATCATATTTAAATTCCCATTGTTTATTACCAGAATCGATAATTTTTGTCAACTTTAAATCATCGCCACTGCAGCCCAAACATCCACTACCGCCCCATACATAACCGACTTCTCTCCCGGACAGCGAGGTCTCTTTAATCACACGACCCATGATATCCCGTCCAATGGAGACGGTTCGGTTCTTTTCATTT
>JGI10211J34971_10004669_pt1 | contig 10848 bp, 9 predicted proteins | sample Etolagsediment_FD_34971 | JGI IMG/M metagenome (IMG submission 34971)
TATGCCAAGGGTTACTTCGACCTTCCAGATCATTGCCAGGAGGTAATTAAACTCACAGTTACCGGAGTAGCACGAAACGCAGAGAGCGATGGAATGCTATGCGATTTCACTCTGAACGCAGGGACCCTGGATGAAGCATATAATACACACACTAAAACGTGGGCATCCGAGGTATCTGCAACTACCAACTACGCGGCGAATGATAACGTTGCCTGGACCCTGACAGATGCTGCTGTTAGTGCATTAACGGTTGGAGATTCAGGTTCATTAAAGGCATTACACCGAGTGACCGATGGAACGAACGAGGCAACCGATGCTCAGTTTAAGACATTTACAATTTATTATGTATAATGGGAGTTATTTAAATGGATGATGACATACTACTTGAACAGTTCAGCGGGATACGGGAAGCACTCGGTAGCAACACGCAGATGACAAAGGACGTGAAATGGTCGGTTGACGATATCAAGTCTGACATAAAAGACATGCGAAAGGAACACAAGCACGACATTGAATGCCTTGACATCCGGGTATCCACCCTTGAAACGGATAGAACCGTCCAGAAAGAAAAAGAAAACTGGGTTAAAGAGCATCCATATTCGACAATTACAATAGGCGGTGTCTCCCTTACCACTATAATAGGAATAGTAGTATTCATACTAAATTATACAGGAGTAATGTAAATGGGCGTATACACGACAGTAGAAGACGTTTGCAACTCGTTAAACTTACCGTACGGTAAATGGGTAACCCTCTCAGCGGACTCCGGCGTGTCAGAGGCTAACAAGGACAGGATCAACGTTGGCGCAGCAAACATTAAACAGTTCCCGGTAGGAGCAGTTGTCCAGGTTGCCGAGATGACGGTTGCAGACGACGATGATACCATTACCCGGATGGAAACTGCTACTGTCTCAGACACGACCGCAGCACTTGCATACTTCACAGTTTCTTCAGACCTTGGCGACGATTACACTACCGCTAACAACGCTGCTGTCCGGTTACTAACACCGTTCAATACTAAATCCGGTTTAACCTGGTCACGTATAAACGAGATGATACTAGAGGCCGAGGACGAGATAGATAACAGGTGCCATACAACGTTTAAGACCGGCGGTAAGGTAATAGAGCAATGGTTCGAGTTCAGCGGTGGACGTGTGATAGCGTCATACCCATGGTCGTTCAGCCGTCCATACGGNTATACTGGAACACAATGGAAAATGAAACTTAACGGGTCACCCGTCAAAACGTTGGCTACCACAGCGGACACGGCATACACTGGTTACACAGGCGATTATCTCACGGTATACAACGGTAACGAGTCAGAGGAATGGTTCAATTCCGGTAACCCTAACAGTGCCGACTCAGTATCTTTGAAGACCCAGGGCCGGGACGACGATTACTGGTTGAACTACGAGGAAGGCTGGCTATTCTTTGTTGACAGCAAACCGTCATACGGNGAGTTCCAGGTTAAGATCGGGTTCAGGACAGGGGAAACACTTTGGGACAGCGAGACGGACGGTAGCGCAAGACGGGACATATCCAAAGCCTGCCGGTTAACTGCCCAGATAGAACTTATCCAGAACGAACAGTATCGTGTCACTCAGCCCGGAGGTGACAGCACTGGCAGGATCGACCCTGAGAAACTTGTTGACAAGTGGACTGCCCAAGTAACTAAACTATTATTACCTCACATAGCATTTACTGGTTACATAGACTATAAGTGATACTTATGGAATGTTTCGATTGCAAAGGAACAGGTAAGTATGAAGGAAAGAAATGCGTTACCTGCAACGGGAAAGGCTCCCTTAACCCTGAAAATATACCGCCGGGGTGGTTATGAATGACAATAGCGTTTAGCACGGTCACGGTAGACAACGATAGTATAACCCTTCGTAACAGCGCAAACTTTGACATTACATTGTCAAGTAACCCGAACGGTATCGTATACGGGACGGTCATGGCGAACGGTATACCCGTCGAGGTTGAACAGATATCCACTAAAAAATATAAAGCGTCGGTCTGGGGCGGAAGAGTAGGTAGAATGCTCAATGGCGTTGTCAAGGTAATCCTAACTGACGATGACGGACCGGTACAGTATGGAACCCCTATCACCCTAACAATTGCAGAGACAACCGAACCGTTCGTTGTCCAGCCTCAGACGTGGGTAAAAGATTTGTTGGACACGTACTGGGACGAAACGTTCATGTCAAAACCGCTTATCATCCTACCGAGCGAGAGAAAGGCTAAAGGCGCTTGGGACCTGAAAGGTATGGTCGAGATAGTAGTTGACAAGGTAGAAACTGAGGTGAAAGGCCGTGGCGATTACAAGACTAATAGATACCCCATTGAAATTATTACCCGGTCAGAAGGAAAAGAAGACTCTGAGGACAGAGCGAGAAACCTTTTGGCAGAATGCAAGCGTATCATTGAAAGTTACTGGAACAACATAAGTTATTTGGGCCTCGACTTTGTAGAGTTCCTTGACGATGACGGTCACGATATGAGCGCTAAGATGGCCGGCAAATACGAATGGCGATGGAACTTTAAGATCGTGGGTCCATACCGGGGCAGGGTAGGAACCCCGGAAACCCCTAACATAGGTGAGGACGTGTATTACGTTAATTCAGTACCGGCAGCAGCCGATGCGCAGACAGGCATCTTATACTACGTTGTAGGTGCGAGTGGGACCAGGGACAGATTGTATATGAAACTTAAGAGTGACAGCGACACTTACAGTATGGTAGAGATAGCGGACGGTGGTGCATAATGGTAAAGTTCAAGTTAACAGGAAAGCCGTATGACATAGTTACCTGCGGTTCCGGTGCAAAGTTGGTATTCAGAGGTGACGAAATAGATATTACTGGTCAGCGGGTTGAGACGTTTCGGGCAAGCCCTATTTGGGCCGAAATAGTCAATAACCCTAAGACTAAGACAGTTAAGAAAGCCAAAGGAGGCAAGAAGAAATGAGCCAGACAGGACCCAAGAACTATCTTGGAACACGGAACGATATAGCAATTGAAGAAGAATGGGTTATACCTTTACCCGCTATTGTAAGCGTCAGCGGTAGCACGATAACTTTCGCTGCCAACTCGTTGAGTAACCCCGGTATAACAGTCAACATGCTTTCTGGTCAGGAGATATGGGTACTGGACGATTTTGCTCATTCTACTGTCTGGAAAGGGGTTGTACTTCACGTAGTGAGCAACACGACTAACACCATCACGGTAGAAGAAGTGGTTGAAGGAACGAACATATGGACAGAGTTCTCAGGACTGGGAACCGATCTTGGAGACGTAACTGACAGGTTAGTGGTAACACAGCGCGGTATACGACCAGGTGCGGTTGACATCACAATGTACGATTACCTTGGAGCGTTAGGAGCGACCGGTAGCGGCGACTTCACCCGGCACGATGTATCAACAATGTTCGGAGTGATTGACCAGGCCGACCTTCCAGATCCGGTCCACGACCTTGAAGAGAAGTATGCGCACGGGTCTTCTAACATGCCAAGACGGCACAGAGCGGTATATAATAGGACCAGTTACGGGACCAGTTGGCCGTTATCAACCGTGTGGGGAAAATACTTTTTCAGCGTGTTCGGTCAGACAGTAGACGAAGCGTCCGCGTTTGACACGGCAACAGACGCTATCACAGCAGACGTTTACCCAGGAGAATACGTTGTCGAGGTAGCGGACTCGTCAGACTTCACTGTAAATGATTACATCGAGTTAGGCAACCATAATGACGTTCCTCTTGCAGGAACCGATTCGGAGATACGGAAGATAGTTAACCTTCCCGCTGCTGGTTATATCGTGGTTGACAAACCGTTCAGACGGTTGCACGCTGTCGCTGCTGGAATGGCCATATCCGAGGTAGACTCGACATGTTATAATATGAACTATGAGTCAGCGAACTATATCCAGCACGCCCTTTCAGTTGCCCCTGCGTTGTGTTACAACACGTTAGCGGTTACCAAGAAAGGGATATTTGACGATATCACGGTTAACGACTGGAAGATGCTATACCTTGGACATGTGTTTAACGAGGTAACGTTCTCAACTGCTACTAACAAAGAACTGACGTCCGACATGAGTTCTACTGGTATGAACGCCAAACTGGACGAGACAGGATACACTCCGGCAACGTTGTCAAGAACTTACTTGGTAGACTCTTCCGGTAACGCTTTGGAACCGATCCATTTCTCAAGAGGGTATGTAACAATATCCGGTGTCAGATGGCACCAGTGCGAAGACTTTGAGATAGGGCTATCGCGCACCATCGACCCTAAATGGGCGCACGCATACTTTGAGAAGAGCGCTGGCACAGTAGCGGACGGGTTGGAAGGCGGTAGAAAGGCGCAGCGTATCCCAGTAGGACGTGCTAGTATCACGCACAACTTTATAATGCCGTTGCACAACAAACAGTTATGGACCCTTCTTAACCAGAGGACAAACTTTACCACGACAGCGGTGTTTGAGATGCTGCGTAGCACAACGTTTACTGAGACGTGGACGTTCACCATGACAAACATGGCACCTACCGAGGGCGGTACCCAGTTGCCTAACGAGCCTACCGAGTCACAGAACGTTGCCGGACCTCCAGAGAACCTTGGTTTAACCATAAAGGATAAAACTCCGTATTACTAAACAATTTAAATATATGTAATATATTCAAGTATGGATTAATATGTCAGGAAAAAAGAAACAGGAAAACGAGGATAAACCGGAGGGTATGTCCGAGAAAGAGTTTGGTCAGTATAACCTTGTAAAGGCCCAGAACGATATGGTTGTTCGAACCCATCCACGTATACTTTCGTGGGATGACGTTGGCAAGTACACAAGCGAACTCCAGGAGTTCCCAATCATATACCAGGACGGTCATATGTATGTTAAGTACAAAGAGTTGATGGGCGGTGTATACAACCAGGTAGTAGAAGATATCACCCGTAAACTTGGCGCTAACGCTATCCCGTCCGAGTTCGAGAGAAAGAAACAGGACGAGTTAATGCGTAGGATGGTAGTGTTCATAGGCGACAGACGTATGCAACTTGAAAGTGGCGACCCGATGGAAGCGCACTGGTTAGAGGTTCCTGCCCCGTTATACGAGCAGATGCGGGAAGGGTTCTTCGGAACAACCGGCGAGATCCGGTCCCAGATAGAACAGGGCACTGGCCTTAGCGTTGACCAACTTATCGAGATGCTTAAGAAGATGAAGGACGGTAAGAACGGCATATTAACAGACCAAAACGTATCACTAAAAAACTGAGTAGGGAGGCCGCTGAGTTCCTTAAATGGAAAAAGATGGCTACCAGCAAGGACGATGCCGATAAAAAGGCCGCCGGACCTCCCCCGCACATTTCACAGTTACTTGATAACGCAATACAAGAAATCATTCTTATCAACAGCGGGTACACCAAAAGTGTTCCTATTGAGGGTATGACGTATTTCCAGATGGGCGTTCGTAACATAGCCGCAAACGTGTATCAAAATATTAATCCCAGGTTGATGTAATGGCAGACGTAACAGTAAAGGTAATAGGAAAGTTCACCGGTGGCGGACGCGCAGGAGTTTTTAAGGGCGGTAGCGCTGGCACTGGCGGCGGTGGCGGCGGCACCACAGGCGCAAAGGACACTGTTACAACCGGCGGCGGGAAACTTCCTACTACTAAGACCGGGACCGCCACACGTTCGAAGGGCGGGAAAACCGCTCAGAACGGCGGTGGTAAAGGCGGTGTTGCCGGTGGTGCAAAGGCCGCTGGCGCTGCTGCGTTGTTTACCATGCTGGCAAAGATTACCGGGTTACTCGAATCTGTAGAGTTCTTTATACGTATCCTAGGCGCACCTAATAAACTGTTAGTTGACACTATATTGATGGGCGTGGTGTTCCTAATCGAACTGAAGGATTACATATACGATCTTTGGATGTACTTTTACAACGGCGATTTCATTGACGACATACTTGATTTTACTGGGTTAGCAGCGCTTGGCGGTGAATCGTTCAGCGGATTACTCGACCTTGCAACCGAGACTTGGGGCGGGTTAGTAGATTTAGCAGGCGAGACGTGGGACGGACTAACCGACCTTGCAGAAGAAACGTGGGACGATCTTATGGACCTTGGATCTGAAACGTGGGACGGCCTTATGGACATTGCCGGCGATTACTGGGACGGCCTCAAAGAACTTGACCTACTTTCCTGGGAAGGTTTGAAAGGGTTGGGTTCTCTTACCTGGACAGCGTTAAAAGACTTGGCATCACTCGGATGGACCGGCCTAAAATCGTTGGGCGGTATTGCCTGGGACGGTTTGAAAGGACTTGCTGGCCTTGCCTGGGATGGTTTGAAAGGACTTGCTGGCCTTGTATGGGACGGTTTGAAAGGACTTGCTGCCCAAACATGGACCGGTCTAAAATGGTTATCTACTCAAACATGGGGCAATTTTAAAAAGTTACTTACTTGGATATCTGAATTTTTAGAGGAACGTGGGATTGTACCCGATTCTCCTGAAGAATATAAGAAAGATGTTGGAACTGAAGAACAGTGGGCAGTAGGAGAATGGATATCTGAAGGTTGGGACTGGGCAACAGATTGGTGATTTAAATGGTAGGACAGTGCAGGTTAGCAGCATATAACACATTAGACCGTGAATGGGATTACAGATACATGGACGTTGACAATTTCACCCATTCTCTTAGTCATAAGGTAAACGATTTTCATCCGATAATGTTACGGTCAATTGCAACTTTCGTATCGGAAACGCTTGACGTTGGTAACACCGGGTTCGGCAACTCGAACGTGTGGCCCACGGTCATACTCGACTTTGCACAGTTCTCCGAGGTTATCACTATAGACGCTTATTATAGCACTGACGGTGCTGACAGGGAACAGTATATGAAATGGTGGTCCGGGTTCCGTAAATGGATAATAACGACCGCAGCGGAGAGCAACGTTGTCATGTATCTTCAGATGTACATTGATTCTGCATCAGACAATTCAACGGTCAACTTAACTTCCAGCCTGGTACCTATTGGTTCCCCTTCTAAGTTAGGGTTTGTAGGTGTTATAACAGACGTTCAAATGAAAGGGTTCAGGGCGGATAAAGCGGGTTCACTCGGATACACTGTAAAGTTCATGGTAGGTAAGGTAGTGGCGATATAAATGTCATACTCACTATGCAAAAACTATTTTATAGACTATTTCTGGCAGACACCCGGAACGCACGAAAGTACTGGGGATGCCGCGTCTAACTACTGTTTACCTTACGATAACAAGAGTTACTGGTTCGACGTTATCAATCCTACACAACCGGCAGACCCTGACAGGTGGTACATAGGCGAACTATTGAACTCTACCAAATACTATTCTAAGTATAACCACGAATACAGTGTACCGACGTTGCCTTACACGAACAAGATGGGGATGTACATCTGGGCAGGCGGTCATGCTAACCAGAACAACGAAATACAGGTGATAGAGTCCGCTGCTGAGATCCCGCCTAATGCGTCTCCCGGCGGTAGTGTTCGGCCTGGTTTCACTGGACAGTACGGTAAAGCGTCCGCTGCTCATTACACAGGAACTCAGTATGAGGGTAGCATCCAGTTCAAGTTGGACAGGACAATGGACGAACCGCCTGACCCTGACGAGCCTAAAGCGATTGGCGGTATAACCATATACGCTAACGGCGGGGCTGCTGGAAACACTGACGGGTTACACATAGTATTCATACCACTTCATTCGTTCCTTACAGTAAAAGACATTGACGGTAACTGGACAACGGTTGACGGGTCGGCTGGCGGGACGGGTGCCTGGGCAGTAGTCCGAGGCGAGTTAACAACCCCTATCGACCTTATCCTTGTAGACTACGGGGCGACATACCAAAACGGTGACGAGTTCGTCCTTGACGATGACACAGAATACTTTTTCAGGATACAATACTGGCCTGAGAACAAGAAGTTGAAGTATACAGATACCGCCGCTGAGCCTGACAACTATCCAAACCTTGACCGTAGAATAAAGATATTTTTCGGGGATGACAAGAAACGGTTAAAGAAGGTTGCAACTGTTGCAGCGGTTGAAGCGGATTACACGTCAGCGGTTAACTTCATACAACTGTTTGCATACGATTACTATTACGACGAGGGCACTACTTCTTGGGTAGCGTACGAGTATACCTGGATCGGGTTTGACGAGATAACGGTTAACAGCGAATGGCTTCCTTGGGACCAGATGTTTGTCAACTGTATAGACGCTAACTTCCCGTCTTGGACAAAGGTGTTATACCAGAAAGAGGATAACGAGTTAACCCACGATTACGCTAGCACTGATTATACCGTACCCACGTTCGAGCCAATGGACCAGTTACGGGTGTATAACACTTGCAACGTTTACCCTGAGAGTGCCAAACTACTTTTCATGACCGATTACCAAGGGGCGTTCCCAGACGGGTGGACGGTTACTAACACTACCGGGACCTGGACACAGATGACTACCCCGATAACCGGGTTTAGAGACGATTTCTTTAACGAGTATTCTGATAAAGGCAACGATCCTAACTGGACAGCCGTAACCGGCACTTGGAACACTACTACTAACTCCGAGAAGTTAACCGTGTCATACGCAGCAGCAGCGGTATTCTTACGTATAGTTGGAGAAAAAGATACTGCTGACGACTTTGCGTTTCACACTACAATGAACATGACTGCGAGCGCTGCAACTGACACGTTATCGTTCTATTTCGGGATGACCGCAGCGTATGGGACCCAGAACGGAGCGTTATACTTTAACTATACTGAAGGCACCGGTTGGGTAGTAGCCGAATACAACGGGGCTGCTTGGATAACCACTGCGCTTGACACGTTATCCCCTATCGGGACAGACAGAGAAGTATTGTTCATTCGAGTTGGTAACTGGGCAAAACTGTATGTTGACGGCACATTAGTTATCCAGTTAGTATGCCAGAACAATTCTGCTGCTACCGGGTACAACTATATATCGTCCGTTGGCGGCCCCCACATCATATCATACTATTACATTGACCATGTGTTCCGTCGAGGGTATGCTTACATGTATAAAACCGGTGGAACTACTAACGTTGTAGGCGACATATACAAGGCGCAGGCGATGGGCCAGGTATCGTTTGAGGCGAACATAACTGTTTGGGAAGACTTCGAGAATGCCGGGGATGATGGAGAATGGTTCCTTAAACTGCATTACGATAATGGAGTAGCCGGTACGAACTGGGTAGGATTGAAGTGCGACTGGGACAACGTCACGTCTACCAAAACTTTAACTTTATACTCCGATTCAACAACGTCAACCGCGATAGACTTCCCTGACGATCCTAAAACTGTTAAGGGATACGTTGAACATGGTTACAAGATACTTTGCACGGTTGACAGTTCTAATAACATAACAAGTATATCGGTAACTGACCAAAGAGACGGTATCGAACTCGGAACTGTTACTGGTATCTCAAAGGCTTTGGGCGCTAACCTTCGTATGGAGGTTGAGGCTAACACGTCTAACGGTTGCGAATGCGCTTACATTGGCAGGTTAGAAATTACCGAGTTCCCTGACCAGACGTTTGACCGTGTAGAGGTTCCAATTGCGCACCACGAGGTTAGATGGGTTAAACCGGTTGACGATAACGGGTTCTACCAAGTGATGGCAAACGCTATGACGTATCGGTTGAACGGTATATCTGAATACGATGTCAGCGGCGGCACCCACGTAGTAGAACGTTCCACAAGTTTAACTGACATATTACAAAAGGTCCTTACAGAGGACGGACAACCATACTATAGATGGTTCCATTCCTGGAACTTTGACGTTGACATTGACATTGTAGGAGTCAACTGGGTCGAGCACAGGCAACGCGGTAAAAGTTTCCTTGACACGTTCATAAACGTTTTGGACGTGGTTGGCGCTCATTTCCAGTGCACTCCTGAGATGCAGATGCTGGTATCGGACTATTACCGCGACTTTCATAAACCCGCTGGTGACGCTGATACTGACCCGCTTGAGTTGGGTATTGCACGTAGACAGGGGATATACTGGAACTTCAGCAACGCGGACGATTATAACCTTTCACAGACCAACTGGGTTTTAGGTATTAACAGACCGGACGACGCACAGATCGAGAGCCGGATACAGGACATAACGTTACAACCCGCCAGTTTCCAGGACCCGTTCAAGGGAGGCGCAGGAGGCACCGGTATTGACCAGGTATGGCAATCAACCGCAGCAGGGCACGCGAACCCTACCCCGACAGATAACACGCCTGTCCAGAGAACGGGTAACTTCAGTAACCAGTATGGCATGAGCGGACACGACCGGGTACTAGCGACACTTGGCGCACGGGGCCCGCCAGCGAACGCTACGACTGACCCTACCAGTATGCTAAACACTTGGGGCGACTCGATAAACGCAAGTTTGAGCCATAAGAATCAGTTGCTTAGACTAACCCTATTCGGGTCTAAGCAATGGTATCGTCCAATGGATATAATAGAAGTAAAAGTAGGCAGTCTTGACCCGACGCTTATGGATATAACCACCGAGGTACACGATTATAAGTATGTTGTCCAGCAAGCATTGCACGCGTGCCACCTTAACACTGTTAGATACACCTGCGGTCGAATAGAAGAGTTCAACGACGGTCAGAGCGACGTTATAAAGGTAGACGGGTATGGCGGTATCCACGACCCTGAATCGAAAAAGAACAACCTTAAACGTATCGCTGAGGACGCTATCAGTCAAGGGTTGCAGTGATGTTATAACCTACCTATACTCTTTAGATACTCTATTGTTTTCTTTACTCCTATGTATTTACCCCACATGAATCCCATCCCGAATAGG
>JGI10211J34971_10004670_pt1 | contig 10846 bp, 9 predicted proteins | sample Etolagsediment_FD_34971 | JGI IMG/M metagenome (IMG submission 34971)
CGCTAATATGTTGCTGATCTGGCGGCAAGATGAAAGGAAGCTCAAAAACCGTCTGAAGGGGAGTCTTCCCAGGGGCGTAGGAGGCACAAAACTGACATGCCTCGAAAAGACCGCCTTTCAAACCATCCAAATGCTCCTTGGATGGCGACAGCACAGCACCATAGTGCAGATTAATCTTCCAGCCACCATTGGTGAGTTTTTCCATGTCTGCAACCCACCTGTGTAAGGGACGGGTCCAATCCCGTTCTCCTCCCCATAAGGCAACGTTCCACGTAATCACTTTGGGAGCTGAAATGGCCTGCGGGACAAAAACGAAAACCAGCCCCAGCAGAATTATGGAGCCAACGACGGTTGACCAAAGCCTTTTGTTAAAATGTTCACGACTCATAATACTACCTCCTTCGTTTTAGGGTTACTATTATTTGTTTACCACCTGACTGTTATTTTGTTATTCTCGCGAGCTCTCCTTCTTGCTCTACCTATATGATAATGGCAATCCACCATTAAAGAGTCCGGATGGGGTTTTGAGTAGATGATAAGAGAAACTCTCTGAGTTTTTATATTTTTTTCACTGTTGGTTTACGGATGCATTCAAAAAACCTGCTATTGAAAAAAGTAAAAAAAAGTCAAAAAAAGTGTCACACTGTAGCCAATTTCATACCTCATCCAGGCTGTACACACTCCCTGCATTGTTTAGGAAAAAGTCGTTTCCAAACGCCTGGGCAAGGCGCACGGAGGCATGGAAGCCAGTACAATGGGAAACGCCGAGCTTTTGTACACCTATCTCTTGCAAGGCAAAAATAGCTTTCTCTACTTGCTCATCAGTTTTAGGGAAAAGATGAGTGCCTCCCACCACCGTATGTACCCGTTNNTCGCCTGTAATCATCTGNGCGTGTNGAATGGTGTTTATCATCCCCCGGTGAGCACAACCAAGAACNATNACNAGGCCTTGTTGCGTTCGCACAATCAGNGCAAGGTCATCAGGGATAGNGTCANTCCTCAGGGACCCATCCTCTTTTANGTAGAAAATGGGCTCAATACCTTCAAAATCTGTNGTTTGTGCTATTTCACCCGTGGTCACTATGCTATCAGTGATGTGNNCAGNCTCTTTGCNAAGTGTGAACGATGCCCCAAAGAGNTCCAGTTCNGCCCTGGTAAAAGGAANCCCAATAAATGCCTCCCTTTTTTCGTACGCCCTCTNTGTATATTTTAATTCCCATANGGCTGGGTGGGCAATAATCNCCTTGGNGCCAGTCCTCCGTAACACTTCACGTAATCCTCCTGTATGATCCGCATGAGCGTGGCTGAGCACAATTACATCAACTTCCCGCAGGTCAACTCTGAGTTTATCGGCATTTCGCACTGCTGCGAAGTTCCCGCCCGTGTCGAACAGCACATTCACACTATCGATTTGAACCAGGATACTTAAACCCCACTCAGCCATGAAACCGGGTTTTCCTGCAGTATTTTCACAAAGGGTTGTTAGTGTAACATTCATATCGATTTCTCCTTGGGAGGTAATGAGTGTTATTCCAGTCTCTCATACATCAGCCTCTGCATCTACACTCGTGAGTAGTCTCTCAGTGTCTTTTGCATCCCATTGTATCTCAGACACATCAACCATCTTGGCTGGGGCAGGTCTCTTGCCAATTAATGGGATTTCCGGCAGAAACAGATGGCTTCCAATAGCGAGTACCACCATGACCAGACCTGATTGGTCAGGCTATTGTTCAACATAAATAGTTGCTCAGATACTACAGTGGCAACAGATTATAATAAATAAGTCGCGCAAGGGCGGGCTTGAACGGTGAACCCAACAACCAGTTACAATGATATTAGATTAAATAGGCGACAATCAATTGGTGGAAATACTGATTTTGCTATAGGCAAAACTACCTATAGATGTGGAAAGGCATTAGATATGATCAAAACTTTATCCTGCGTAATATGGTTTGTTTATAGGAGATTTTGATTTACCATAGTATTTCTTATGTAATGATTTATTAGCTACAATAAGATCACGTTGTTTAAGATTTTGTACTTTGGATAGTTGTATTTGTTTTGTGGTTCGGATTTCGGGTTTCGAAATTACCGCTGGTTTCCGTTTTAGTTCAGGCTTTTCAGATTAGTGATTTGTTACAAAATCGATAGTTGAGTAAAATCATAGAGGTTCTTAAGGGTTAAGCGTGGTGTAGCCCTTTCGAATGGCGTATTTTATCAAATCCGCGGTTTTTTTGATGTTCAGTTTTTCCATAATATGAGCTCGGTGATGTTCTACGGTACGGGCGCTGATGAATAAAAGATCGGCAATCTCTTTGGTGGATTTTCCCTCGGCAATGAGCTTTACGATTTCTCTCTCTCGTGTGCTCAGGTTTTCATAAGGGTGCTGGGACTTGCCCCGGTATATCTGAATCAAGTCATCTTTAAGCTCCTTGGCCAGAAGGGGAGATATGTAAGTTTCGCCCTGCATGATGGTTTCTATGGCTGAAAATAACTCCGTATCTGCATCTTCTTTGAGCAGGTAGCCTTCGGCCCCGGCCGAGATAACATTATACAGGTATTCCATGTCCTTGTGCATGGTCAGGATCAACACCTTCACGTTTGGATGGATTATCTTAATCTCCTTGGTTGCCTCTATTCCCCGGAGGTTTGGCATGGATATATCGATAATAACCATATGAGAGGTTACGTGCTTTAGGAGCTCAAGGAGTTCAAGACCATCGCTCGCCTCTCCAACAATTTCAAGGCCTTCAGCCTCTTCTATAATCCGTTTAATCCCCTGGCGGAACATGACATGATCGTCAGCTAAAACAATGCGATACGGGTGCATAGCCGGTTTTCTCCTTAGTTCATTGGAATCGAAAAGGTTATTCTGGTTCCTGTCCCTTCTTGACTCCATATATCAAGAGATCCTCCTACCATTCGTGCACGTTCTTCCATAGTAGCCAACCCCATTCCCCTTTCAGTTGCTTCTCTGGAAAAAACCTGTTCCACATTAAAGCCCTTCCCGTTATCTTCCACCACAAAGGAAATCTCACCGTCTTGCAGCTTGATGATAACAGAGACATGGGTGGCCTGGGCATGCTTTCCGATGTTGGTAAGCGCCTCCTGAAAGATCCTGAATATGATGATTTCTTCCTCCTTAGAAAATAAATCAGGAGTATCCTCTATGTCGAGCTTACTTTCGACAGGATGATGTTTGGTGAACTCATTGATCAGCCATCGAAGGGCAGGTAAAAGGCCCAGGTCTTCCAGGATCGAAGGGCTCAGATCCCGGGAGAGCCGGCGGACATTTTCAGTGATATCATCTATATAATGAAGAATCTGTTCACACTCTTCTCTTAGCGCTGTTTGATTCTCATTCAACTGTTCTTCCATAGATCTCAACTGGAGTTTCAAGACCATCAGGGCTTGCCCCAACTCATCGTGCAGCTCTATGGAGATTCGTCTTCGCTCTTTTTCCTGTGCCGTAATGAGTTGTGAAGACAGGAACCGAAGCCTCTTCCCCGATTCCTGCAAGGCCTCCTCCGCTCTCTTGCGTTCAGTGATTTCCAATGTGGTCTCTACCACATCCGTAATATTACCTTGTATATCTCGAATNGGGTAGCCTCGTATGAACCANGCTTTCCCGTCGGAGGTATACGTTTCTATCTCTTGCGCATNTCCTGTTTCTATGGCTATCGCGATTGGACAGTCTGNGCATGGATCGCTGCGTTTAGCCCATACTTTATAGCAATGGCAGCCAACTAATTGTTCAGGGGTCATATCTGCCGATTTTCCTGCGGCCTTGTTTGCCCATAAAATCTTATATTCCTTGTCCTGAAGAACGACCAACTCATCAATGCTGTTCAGAATGGCCGCTTTTTCCTGTTCGCCTTTTCTCAAAGCCTTCTCCGCCGCCTTGCGCTCAGAGATATCACGGGCGACACCGATCCTGCCTACAGGATTCCCGTGAGCATCCAGCAGTGATGTTGTATTTAATTCAATAGGGACCCTTTTCCCATATTTATGTATAACCTCGACTTCATAAATCGGTATTGTTTCTCCGGAAAGGGCTCGTCTGAAACGGTCACTCGTTGATTCGATATATTCGGGGGCAAGGATTTCGGTGAAAGGGCGCCCTATAAAATCCTGGGCAGGGTATCCGGTAACATTTTCAAATTCAGGGTTAAGAAAGTTAAATCTTCCATTTGTATCTAAAGTAAAGACGCCATCGGTCATCGTTTCAATAAGTGTGCGATGCTTTTGCTCGCTCTCTCTCAAATTTTCATTAAATCGATTCAGCTCGGCCATCATATCATTAATAGCATTAATAATGCTGGTTAATTCCTTAGTACCTGAGGCCTTGCTTTGAGGTATAGGCTCATCAGTACCATCAAGATTGCAAGTAGATATGCTGGTAACAATTTCACTTACCGGCTTTGATAGTTTTTTGTTCATTATGAGTTGAAGAAAAAATATAAGGAAAGAAAAAACTGCTGCAAAAATCAAAAATATTTGAGCAACATGAAAGATAATGGCCCGAAAAAGTACGTCATTAGGGACGACGAAATAGAGCGTCCAGCCTATGGGTTTTTTAAGTGTTCCTCTGTAGCACAAATACTTTTTGTCATGATACGTGAATGTTTGAAGCCCTCTTGCGTCCGGATCGCTCCAATCTGTGAGTTCAAAGCCCAAATTATGTCGGCTATCAGCGAGCTGCCTATCAGGATGGTAAACTACGGTACCATTGGCAGAGAGGATAAACAGATATCCTCCTTTCAAAATCTCGCCCAGATTGAAATGTTCAGCCAGGGGAATAATGCCCTTGAGATCTTTCTCCAATACCAGCAACTTATTTCCAACGAGCGGGTAAAGAAAACTCACTACCGGCTGCTGACTAAACAGTGATTGATGCACCTTTGATGCTGGGATCTTCTGTGATATATACTCAATATGGGAAAGACTAATTCCTTGGTATTGTTCGTAAGGTTTGGGAATATGAATGATGCGATTATGGTAATCCAAAAGATAATACATATCTCGCAGATTCTGAAAATGGAGATTTTCCTGAAAATAGTTTATCACCACCGGCTCTGCACCATCCGGCATTTTTGCTATAACATGTTGAATGTATTCATGATACTGGTTAATATAATCAATTATAATTGCCTCACATGTTTTAGCTGTCGTGATCATAGCTGATGCATAATCACTCCTTTTTTTCTTAATTTCTACTGAAGCTACTATCAGGGAGGCAAGGAGATAAAAGGAGATCCCGGTAACAATAATGACACGCCTGAGTCTTGTGCGTAATGAAAGCCTCTTTGTCATTCTATCTGCCCTGCATGATAAAATTTGCCGTTCTTTATCCGGATTTCAAAGATAGGCCGGACAACATCACCGAAGGCATCAAACCTTACCGGCCCCATAACACTATCGAATTGTGATATCTCAAGGAGAGCTTCCTTAAGCTCTTGGACTGAAATTTCCGTACACTGTTTTAAGGCTTCTGAAATTATGTGGATAGCTTCATAGGACCGCACGGTGCGGGCAGTAACTGGCTTGTTAAATCTTTCTTTCACCGCTTTTGCAAAAGCCACATATTGAGGGTTGTTATATTGGGGGCTGATAAACGTAATGATAGTTAAACCTTCTACTGCTTGACCGCCGTAGCGCATTAGGTCAGGGGTCTGAGCCCACAAACTGGAGATAAGCTCCCCCTCAAACCCTTTGGCACGAAGCTTTTGGGCGGCAATCCCAGTCATTGTTACCTCCGTCAGCAGGATAATAGCATCCGGTTTTGGGTCCAGCAAGCCAGGTATGATTCTCTTCCAATCGGTTGTTTTTCGGGAATTGAACTGAATTGGGGTAATGTGGCCACGATAATATTTCCTTGTTTGTTCCACATAGTCCAACACGAAACTGGGATTCGACATATCCAGGAGGAAGGAAACAGTCTCTACCTGTCTTTTTGCAAGCAAGGCGCTTAGCGCTCGTCCATAAGCGTTATTATCTACAGAGGTTCGAAAAAAAAGGTCATCCTTTCCAGTCAACTTAGTTGTACCGGTAAACGGGGTAAATAAGAGTGTATTGTGTGAGGTCACATACGGATATGCCTTAAGGGTAGTCTCGGAGTAAGTATGACCAATGATAACCGGGACACCCTCCGCGATTAACTCCTTATCAGCCTGAAGAATCCCTTCGCCAGTGTTCTTGTCATCCTTTATCAACAGAGAGATGGGATGTCCGTGTACCCCTCCCTTCTTGTTGATCTCTGATACAGCAAGCATAGCGCCATCACGGATATACTCTCCTGCAGTGCCTCCTCGGCCGCTTAGATTAATCGAGAGACCAATTTTGATGGGTTCTTTTTTTCGATCACAGGCCCCAAGACAAGCTATCTGGGAAATAATTAGTGTTATAATTACAATAAAAAAGAGACCTTTTTTTTCTTTCATGATAAAAAATTTAGCAAAATTCAGATTATCTTTATATCCACTTTTAAGTAAATTAAATTATCAAAAGAATATCAGAATCACAAGTACTCTTTGCTCACAACACTCGAACTTGACCATCAAGATACAATTATCATATACTCTCTTATATTATGAAGGGGCACTCATTAAAGGGTAAGTCAAGAGAAAAAATATCAGAAGCCTGCCAGTAGCAGACAAGCATCGAGGCGAGCAGGTCGTAGCATGTTAATTAGGTTGTATCCTTGAGCATGGTTGGCATCTTACCTTATTTATGCGTCCCCTTTCTCGTTTTTCACATCATCTTGTATAAAAAGACGAAAACCTCACCTAGGTGCTTCGATTCGCACATGCTATTACATATTTTAATGAGTATAATCTTTACGATTGCTCACTCAGCACTTAGTCTTGCCCTCGGCCATGGGCCTTTTGGCAGTGAGCTCAAGACCGAACTGCTCGAACCGAATGGAGTAAATAAATACATCATCGAATTTATGAATCGAGGGACTACGGAGCAAAATCAACCACAGACCGTGATAATCTCTTAGAGCGGGATTTTGAATTGGACAAAGCTTAGGTGCGTAAGTATTTACATCAAATGTAATTTCCCCAAACCGTTAATCTGCACGGCTTCTATTCCGTTAGCGCCCTTTGACAGTCTCAGGACTTTCCGCTTCATAGAGGCAGGTGATTTCTATCGTAATAGTAAGAAAAAATTATTACGCCTTGTTACTGGGCTCGTTCCAGATAAAGATCTGGGAATTCCTTCTGGAGCTCATTCATGAGATCTTTAAGGGTTGATGAGAGGAGAAGACTGGAAATGAGAGAGCAGCAGACTTTACCGGGTCTTACTGGATTGAGAAAAACGGAGAGTTTCTTTTGCTCCGGATGGTAACGAAACCTTTCGACAAGCCCCAGCTCTGAGATCGCCACGTTTGTCTCGGGATCTTTCACTCTTTCAAGCACTGACTGTAGTTTCTTTTTCATTATTGCATCCATTTCTTAATAATAAGTACTTTACGGGCATTGTCAAATTTGACCACTTCCCCAAAATCCGAGATTGATTTTATACGAATTACTCTGTTTTGTTATTTCAACATGAAAAAACAATTTAAAGATCAGAAATCGATGTCACTTTAACCCATTGTTCCCCATCTCTCTATTTTCATGACTATTAGATGCCCTCAGCATGCACTTTGGGCACACCCGTGTCTCTCTCAAGACTTTAAAAACCTTTCTTTCTGTAATGTATTCTAAGTAGTGGCAAACTCCCATATTCTGAGGCGAATGTCATCAAAGAGTTGGCAAAGACCTCTTCTAACTTTTAAGAAAACCTGCCCGCCATGGAATACGATCTTACCGGCTAACTGATACAATCTCCATCGTATGGTTTGAACCTGGTGTCGATGCCATGAGGTAGCCAGGGTCTTTAAAATAAACAACCGAAAAAGATTATATGCTAAGATACCAATCCTAAAGAAGATGGCATTGGCCTCAAATTGCCCGCAGGGCATCCTTTCCATACCAAAGCCTATTTTTAGCTCCTTTATCCGGTTTTCACTACAATCACCTCTTTGATTGTACCACTTTACCACATCCTCTGCTGATTCCATCCTATTGGTAGCTATCACGGTATATTTTACACTCATCTCTTTTTCAGCAAACAGATTACTCTGAAAGGGTCTGCGTATAACAATAAGACGGAATGCTTCTTTTGTCTTGTTCATGGAGTGGACCGTCTCAGCAATATATCCATTCTTATACGGTGCCCAGTCCTCATTGGATATCGTCCTTATAGCCTCCAGCACCGCTTCATCAAGATCAGCTCCTATGGCAAATTGAATTCCCTCACTTTCACAGTAATTTATAATATCAGCTTGATAGCCAGCACTGTCAGATCTCAAAAACTTGATACTTTTTCCTTTAGGCATCTGCCTGACACAATACTTTATAAAGGCAAGGTTTCTGGTTGCAGGGGCTACATTACCCTCTCTGAATTCATCTCCCAGAACCAGACCGTTCTCTGCGATATGGCCTACAATTGGCATATAGCCCTTAAATCCCTTATAGGTCATTTTTGCTGATTGTTTCTCAGCTACAATACCTGTGGCATCTATATCAAGGGTGTAGGCCTTGATCCCATCATATTTCATCCCACGTTTTAGCAGTATTTGATTTGCTTTCTCAAAACCATAAAGACCACCATTTGCAGCCATGCTCCGAAGCCAGTCCCCAAAGGCATCTGAGGAGGGAATCCTCTCTAAAGGTAAGATCTCTCGTAGCCCCTCATCTACTCTTATCTGGCGGGTGTCTTCCAGGCTCCGACCACCACCATTGAGCATTAAAATGAGAGGGAATATATACTCAGATGGACTGTATCCAGCACCACTGCCGGGCTTGGGTAAATATCTGTCTACTGACTGTAACAATCCCAACCCTACCGCAAATTCACCAAGTAATGCTAAACCTGCATGAGGAGTTATCATGTCTCTGGTCATTTCTACCTTGAAAGGAAGTATTGTTTGTCGTATCATTGTTTTCACCTCGTTGGTTATGGTTTGATTTGTTTTTGAACACACGTATCTTACCGAATCAACGAGGTTTTTCAACTTTTTTGTTATGAAAATCGTTATTAATAGCGGGATTGGGGTATTGCTCATTGTTCAATAATTTAAACACCCAAGTTCCTAAAAATCCGCCTGCGCCGGTAATTAATATTTTCATTTCAAAACGTTAATTATTTCCTTATACTCATTTACTTTTTCTTCAATTTCGTAATGGTGTTTTAGGACGGGGATAATATCTATACCCCTTATCCAGTACATTTCATTTTCACATGGATTAAGCAAACCATATGGCCCATCATATTCACCAAATGCCAATCGCACTAATATGTCAGGCATATTGCATCCTGTTTTAGTGATAAAATGATGAGTCGTAAAAAACTTTGCAATATTTATTTCTGTTGGGTTAGGTACGCTATTATAATCGTACGTAAAGTCTACACTAAATATACCGTGAGGTTTTTTATCAGCGGATTTGATACACAATATAGCTAATTCATCTAATTTAGGGTCATTAGTAGTGACACCGGTACCAGTTAAACCGGTAACTCCTGACTGAGCTCTATTTGCGAATGCCCAATATAGTCGTCTTCTCCCCTGAGCAACAACAAGCTCTCCATTAATCCATATTGACTGCCATGTAACTGTATTTTGAGAATCACCCAAATGTTGTGCCGCAACGGTATGCCCCCACATATTTCTTGATTCAATATGTGCTAAGGCCTCTTCGAACGTAGATCTGGATAACGACCCCTTACCAGCAGCTCCGATTGTTTCACGAATCCAAATCTCTTTTCCAAATTTATCAAAAGCCATCTTTAAATCATTTTTTTCATTAATGGTAATATTTTTTGGTACAGTTATACCTGCTTTTGACCAAACTTTATATGAACTATTTTTATCTCTTAGCAATTCTATTGTTTCTTGATTGGGCATGAACAACTTACATCCTGTAGACTCAATCTCAGCTCTATGTTTTCCAATCGTGTAAGCTTCAATTTCTGGCTGCGAATGAAGAAAATCTATTTTTTCTTTTTTAATTATGTATTTGATAAAGGACAGGTATTCTGGGTCAGTTGCCTTGGGACATAGATATGATTTATCTACTTCAGCTCTGTGGATATTATATTTATCACAATCAGTTCCCACTATATAATATTTTTCTTTTTTGGGATCAGCGTTTCTTAAACTTCGTGTAAAACTTAAAGTAGATGGGCCACCACAAGCAGTTGCAAGAATTCTCTTCATGATTTCACCACATAATTAATGGATTATTGAAAAAATTATTTCGAACTGGCAGATAGAATAGCTACCACCTTCTCAGCATGTTCATAGCCGGTAATGCATATTGTTCCGTTTAGGATACAATCCACAAAATGCTCAATCTCAACTTTCAGAGGTTCTTTCCACTTAATTTTTGGCAAAACTATTTCCCCGAAACGATGATGAAATGTAAATTGGTTGGGATCATCAAAATCCATGTGTTCCCCTAATACCGCCTTACGATCAATCCCTTTGTCATAAATGGCAACTTTATTCTCAGCAATATCATCGTATACAACCATTTTTTTTGAGCCAACCACTGTCATCTGCCTAACCTTGTGTGGATCAAGCCAGCTTACATGGATATTCGCCATGATGTTTTTAGGGTAAATCACATTAAGAAAGACAACATCATCTATACCATTTTGAACATAATCCATCCCCCTTCTCAATATAGACACTGGTTCAGGATCACCCAACCAGTACTGAATAATGCTGATATCATGCGGGGCAAGATTCCACAGCGCGTCCACATCCGATCTTATCCTGCCCAGATTTATCCGC
>JGI10211J34971_10004672_pt1 | contig 10840 bp, 11 predicted proteins | sample Etolagsediment_FD_34971 | JGI IMG/M metagenome (IMG submission 34971)
TGCAAGGGCCGGGGTTGGTTTGGACAACATAGACGTTGAATTTGCAAAATCCAGGGGCATAGAAATAATAAACACTCCTGAAGCTCCCTCTGAGGCAGTTGCAGAGCTTACAATCGGCCTGATATTCTCACTCCTGAGAAAAATTCCCCAGGCAGACTCCTCCACAAAAGCAAAGCGCTGGGAGAAAAAGCAGCTCAAAGGAAGGGAGCTTGCAGGCAAAAGCTTGGGAATTATTGGCTTCGGCAGGATAGGCCACCTCGTTGGGCAGTATGGAAAAGCCCTTGGAATGAAAATACTGGTTTGTGACCCGCATGGAAAAGAAGACGCAAAACTCCAGGAAGTTGGCGGGAAGCTTTGCTCCCTGGACGAGCTTCTGGAGCAGTCTGACATAATAACCCTGCATATTCCACATACCCCAGAAACAGAAGGAATGCTCGGAGAAAATGAATTTTCGCGAATTAAACGGGGAGCTTTCCTAGTAAATACGGCCAGAGCTCCGATTATAGACGAAAAGGCGCTCATTAATTCCCTTAAAAATCAAAATCTGGCCGGAGCTGCCTTGGATGTATTCTGGTATGAGCCCCCATTTGACTCTGAAATAATCACACTTGACAATGTTATCCTTACCCCTCACCTTGGCGGCAACACCTACGAGGCCCAGGAGAGAATCGGCCAACTTCTTGTCAAAAAAATTAAGAGATTTGTTGAAAATGCCTGAAGAATATGAACTTTTAATCTCGGAGAAGCCCAAGGTCAGCTTGAGGATAGCAGAGGCCCTAGCAGATGGCCCTGTAAGGAAGGAGACCTACAAGAAAGTTTCATACTACATACTAACTCGTGGCGGAAAGAAAATAGTTGTTGCCCCGGCAGTTGGCCACCTATTCACTCTCAAGCAGGACGCGGGAGCGTACGGCTACCCAATATTCNACATAAAGTGGATACCCTCGTACGAAGCCAGCAAAACCTCACTCTTCACAAAGGACTACGTAAACTGCCTGAAAAANCTTGCAAAGGGTGCAGCCTCATATGTAAATGCATGCGACTTTGACATAGAGGGCAGCCTCATCGGCTACAACGCACTCAAATTCATCTGCGGAGAGAAAAGCACCGAGAATGCAAAAAGAATGCGATTCTCAGCACTTACCAAACAAGAGCTGACAAAGGCCTACGAAAACAAGGACCCTCAATTGGATTTCAGCATGGTGAATGCCGGAATAACCCGGCACATGCTGGACTGGTATTGGGGCATCAACACCTCAAGAGCATTGTCCTACGCCTACAAGGCAGTCTCCGGCAGGTACATGACCCTCTCTGCAGGCCGAGTACAGACCCCTACCCTCAGAGTCCTATATGACCGGGAGAAGAAAATCCAGGATTTCAAGCCAACCCCCTACTGGGAAATCACAGCAATCCTCTCAAAAAACAACTTTGATTTCACCGCCATTCATAAAACGGAGAAATTTCTGGACTCAAAAGAGGCAGAAAATACCCATAAAAGGTGCAAAAATCAAAACGGAGCTGTAAAAAAGCTCCAAAAAAGAAAATTCGAGCAAAAAGCGCCTTTTCCATTCAACCTTGGTGACCTACAGTCAGAGACCTACAAGCTTTTCAAATACTCCCCAAAGATGACACAGGCCCTTGCCCAGAGCCTTTACGAGCAGGGCCTAATTTCCTACCCAAGGACCAGTTCTCAAAAGCTCCCTCAGGGAGTCTCACCAAAAGACCTTCTCAAGAAGATTGGCTCAATAAAGAAATACACAAATCTAATTGCGGACGTCCTTTCCTTGCCCAAGCTCAAGCCCAACGAGGGCTCAAAGACTGACCCGGCACACCCCTGCATCTACCCAACCGGAGAGCAGCCCAAAAAGCTAACCAAGCCGGAGGAAAACCTCCTCGACCTAGTTGTAAAGAGGTTCTGTGCCTGCTTCGGAGATCCTGCAGTCAGGGAAACTGTTACAGTTGAAATTGAAATCAGCGGAGAGCCATTTGTGGCCAGCGGAACAAGGACTGTAGAGAAGAACTGGCACCTCCTATACGCCCCCTACGTAAAGCTCAAGGAAGAGTCGCTGCCCGAGCTCAAAGAGGGCGAGCAGCTGGATGTAAAATCACTGGATCTAGCAGAAAAAGAGACCCAGCCCCCTTCAAGGTTTTCCCAAGCGGGCATAATAAAGAAGATGGAGCAGATTGGCATTGGAACCAAGGCAACCCGGGCAAACATACTCCAAACACTATACGACAGGAACTACATTGCCGGAACCCAAATAGAGGTAACCGGCCTCGGCGGCACAATAGTGAAAACCCTGGTAACATATGTCCCAGAGCTCACCTCAGAAGAACTGACGCACCGCTTTGAAGAGGACATGAAAAAAATCCAGGAGGGCAAGCTGCAGAAGGACTCAGTAATCGAGGATGCAAAGAAAGAGCTCAAGAAGCTAACCGAGAAGTTCAAGGCCCACGAGGGCGAAATAGGGAAGAAACTAACAGAGAGCTACTTCAGCACAGCAAAGACGCAGAACACAATCGGCGTCTGCCCCAAGTGCGGAGCCGACCTAATCATAAGGGTTTCAAAGCGCACTGGAAAGCAGTTTGTTGGCTGTAGCGCATACCCCAAGTGCGACGCAGGATACCCACTGCCGCAAAATGCGCAAATAATCAAAACAGAAAAGAAGTGCGAGCACGACGGCCTGCCTATAATTGAGGTGAGGCGGCGCGGAAAGCGGCGGTTCACAATGTGCATAGACCCGAAATGCCCCTCAAAAGCAAGCTGGGGCAAGGCTAAGTCGAAGTAGCCACTGTCCCTTCTGGCAGCACCTTAGTGCCACTTGAAGTGCCAACAACCACTTTTTGAACCTTCTCCTTCCTGAAAATCCCATTCTCAATAACCCCTGGGATGTTGTTAATAATCTTCTCTAGCTGCTCAGGCTTGAAAATGTGCTCAAACTTGGCGTCAAGTATGTACATGCCGTTGTCAGTGACGAAGGGCTTGTTGTAGGCTCCTGCGGTCCTCTGCGAAACAGATGCGCCGAGCGCCTCAAGCTCCCGCTTCGTCTGGTACCATGAGAATGGCAGGACCTCAACCGGGACTGCAAAGCTGCCCAGTATGTCACTGAGCTTTCCCTCATCCACAACCACAACGAAGTTTTCAGCCCGGTAGTCAATAATCTTCTCCCTCGTGAGGGCCCCGCCACCGCCCTTTATCAGGTTAAGGTCCTTGTCAACCTCATCGGCTCCGTCTATTGCAACGTCAATCCTGTCAACTGAATTTATGTTAACTGTCCTGAGTCCCAGCTTCGCAGCCTTCTGCTCCGTGTCTATTGAAGTTGACACTACTGAAACATCAAGGCTTCCAGCCTGGAAAATCTCCCCAAGCTTTTGAATGGCATAGTAGACTGTTGAGCCGGTCCCAAGGCCGACAATCATGCCGTCCTGAATATACCCAACAGCAGCTTCTGCTGCGAGCTTCTTAAGATCCTCGCTCATTCCAGCACCCCCGCAATCTCGCCTGCAAGCGAAACTCCTACCTTCTCATTCACTATTGAGTCTGTTGTAACCAAATAATCAGAAACTTTGCCCAGCTTCTCAATTGCATCATCGCCAAAAACACCATGCGTGGCTGCAGCAAAAACCTTGGACGCTCCTGAGCCCTTTGCCTTCTCAATCGCCCTCTTCATGGTACCGCCCGTGCTTATTATGTCATCGAGCACAAGGACGTCCTTCCCCTTAACATCAAGCTCGCCTTCCATGGAAACCTCGTAGTCCCCAGTCCGGGTCTTCTTGAACTTGCCGTGCTCATCATTCTCGCCAATTGCATTTGCAACAAGCTCGCTCGCGCCAAAGTCCGGGGAAATCACAAACAAAGAACCTACACCAAACTTCTCCTTCACGTGCTGGACAAGCAGCTTTCCAGCGCTCAAATTCTCCGCGCCCAGGCCATACAAGTCATACTTCCCATACTCGGACATGTAGTGGGCGTCAATTGTTATGAGCCTTGAAAAGCCCGCGCCCTGAAGGGCCCTTGAAACCGCCCTCAGGCTCAGTGCCTCACCCCCCTTGAAAATCTTGTCCTGCCTCGCGTACGGGAAATAGGAGAAAACCACTGTCAGCTTCTCAGCGCCAAGCTCCTTCGCGGAGTCCGCCGCAAGCAGGAGCTCAACCAGCGCATCATTCGGATTCGGGTGGCTGCTCTGGACAAAGATAACCTCCTTTCCTTGGAGCTCAGACTCAATCCTGCAGTAGACCTCCCCATCCGGNAATTTCCTTGTGGAGTAATTGGCCAGCTCAAAGTCGCCTTCCTTGGCAATCTTGCTCCCAAGCCCCTCAGCATTTGAACATGCAACAATCACTTTCATACTTCAACACCAAACCCTTCTCGGCCCAGCAGTTCCATTTCATCTATTATAAGATTTCCCCTTAAGAATACTTTTGTAATGTCCCCCTTAACCTTCCAGTTCTCGTAGGGCGTCCAGCCGCACCTGGAGTGCAGGCTCTCCGCGGAAATAACCCTTTCCAGGCCATTGTCCACAACAACAATATCCGCATCCTTGCCAACCTCTATTGATCCCTTGTCCTTTAGCCCAAGGATTTCCGATGGCCCCTGCGACGTGAGCCTTGCAACCTCTTCCCAGCTCAGCTTGTTGCTGTTTACAGCATTCATGAGGAGCAGCAAATTGGTCTCCACACCTGGAAAACCTGAAGGGGGGTTCTCGGACTGCTTTTCCTCGGCCGTGTGCGGGGCGTGGTCAGTTCCAATACAGTCAACCTTTCCAATCCTCTCCCAAAGCCCCTCAACCTCTTTCCTTGGCTTGAGTGCTGGGTTTACCTTTGCAAAGGGTCCCAGCTTTTTGTAAGCACCACTGTCCAAGAACAAATGGTGCGGAGTGAACTCGCAAGTTGCCATCTTGCCCGAGGACTCTATCAGGTCAAATCCCTGCGGAGTACTGACGTGGCAAAAATGAACATAATTAGTCCCAAAATCCATTCCGAGAATTCTCTTTACTGCAGTGACCTCTGCCTCAACAGACCTCACCTTTGTATGAGCACTTGGCTTGCCTGACGAAAACTTTTTCATGTTCTCCTGTATAGTTGCCGGGTCTTCGGCATGCACCGCAACCAACTTCCNGTCAAGCCTCTTCAGCGCATCCTGGAGCGTATCATAATCCGCCCTCTCGGGGGCGTCAATGTAAACCTTGAACCTGTCCCCAATCAGAGAGCCAAGATTGTCCCTTGTAATCTCGAAATAAAACCCATAATCAACATAGCTGTTCTTTGCATGCCTCCTCTTCACTTCAAGCGCCCTGGTGCAGTCAACCCTTGGCTTGTTGTTCGGCATGTCAATGACTGTTGTAACCCCGCCGAATGCAGCTGACATGCTCCCGCTCTCGAAATCCTCCTTGTGCGTGAACCCAGGGTCCCGGAAGTGGACGTGCGGGTCTATCAACCCCGGCAGTACAATCCTGCCGCCAATGTCAATTACTATATCCGCATCCTCGCTCAGGTTCCTTGCAACTGCAGAAATCATCCCAGAATCAATAGCAATATCGCCATCAATAATTCCAATGTCCCTCACTATCCTGCAGTTCTTGAGCAAAAGGTCAACAGCCATACCAACTCTCTATAAAACTCTGCTTATTAAATGCTTTCTATAAGTAGCAGCTTTTGCCCGAAGGCTCTCGCTTCGCCTTCCCGAAATCCTTCAGTTTTGAGATGACCTTGCCGTCAAAAACAGGCCCGTCCGCGCAAACCCTCAGGCCGTCAATCATGCAGCTCCCACACAGGCCCATCCCGCACTTCATGTACCTCTCCAAGCTTGCCTGCATCGGAACCTTGCTTTTCGTGCAAATGTCCAAGACGCCCTTCATCATTATCTCCGGCCCGCAAGTATAAACACGGTCAAACTTGCCAACCTCCTTTTCAAGTACTTCCGTAACAAGCCCCCTGTGCCCCTCAGAGCCATCGTCAGTGGCAACCAGAACTTTCCCGCACTTTTTAAACCTGTCCAAGAACAGCAAGTTCTCTTTGTTCCTAGCGCCCACAATTGCTGTAACNCCAAGGCCAAGCCTCTTGGCCTCCTCCGCCAAAAATATAAGCGGAGCAGAGCCGCAGCCACCGGAAACTACACAAACCTCTTTTCCCTTCAGCTCGAATCCCTTCCCATAGGGTCCCCTCAGCCCTATAAACTCACCAGCCTTTTTCCCGTTAATTGCCTTTGTTGCCTCGCCAACCTCGTAAACGCTTATCCCAACGCGCTTACCGTCTGAATAGGATACAGAAATGGGAATCTCGTCAACTCCCGGTATCCAGACCATTAAAAACTGGCCGGGCACAACCTTGCCCGGAAAATCAAAGAAAAAGGATTTGGTGAGGGGAGATTCTTCCCTTACTTCCACTATCCCATATGTTCTCTTGACGCTTTGCATCTCTATTTCTTCTTCCGCGCAACAGCCTCGACCTCTTCGATGCTTGGTGTTGTGGATATTGTGAAGCCGACCCATGCCATTATCAGCACAGTCATAACCACAATTGTTGATACCACAATCTCCATTGCCCAAAGTGCGAAGCCGCCGAGGAGCGCCCAAAAGTAAATAGCGCCAATTAGAAGCGCTATTATAATCATTACCCCGCCAAAAGCTTTGTCACGGCCGCTCATCTAACCACCTCCATGTGCTAAGCCTACTAGCTCTTTGATGCTTTTAAAGCTTTTTCTAGTCATGAATTCCTCAATTTCTTTTGAAACCTTTTTGAAAACATCAATTCCCTGATAATAAACTGCAGTTCCGATTCCAACTGCGCTCGCCCCGGCCATCAGCATTTCGATTGCGTCCTGGCCATTTGAAATGCCCCCAAGCCCGATTATGGGAATCTTAACATTTTCATAAATATCAAAAACATGCTTCACTGCTATCGGCCTTATTGCAGCGCCGGAGAGCCCCCCAACCCTGTTTGAGAGTATCGGCAAATTGGTCTCTATGTCTATTGCCATGCCAGGGCCAACTGAGTTTATCGCTGTTATTGCATCAGCCCCCGCCTCCTCAACTGCCTTCGCGACCTCAACAACCCTGTCCGCATTCGGGGTGAGCTTTACAGTTACTGGAACCTTAACAGCAGCCTTTACCTTCTTTGTAACTTCTGCCGCAGAAACAGGGTCCTTCCCAAAGAGTGTGCCCTTCCCGACATTCGGGCAGGAAACATTCAGCTCGATCATGTCCGGGCCTGCCTCCTCTATCTTGGCTGCAACTTCTGCAAACTCGTCTGCTGTGCCGCCGAAAACGCTGGCTATAACCGGAACGCCACCCTTCTTGGCCTCGGAGAGCTCCTCGAAGTAATTGCCAACTCCCGGGTTCGGCAGCCCCATTGCATTCAGGATGCTGCCCTCTCCAAGCTCGACGACAGTAGGATTCTTATGGCCCTCTCTTGGCACCGTTCCCAGGGACTTCGTTGTAACAGCACCCGCGCCCTCCTCGGCAATCCTCCTAAGGCTCGGGCCAGTGGTTCCAAGAACTCCAGAAGCAAGAACAGTAGGGTTTTTCAGCTTTATGCCCGCGACCCTTGTCTCAAGCATCCCCATTACTGGTATCTCCCGCTGCAAGTGGCCTCTTCGTAGCGCACGCCACCAGCAGTTGTGTAGCCAACCTTTACTGACTTGACATACCTAGAGCCTGTTGTGCCTATAACCGAAGATGCCCCCTTAAGGGTCACGACCTGGTCCGGCACTATTTCAGTTGGTTCAAAGGCGTTGAACTTCAGGTTGTCTATTGACAGCTCAGAAACGGTTATGTCATTTGAAAATGAGCTCTTCAGGGTTATCTCAAAGTCCCCCTCAGCCTCGAGGCTGTGCCCCTGGTAGATAAAGCTGCTGAAGCCTGTGCACTCTGAAGTGCCTATGCCCCCGCTTGGGGCGGCCTCGCCCCCGAGCTGGTCAAGTGCAAACAGCGCAACGAAGATTACAATAATTGCAATGCCAAGCAGTGCCACAACCTTCTTGTTCTTCTCAATGGAGCTTATAAAATTCTGCGTAACAGCCTTCCTCGCGTATTGGTGCTCCTCCTCGGAATGCACCACCTTTCTAATGCCCCTTGGCGGCTTCACAAGCTTTATTGGCTTCCGCGGCGGAGCCTCCTTGTAGACTGGCGGCAGTTCCCTCGGTATCGGCTTTGGCTGCGCAGTAACAACATCAAATGCCTCATTAATTTCCTTAGCAGAATAGCCCAGCCTTCTCAGGGCGAGCTTTATGCCATCGNGGGAATACTTCTCGTCAAGCTTGGTTCTTATGTATTTTACAAGGTTTTCCTTTACCATACTCCACACCTTTCTTTGTAATCCTAAACTTTATATTACTATCTTCCCTCAGGAACGGGTGCTTCTTAATGGTAGCTATTCGCTCTCCTGGTTTATTACTCTTTTCCAAGCCGAGCACGACCTTTGACCAATACATCAGTACATCCCCGCCAACTGGCACAATTTCCTCTTCCTTGAAGCTGGAATAAACCTGGTTGCAAATCAGCACGGCAACCTTCCTCTCCCTGGCAAGCCTGGACAGCGCAGCCATCTGCCTGCCCAGTTCCCTGGCCAGCTCAAGGACTTCCCTCCTGTCGTTCGTAACCTCAAGCCTGTACAGGCTCACAATTGAGTCAATCACAACCAGCCCAAAATTGCTATTCACGGCCATCTTCAGGTTATTTACAATGTCCCTCTGCTGCTCAAATGAGTATGGCTGCAATAGCACAACATTCTTCGCAAGCCCCATGTCTCCGGCCGAGACCTGCCTGAACCTCTCCAGGTTGAACCCCCCTTCGGTGTCGATGAAAAAAACCTTCCCACCTTTCTTTGCGACATCCATCGCGCAGGCCAGGCAGATTGAAGTCTTTCCCGAGCCGGCAGGGCCGTAGATGTGAGCAATTGTCCCCGGCTCTATTCCGCCGCCAAGGAACTTATCAACCTCCCCGCTGCCCGTAGATATGAATTCATTGTCCAGCTTGCTGACCCAGTTGCTGACCCTGTTTTTCGATATGCTCTGCCTGCTCCCAATCTTCCTTATAATCATACGAGCTCTTCCAATGCAAGCTATATATGGTTGTTTTAACTTTTCGCGGTTAGCACCCAAATATTTAAATATACCTTTTGCTATCATTTGCTATCAAATACTATGACTGACTCAATCCAGCTTAACTTAAGAATCTCCGGAAGCCTCCTGGAGGACATCGAGACAGTTTGCCGCCTGCTCAACATCAGCAAAACAGACTGGGTCAGGCTCACGCTGGCAAGGGAGGCCTTTGAGGAGAAGAACCACCTCCTCCAAGAGATGAAGCTGCGCCGGGCAAAGAAAGCCGTGGCAAGGGAATTCGAGCAGGACATATTCCAGGAAATCCGCTCAATGGAAAACATGATGCAGTCAATGCTCAAAGAGCACGAAAGAATAATAAGGGAGCTTGCCAAGAGGTAAAGAAATGGCCGATAAAAAAGAAAAATCTGAAATTGAACTGAAGGTTGCAAAAGCAATGCCAGAGGATGCTGAAAAGGGCATCATCCGAATGGACGCAAAGTCCATGGATTCTATAGACATCGCCCCCGGCGACATAGTCGAGGTCGAGGGCGAAAGGGCCTCGGTTGCAGTAGCTGCGAAGGCATACCCAAGCGACGTAGGCCTCGGTGTAATCCGAATGGACGGCCTCCTGCGAAGAAACGCAAGCTCTGGCATCGGGGAGCTTGTCAGGGTAAGGAAAGCAGAGGTAAAAGAGGCTGAAAAGGTGGTCCTCGCCCCTGCACAGCAGGGAATACAAGTCCAGCTGGTGGGAGGGGGGCTTGAAAAAAGCCTTATGGGCCGACCTGTTATGAAGGGCGATGTAATCTCTCCAATGAGGCAGACACGGCGGACCCAGGAGCCATTCCAGGACATATTCTCATTAATGGGCGAAGGCGGCTTCTTCGGCTTCGCAGGGCTGAAGTTCATTGTCGCAAGCACCAAGCCGAAAGGCCCAGTAATAATCACAGACATGACCGAGGTGGAGCTAAGCCCACAGGCTGTTGAAGTTAAGGAGCTAGAGGGCATCCCCCAAGTCACTTATGAAGACATTGGCGGACTTAGCAATGCAATTGCAAAAGTCCGTGAAATGATTGAGCTTCCTCTCAAGCACCCGGAGCTATTCGAAAGGCTGGGCATAGAGCCTCCAAAGGGAGTCCTCCTATTCGGCCCGCCTGGCACGGGGAAAACCCTGCTCGCCAAGGCAGTTGCCAACGAGACCAACTCAAACTTCGTCGCAATAAACGGCCCGGAAATAATGAGCAAGTGGTACGGCGAGTCAGAAAAGCAGTTGCGAGAAGTATTCGAGAATGCAGAGAAGGACGCGCCAAGCATAATATTCATTGACGAAATAGACGCCCTTGCACCAAAGAGGGAAGAGGTCACAGGAGAAGTTGAGCGCAGGGTTGTTGCCCAGATGCTCGCCTCAATGGACGGCCTCAAGTCCCGCGGGAAAGTTGTTGTCATCGCAGCGACAAACCGCGCGGAGGCCCTGGACGAGGCGCTCCGCAGGGGTGGCAGGTTCGACCGCGAGATAGAAATTAGGTGTCCCGGACAGGAAGGGCAGGAAAGAGGTCCTGCAAATCCACACAAGGGCAATGCCCCTTACACAAGGGGTAAACCTCGAAGAGCTGGCTGAAATAACCTACGGCTACGTTGGAGCAGACCTTGAAACACTCTGCAAGGAGGCTGCAATGTCTGCACTGAGACGGGTCCTTCCAAAGATAAACCTTGAGGAAGAGGGGAAAATCCCACAAGAAATCCTGGAAAACCTGCGCGTAACGCAAGCAGACTTCAAGAACGGCTTGAAGAACGTGTCCCCAA
>JGI10211J34971_10004674_pt1 | contig 10840 bp, 12 predicted proteins | sample Etolagsediment_FD_34971 | JGI IMG/M metagenome (IMG submission 34971)
GCCGCCGCAATGAGAACTATCTCGGCGCTGGCCGATGAAAGCAACAGGTATTTCGACCGGCAGCAGCCCTGGGAAACCATCAAGGCCAACCCCGAGAAAACGAGGACGACACTCACCGCTGTAATAAATGCTGTGAAGATTCTGACCATTTATCTAAAACCCGTACTGCCGGCCTATGCCGGAAAGGTCGAGCGGTTCCTCAATGTCGCGCCGCTTGGCTTTGCCGATGTTGACAGCGTGTTGGAAGAACATAAAATAGGCCGCTTCGAGCGATTAGTTGAACGAGTTGAAAAGGAAAAGATTGAAGCGATGATTGACCAAAGCAAGGAACAGGCGCCGGATGAGGCGTCAGGTGAACAGATAGCCCCGGCCGAACCCATAGAGCCGGAGTGTACGATTGAAGATTTTATGAAGGTTGACCTGCGAATCGCCAAAGTTACTTCCGCCTCGCCCGTTGAGGGGGCCGATAAGCTCCTGCGGCTGGAACTGGACCTCGGCGGTATCAAAAAGGAAGTCCTCGCGGGGATTGCCCAGGCCTATAAGCCCGCAGATTTGGTCGGCAAGACCGTTGTCTGCGTCGCGAACCTGAAGCCGCGAAAGATGAAGTTCGGAGTTTCCGAAGGAATGATTTTAGCTGCCGGCTCCGGCGACAAGGATATATTCATGCTTACCGTTGACGACGGTGCTAAGCTGGGCCAGCGCGTACATTAAACGGTTGGAGAGATGAAATGAGGCAAACTATCGAAGAAATTGCCGGCGAAGACGGCCGATACGCCGTTGGCGCCCTGAAATTCGTTTATGAAGGTCTTGGAGCAACTATCCGGCAAATAAGAGAAGCCCAGGGCCAGGACCAGCCGCATCATATAACAGGCGCTGAACTTTCCAAAGGCCTTGCGCAATTGGCAATTGAAAGGTGGGGCAGGTTAAGCAGGATGGTCCTGAACCACTGGGGTGTCAGGACAACAAGGGATCTCGGCGAGATTGTTTACCTTATGATACACCATAAGTGGATGACGGCCCAGGAAACCGACAACATTGAAGATTTTGACGATGTTTACGATTTCGAGGACATATTCGAAAAACAATTCAAGTTCCACCTCCAATAAAAACCGCACGGCTTGTCATTCCCGCGGAAGCGGGGATCCAGGACTCTATTCACTATTCACTATTCACTATCGACTAACGACTAATAAGCCCTGCCCGGCACGTGTGGCAGCCTCTAATCTGAAGGATTTGGGGATGGCTGCTTTCCTCCGTAGATTTAGCGAAGGGGGGAGCGAAGTCCAATGGCCGCCCCCACGCCCCCCCGTCATTGCGAATTTATCCCTTAGGGAGCGGCGCCACCGTTGTCATACCGGCCTTGAGCCGGTATCCAGAAAAAAACTCCATCGCGCAGCCGTTCCACAACTAAAAACCTTGTCCCGCACGAGCTTGTCCTGAGCGAAGCCGAAGGGATGCGGGATCTAACTCAAAACCTTGTCCCGCACTTGATGCGGGATCTAATTCAAAACTAACTTTCCCGCCTGCCCTCCATTGCTTTATAAAGAGCCTTTTCCAAATAAACATCAAGCTGCGCGAAGAGAAAGGCAGATTAAGGGCTTCTCAAAAGAAAAGAAACAAGACCTAATCAAAGGACTCACTAAGTGAGTTTACACTGAGCTTCGGAGTTTACCCTGAGCGCAGCCGAAGGGAAGGGAAGTGAGACCTGCTCGGAAAGCTTCTAATGTCTCTCTACCCGCAGGCCTCGAACCATATAAGGCCGGACTTATATCAACACAAGGTGTCCTTTCTTAACAACTAACCACAGAAGCAGTATCTCGAAGGAAAAACGGGTCCCCATTTTGCAACGTCGAAGTAGTCGAATGGGCAAAGTTTACCCTGTTAGAGCTTTCATGCAACCATCTTGAACCTTCTTAAAATTTATGCCCAAGGTACTCTAAAGGACCCACCTCAATCCACCTTTTCTATTGATCCACATCAAAAACCATCTCACATATAATCTGTCCCGTTCATACATGATCGTTTGGCCCTAAAGGGCCTGCCAAAGTCTCAACTCTTGTCCGCTAACCTTCATTAATCTTTTGATTCTGCTGTTTCTATCGTTTCTTCTTCTTAGCCTTCATCGTTGCTAATATGTAATGAATTCTAATTGCCTCCAGCCAACCTATGACGTATGGCATGCATAAGAGCAATAATAGCATCCGTTAGACTGCGAATAGTGTTTCTTTGCTTCTCGCACAGCTCCGGCACAACCAGAAAACTGACCTAAATAAATCCTGTTTTCTGTATTTGGCATATAAGAACATCCATCTTTATGAACCTCATGGTCACCATTAGCCTGTGCATTTTTGTTTACATAGTATCTGTACATAATTTAACTCCATTTAATAAAATTTAAAAACTTATACTACTTCCTTCTTCTTTTTCTTGTCCCGCATTTGGTTTGCTCGCAAGGTTAGTGACTGCCCCAGGTTCCCCAGTTTCCACAATAAGAAAATTTCAGACAAATTCTATATCACCAACGAGTCTTTTGTACACATCACGCGAATGAACCTTACATCTGATTTCTTTGCCTTTGATTTTCTTTTCAAGATTGGCTTTTGCAAGTAATCCTGCAGGCGTATTTAACTCTGGTGTATTTATTCCAATGATTCTAATACGCTCAGTATTACCGTAGTTAAATTTGTTGTTTTTACCCACATGTGTGACACTTATGTCAAATGTGTCACCGTCGACAACTTTCGATACCGGACCTCTAACAATGTCATACATTTTATACTCCTTAACATATTTGTGACAAAAATCAGCATTTAGATTAACCATTGTATGATTGGTCTGCCAACATTGTCAGAACCAATCCTGTATATCCGAGAGGAAACGCCTCCTCCCAAATTTCACATTCACTTTTTCTATTAGAAAACCATACCCCTGAATCTGATTTTTTTTCAAAAATTTTTCCACTTCCTTGATTTTGAGCAGCTTCTGCGCTGGCACTGTTCCATGGAATATCTTTGCGCCCCCTCCACTTAAAGCCTATATAGTCCATCTCCTCAGATGGCCAGTAAAACCGTTGTCGGCCATCTTGCGAAAGAATAACGCCACAACGATCTGGAGTTGTCTTTACATACCTTACAGCCATAGCGGTTGCTGAAACCTGTAGTTCATTTGCTATGTTCAGCAAATCTTTTAATGTCAGAAACTTTCGCTTAGAAGTTAGTTTTGTGAGATAGTTTTCTGGTACCAGCAAATGCGAAGCAAAGTCATCCGCTTCCCTTTCGAGCCTCTTTCCGCTAATAAAACCTGGCTTCGAATAATGTGCCTTCCCGTTGAGTAGCAAGCTTCTATGCTCAGGGATATAAAAGTGCCCTAATTCGTGAGCAATTGAAAATCTAACTCTTGAACTTCTTACTACAGGATGATAAAGGATAAATATATTTTTGTCTTGGATATATTCTATCCTCCCATCAAATTTATCCCCATAATTCCCTGGCCTTGGTCGAATATTTCCTTCTCTTTGAATTATCTTATCTAGATCGATCGGCAAATCGGTATCTTCATGGAGAGCATCAATTATTTGTCTAACTTCAGGATTCATCGTTCTGTTCATTTTTCTTTTTTTCTTCTTCCGCTAGAGCCTTTTTCCTCTCTTCATCTATCTTGTGGAGGGTCTCTTCGTCAAGTCCTGTTCCTTCTTTGTCACGATTAATTCCAACAACTTCTCTTTCTAATTCTTCGCTGACTATAATGTCCTGTGAATGTCTTTCGGAGGTTACTTTCTTATTCTCAAGAAGTTTTTCTATGAAGTCAGTTCCCCACGAGTTAATCGACTCTTTATCTTCCTTCGATAAGCAGGTAGGTTGATCAAACAACTTTTCCGCTTGTTCGTCTGAGAGTTCTTCAGGAAAGTCAAGCCGGAAAGCTGCTGCTAACAAAGCCTCTAAAGCTCTTTCTTCTTTATTTTTTTTGTTTTCGTTTGTATTAGTCATCAATCCAGTCTCCATAACCGGTTGTTGTTAAAGCTTCCTTGACTTTTTTGTATACTTCCTTTTTTGCACTCCTAACTGCTACTGCAGTAACATCTTCGTTATATATTTGCATTATTCGTTCTTTGATTTCAATGTCGTTCAATAAATTTGGAAATTCTTCTTTTATTATTTCTGCCACCTGCCGTTGGCGTAGCTTTAGCTTTGGTATCATACTTCTAATCGTGTCCAGGATAATGTCTCTTTGTTCATTTTGCTGTGCACATTGCCAGGCTTCATGAATATTTGAGTCCCGTATTGTTTCTGCCACAGAATCCACCAGAACATCTTTATTTGTATCTCTCGTTCTTTTCTTGGCATATTTCCACCTGAGCCAATCAATCGCCTCATTTGATGCGATTTTGCCAATCAACGCTTTCAATGTACCTTTGTCAGGGTCATATTTGCCCTCCTTTGCAAGTTTGTAAATCTCCAATAGAACTTTTTGGTATATATCACGCAAATCATCGACGTTAGCACTTGGAGCTCTTCTGTGGACAATACCAACAATTCTCTCTTTAAAGTTGGCATCAACTAGCCTTATAGCTTCGCTAATTTCATTTTCATCTCCAATCAGATAAATATCTATAGTTTCAATTATGTTTTCTAAGTCATTGTTTGTAGCACTCATTTTTCAATTATTACTCCTTTATGATAGTTCCACCATCACTTACTAACTCGCAAAAAGTTTTCAAAATGACCAAAAAAAATCATAAAAATTTTTTGGTCCCAGAAAAGCCTTTTTGCGAGTTATATTTTAGCATGGGTAATCGTTACCCTACTCTGTAATTAGGTTTTATTCTGTGGAGCATTTACATGACTTTTGAAGGTGCTTTAGTCAAAGAACAGGGTGTTAAATTTGCTATAGTTATTGTAAAACAACACGTTATAAACAGCCGCCACACGGCAAACAATGCCATTCTGAGCTTTCAGCCCACCTTTCCAGGTGTTCCTGTTATCCTTATGGCTCAGGATTTCCGTGGCACCCCGACCTATTATGGCCAGCGGGATGTCGTTAATTTTCTTAAAAATGTACCGATGCAGAACATCCCCTGGAGAAAATTCAGGATTTAATTAGATCATTTGTCTTCCACCGGCCATTGGGACCGTATCTTCGCTGCACATTTGCATCTCTACACCCTGTGCCCATCAAATCCGTTATTCAGAAATTTACTTCTTTCGTTTCTTTCTGTCTGGACGCTGGGTGAGAGCTGATCCAGAAACTGACTTAACTGATTTGCTTTTACTGGTTCTCAACAGCCTGCTTGCCGTTTTACCGACCCTTTTCGATGTTTTCTCGTTTCTTGCCATACCAAAATCTCCTTATTATTTACTAACAACTGTTTTTACGATTATTCGCAGAACTCCTGCGCAATATCATTTTGGACGGGACCGAAACGTAGATGTGGAGTCTTGCTTCTATCGGCCTCGTGCCGATTTTTAGTTCTTATTGTTTATATTATCGCAAATTACGTGCCAATACTCAAGATAAATAGTGCGAATTCACAGGCTTTTGATATAAGCCCTTTATTGACAAGATGTTGGGACAATAAAATATTTTCTCAACATGTTGTATGGGTGTGATTTTTTATAGTCCTGTGGTAAAACTGCCATTTTGCCGCTCGCCGGGGCTGTCGATTACGCCAACTTGACAGTCCCTATCTCCTATCAACAAAAAAAACAAAAAAAGTGCGCAGAATTGTTAAAAAACTGTCAAAAAGTGCGCCGAATTGTCAAAAAAGCGCCAAAAAGTGCGCCGAATTGTCAAAAATCCCCCACTTAAACAGCTCGCACAGCAACTCCACCAACAGGTCACGAGCCACGAATATGCTCCACTCTCCCACTCACCCACTCCCTCTCCTTCCCAGCCCACATCCCCCAACTACAATTCAGTCATAGTCCCCTTGTCCGCACCGGACATTATAGCTCCGGCACATCTCGTAGGGCAGCGAAGATCCTGCCAGCCGTGAGCAACACAGGGAGCCGAACGGAGCTAAGCACCGCGCAGCCGAAGGGACGTTCTCCTTCTCCTCCCCCTTTTCCTTTCTCTTCTGTCCTTCCCTCTCTCTTCCCTTCCCTCTCTCCTCCGCACCGGACATTATAGGTCCACCACGTCCTTACCTTTGTACCTTATTTTTCTCTGATCCTTGGTGGAACAAACCAAATTTCCCACAATTCATCAAAACAGTACGCGCAGCGTTCCACATTCGGCGTTCGGCGTTCGGTGTTCGATATTCGATATTCTTGCCTCTCTCGTGCCAAAGCCGCACCCTCCGTGTCTAAAAAATTTCCCCAAAATCAGGGCTTCTATAAGTCCTGGCAAGTTAGATGTTTAGCACACATCAGAAAATAGTTTGCTATAAATCAAAAAAACCGCTTGTATTTTGAAAAAAATCGGGTATAATACGTTCCCAGAGAGCGCCCACCCAGCCGCGAGTAAGTAGAACAGGGGAGCAGTAGAGCAGGAGACAGTATAATGACTACCAAACCTCAAATCATCGCCCATCCTCTGTCTTCTGCCCTCTGTCTTCTGTCCTCTGCTGAGCGCAGCGAAGTCCCGGCGCGCCGGGAAACTATTTATATGCAATTCAAACCCAATTACAAACAGAGCAAAAATGAACGTAACTAAAGCATTAACAAAGGATTATGAAAATAAACCCCCTCACAGCCCCGCAAAAACAAACCCAATCAAACCCAATTTTCGCATAAAAATTTCAGGATTATGTTCTTATATAATTCAGTACCTTTTTCAAGGTCCGCGATATCAATATATTCATCCGGCTTATGGCACACATCGCTCTTTCCCGGCCCGAAGATAACCACCGGCCCGCCAAGCCCGGCGAAGAACGGCCCATCCGTTGCGAAACCAACCGCGCCGGTTTCACTTGCCCCTACAACCTGACAGAAGCCCTTGACAAACCCGCTCTTGACATCCGTTTCAAGAGCCGGCACAGATTTTACCGTGCCAATCTGGGCCTCAAACCGGCGGTCATGTCTCTTCAGGTCGAGGCAAATATTTTCAAAATCGCCAATTATGTCTTGATGAGTTTGGCCGGGCACGGTGCGGATGTCAATCTTAATGGAACATCTGTCCGGCACAATGTTTACAGCCTTTCCGCCGTGGATTTCGTTCACGCTCACGGAGCACTTACCGAGCAGTGAATGCTCCGCATAAGCCGGCTTATAATCGCCCAGCCGATTCAATAGCGCATTCATTAGCTCAATAGCGTTGACGCCCAACTGCGGCATAGACCCGTGGGCACTTTTGCCGAGGGTTGTAACCTCTAACCAGAGAATTCCCCTGTGGCCGGTAACAACGTCAAAATCGGTAGGTTCGGGTATTACCACGCCAGTCAATTCAGGCAGGCTCAGGGCCTCTTTCTCAACGAACCTTTTCACACCACAGCTATCAGTCTCCTCGCCGGCAGTCGCTGCAAAAATCAGGTCTCCTTTGAGCTTTGCACCGCTTTTGACAACTTCGGCTATCGCTGCTGCTAAACTCGCCATCGGCCCTTTCATATCCGCTGCCCCCCTGCCGTGTATCCTGCCGTCGGCCTCGACTGCTTCAAACGGAGGCAGTTTCCATTGTCCATCGCTTGCCGGTACAACATCAAGATGAGCCGCAAAAAGCAGGCCCGGCCTTTCGGCGCTTGATTTGGCATGGGCTACGAAGTTAGCGCGTGAGCCTTCCCATTTATCTATCCGGCAATCTACACCGTGGTCACTCAGATACTCTGCGAGCACGTTCGCCGCTGCTAACTCACCGTTATCAACCGTAGCCTCAGACTGTATCAATTTTTTCAACAAATCCTTCATCGCTGATATAAATATATAACCGTCCTCTATTTCCTGCTGTCTGCGCAGAATTGGCCCATCAGTTTCATTGCCTCGCCGGTCAGCTCGGGTGAGCCGTCCATGTTCGCGAAAGCCGAGACGAGTTCATAGAGCTGCGGATCAACGGAGACCCGGCCGTAGCGGTGGGCCACGTTAACGATGCCGGCGTCAAGGCCGTATTCGGCTGCCTTTGCCACGTATGCCCGGCAGATGCCGATTTTGCGCGCGGGTAAATCCCGACAGCAATTACTGATGCCTAACGAACAATGGGCCTTTTTCATCACCGGATCGTTCTTAATTCTTTTGATGGTTTCGAAGGCCCTGTATGTATATCCCGGCACGCCGGGCTCCATCGGCATATCGATAGCCAGAGGAAACACAGTGCTGTCAAAGAAAATCTGTTCGGGCTTGAAGCCGCACTCATTTACAGCCTTGTCGAAAAGCTGCTTGGCCAGGCCGAATAATTCATCCACAGAATGAGAGCCGCCCGGCCCCGAGGGCTTGTGTTCTGTTACGAGCAGGCCGATGAAGCAGAAATCATATTCTTCCTTCAGCGGCATTATGTTGTCGACGGTATAAACTTTAATGGAATTTATCAACGGTGGTTTAGCCTGCTCGTCCGTATTGTACCATTCTTTCAGCCCGGCAATCAGGGCGTTATCGTCACTGCTGTCGATGCAGACCCCCGCTCCTTTGCCCCACTTTCGGACCAGCTTAACGTACTCGGTCATCAAATTAACGGCAATCGCCGGGTCATCTTCACCGAAGGCATCCACATTGACGGCGATATAGTCGGCGCCTTCATCAGCCTGGCTTTCGACCAGAGCCTTGATGTAGTCGAGTGCTTCGCTCGGCTGGGTGTAAGCGCTGCCGCCGCGCTCGTGAAGCTGTCTCATCACTTTACCGGTACTGGGAATCGAGGCGTGAATTGACTCGCCAATCGAAATAAGTGCATTCTTCATTGCTTGTTCCTTTCCAATCTTAGTCACATCCGGATACGCTAACCAACGGCATATTTTAAGGCGGCAACGACAATTTTCTATATAATACCAGAAACTTTTCTTTGCACTACATTACTGTCGCCGGAATTGGGAAATTTATTGGCTCAGCATCCGCACTGAATGTGGATAACTTGTTGATAACTTTACACTTAGACCGTTATGCCGGTTCTTTCTGCCAAAGAATATATTGTATCAAGCAATCGCTATCTTCTGGAGATTGTATAGCTACTTACGGTTTTTTTAGAACACGCTACAAGCTGTTCAAGAGCGCATACTTACAAGGTCTATACCATCAGCCCAGCTAATTATACCGTCTGGTCGGTTTGTTTGCCGGTTTTCCAGCTTGTCGCCGCTTGAGTCGAGGGCTACGCAAAAAAGGCGGTGCGTTATTCGTGGATAACTATTTGATGCGTTCTCACAATCCGTGATGGTAAGCTTTTTCGTTTATCCAACCGAGTCTTGACGTGAGGTGGAAATTGCGGTAGGCTCTGTAACAATGGTTAGAAGGTTGCACGGTAGAAAAGGTAAGAAGGTAAAAATGGTGGATTCCTGCTCCCAATGTTCGTAGTCCTTGGGACTCCGCCGTTAGGCGTCCTGTGGACTTACGGAGGGACAAGCTCCCTTACCTAAGGCACAAGCAGGGATAAATTTGTGGGGATGACAAATAGAAAGGGCGAAATATGTTTACAACTATTGTAGATGTAATGGCGAGGGAAATTTTGGATTCTCGGGGCAATCCAACGGTCGAAGTTGACGTTCTGTTGGATGATGGCTCGTTTGGGCGGGCGGCGGTGCCTTCCGGGGCCAGTACCGGGGCATACGAAGCGGTGGAGCTTCGCGATACCAGGAAGAAGCGGTATATGGGCAAAGGCGTCACGAAGGCGGTAGAAAACGTAAATGATGTTATCGGGCCGGAAGTTTTGGGTATGGATGCGATGGCACAGGAAGAGCTGGATGCTATGCTGATAGCTCTCGACGGTACGCCCAATAAGGCCAAGCTCGGCGCCAATGCGATTTTAGGCGTTTCGTTGGCTGTGGTCAGGGCCGCGGCCGAATCGGCGCAATTGCCGCTTTACCGCTATATCGGCGGCTGCAACGCGAACATCCTGCCGGTTCCCATGATGAATATTCTTAACGGCGGAAAACACGCCGACAACAACGTCGATTTTCAGGAATTTATGGTTATGCCCATCGGCGCGGAGGATTTTCCCGAAGCGCTGCGGATGGGCGCGGAGGTATTTCACACGCTCAAGGGTGTGCTGAAGACAAAGGGCTACAACACGTCTGTTGGTGACGAGGGCGGCTTTGCTCCTTCGCTTAAGAGCAATGAAGAGGCAATTGAGGTAATCTTGGCCGCTGTCAAAAAGGCGGGGTATAAGGCGGGTGAGCAGATTGCCATCGCACTGGATCCGGCTGCGTCGGAGATGTGGGTAAAGAGTACAAAATCTTACAAGTTCTTCAAATCGAACCCCAATAAGAAAGTTACTTCCGATGCGATGATTAAACACTGGGCTGGGTGGGTCAGCAAGTATCCAATCGTCAGTATCGAAGACGGCCTTGCGGAAGACGACTGGGACGGCTGGGCGAAAATACAGAAAAAGCTCGGCGGCAAGATTCAGCTTGTCGGCGATGATTTGTTCGTGACCAATACCGACAGGCTGGCCAAGGGTATCAAGCTTGGATGTGCCAACTCGATACTCATAAAGCTTAATCAGATTGGCACGCTGACCGAGACGCTTGAAGCAATCAACCTGGCCCGGCGAAACGGCTACACGGCGGTGATAAGTCATCGCAGCGGTGAAACAGAAGACAGCACTATCGCCGACTTAGCGGTGGCGACCGGCGTCGGCCAAATTAAGACGGGTTCTGTTTGCAGGACGGACAGAATCTGCAAGTATAATCAGCTTCTGCGAATCCATGAGGAACTCGGCAGAAGTGCGGCTTACGGCGGGGCCATTTTCAAATACCGATAAAGGCAGTCGG
>JGI10211J34971_10004675_pt1 | contig 10840 bp, 3 predicted proteins | sample Etolagsediment_FD_34971 | JGI IMG/M metagenome (IMG submission 34971)
AGCTTAATAAATATCCTTCTCAACTTTAATGATAGTTTTTTAACCAGCAGCGTACACACCTTCAAAGCAACGAATATCAATCTTGCAGATATAATGAAATATGAATAGGTCTCTGCATGCTTAAGAATTATCTCACACTAAGTTTTCGAAACATGAAACGCCACAAGGTGTTCAGTATTATTAATCTCATCGGTTTGGTCATCGGCATCACGTTGTTTATACTTATTATGATATGGATTGGTTATGAGATGAGTTATGACAGCTTCAATGAAAACATAGACCAGATATATCGACTCTGCGTAGATTTTGAAGCTGGAAATCACATGATCTACCCCATGACCATGCCAAATGCTGGTCCACAGTTAGTAGAGGATTTCCCTGAAGTTATGCAAGCAGCAAGACTTGAAAGTCCTCGAAGAGCTACAATTAAGATCGGTGAAAAAACCTTTACCGAAGAAGGTATCTGTCATGGGGATAATTCTATCTTTGAGGTATTCACTTTTCCAATAATCAAAGGTGACAGGATGTCAGCGTTAGTAGAACCTTACACTGCAGTCTTAACACGATCTATTGCTGAAAAATATTTTGGTGAAAGCAATCCAATCGGAGTAACTGTTGAAATTAATAATACACCCTATCGTATTACCGGAATTATTGAGGACATCCCGCAGAATTCTCATTTCAGATTTAATATAATGGGATCATTTGAAACACTCTTCTCACAAAATAGTGATGCAATGAGAAACTGGTTTCATATTCAATTCTATACATATTTGCTCCTGAAAGAAAATACTTCAGTCGAAAAATTTGGAGCAAAGCTTACATCGTTTGTTGATATTCATATTGGAGAATTACTTCGCTCAGCTGGCACTCAATTGACTTTTTTCTTACAACCTCTCAAGGATATCCATCTTCATTCTGAACTTTCAGGAGATATCGCAAGGCAATCAAATATGAAAACGTTACAAATCTTCTTTCTGATAGCCATTTTTATTCTTATAATTGCCTGCATCAATTTTATTAACCTATCTACAGCAAACGCCGGAGTTCGTGCTCGCGAAATCGGTCTTCGTAAAGCAATCGGATCGAAAAAGAGTCAGCTCATATTACAGTTCCTTACAGAATCAATTGTGTTGAGTTTTATGGCAATGGTACTTACGCTTGTGATCATTGACCTTACGAGACCGAGTTTACAGAATATTTTTGGTGTTCACGTCGACCTAAGCTATCTAAATCCCATCACGACAATAAGTTTTATTATCATTTTCCCAATCTTGGTGGGAGTGCTGGCAGGAAGTTATCCGGCTTTTTACCTTTCACGGTTTCAACCTGTGAAAATTTTTCGCTCTGGATTTTTAAAAACGTCAGGTAAGGCACATTTACGAAACATTCTAGTAATCATGCAATTTACGATCTCTCTGATTCTCATTATTTCTACTATCACAATATTTAATCAGATCAAATATATGCAGAACAAAGATCCTGGTTTTGAACAGGATAATGCAATCATTATTCCAAATATGAGACTACTTTTACAACATGCTTCGAGAGAAGTGCTTAAGGAGCAGCTTTCTCAAATTCCGGAAATCAAAGAGATTGGATTCTCTTCATTAGTGCCGGGATTCGGAACCCAAAAAGCCATCATGTATCCAGAAGGTTTTCCTCTGGACCAACCGCAAATGGGTCAAAAATTATTCGTAGATGATGGATTTCTGGATGCACTTGGCGTACAGTTTACCCACGGTCGAAATTTCTCACAAGAATTTCCTTCTGATCCATCAGAAAGTGTGATAATTAATGAAACTGCTGCAAAGACCTTTGGATGGAAGGAGCCATTAGGNAAAACATTCACATCGAACAATAGCAATGAAGGTATTGCAAAACTAAAAGTGGTCGGAGTAGTAAAAGATTTTCATTCATCCTCGATGCATACGAGCATTGAGCCGCTTATAATATATAACCAACCGGCATATGAAAATTATCTTATTCTTAGAACCTATAATGAACCTTCAGAGCAGATCATAAATAACATTAAGAGGCAGTTAAAAATTTTCAATCCAAATTTCATGATCAAATATTATCTTCTTGATGAGATCCTTCAACATCAATACGCATCAGACCAGCAAATAGGAAAAATGGCACTGTATTTTTGTTTACTAGCAATACTGTTGGCTATCCTTGGACTTTTTGGTCTTACAACTTTCCTGATTCACAAAAAAACGAAAGAGATCGGTATTCGAAAAGTTCTTGGAGCTACAGTGAGTGAAGTAAGTTTTCAGCTATCAGGAGATTATATCAGATTGATCTTCATATCGATTCTCCTTGCAGTTCCGCTTGCATACTTCGGGATGAGCAAATGGCTTCAGGGATTCGCATATCAAACGGGGCAACCGTTCTGGATATTTTTTATATCTTCATTCTTTNTACTCTTACTATCAATTATTACGGTGAGTTTCCAGACAGTTAAAGCAGCTCGAACCAATCCTGTAGATATCATGAAATATGAATANGAGGTTTCTATGATAAAAAATTATTTCCAAAGTGCTTGGGAAAATTTGTCTAAGAATAAGATAATTACAACAATAAGTATAATCGGGCTTTCAATTGGTATCACGGGACTCTTTCTGGTATTTGTGTTTACAACCCATGAGATGTCTTATGATACATTCTATCCTGATCACGAAAGAATCTTTCGGGTCTGCCAGAAAGAGATGTCTCTTGGAAACGAATCAACAAGTGAAGCAACAGCTCCCCCTTTAGCACTTGAATTTGAATCAACTATTCCTGAAATCGAATCTACCTGCCGATATCTTGAAATGAGCAGTCGGCTTGTTGCCGGACCAAACCATACAGCCTACGAAGATCACTATCGTTATGTCGACCCTTCTTTCTTCAGCATGTTTTCAATTCCGGTACTACAGGGAAAGCCATTGGAAATCATTGATAATCCAGACAATATTGTTGTAACACGCCGGATTGCAGAACGATATTTTAGCACAACAAACATCATCGGGCAAACACTGACAATACGGGATAAGGATTTTACTGTTGGAGCAGTGATCGAGAATCCCCCATCATATTCTTATCTTCAATATGATATTCTCAGAACAATCTATACTATCGACGATCCTGCATTTCATAATTCTGCTTGGTTATGGCATGCCATAGAGACCTTTGTAAAACTACGTCCCGAAGCGAACATTGAGCTCGTTCAGGAAAAGGTAAAATACCTTTCAAACAAACAAGCTATTCAGCAATTCAAGGATTCCGGTCTTGACTATACTTTTTTATTACAACCGATATCAATGATCAGTAAGCAAAGACTAACCGATAGTGGAATAGTCGTTTCATCCTCTGCACGAAATATTGTTATCTTCAGATTCCTGGGAATATTTGTACTATTTCTTGCATGTCTAAATTTTATAAATCTCACCCTTGCTCTCTATTTCAAACGTACGAAAGAAGTTGGTATTCGAAAAGTGCTTGGAGCAGGTAAGAGTCAGCTTGTACATCAATTTCTTATTGAGAGTATGATTACAGTCATTCTGTCTATTCTTGTTTCTGTGGTTGCAATCGAACTTGTACTTCCCTCTTTCCTGAATTTTACTGGAATTCCAACTTTGTATCTCAGTGAATTACCAATCGCTCAAATCGTATTCTTCACCATTCTGATTCTTTTTGCAGGCATTGCCGCGAGTATCTATCCGGCAATCTATGCCTCTTCCAGAACAACATCTCATTCACTTGGTCAGAAAAAAGTTCAATTTACCAATAAAATACTCAGACCGGGGCTCATCATTATGCAGTTTACGATTTCTATTGTGATCATTATCGTGATGTTGAGCATGAAACAGCAAGTCGCCTATATGCAAAACAAAGATCTTGGATATGATGCTAACCACAAACTTGTACTTACGATGAGAAGAGAAACAGAGTTCCCGGATAAATATGAAACATACAAAGATATTTTTCTTTCGATTCCGGATGTGCAAGGTGTGACTGCATCTGGTCAACTGCCTGGCAGAGAGTATCCCAGTTTTTCTATCGAGCGTGACAATAAGGATGATAAAATTCAGACTACTATGTACTGTTTTAGTGTTGATCAGGACTTCGTTCCACAATATGATATACACATTATTGAAGGCAGAAATTTTAATCCGGCAATTGATACAGAACCTGACCGCGTATTCATGATGAGTGAAAGCGGGATACAACATATGGGTTGGAATTCTCCCCAGGAAGCTCTGGAACAGGATATCCTAACTGGTCATGGAGGTAGAATAGGAAAAATCGTGGGTATATTTAAGGACTTTAATTACGAAAGTCTGCATGTTGAGATCGAGCCATTATTCTTTGAATTTTTCCCCGGATACTTCCAGTATCTTACCCTCAATATCCAGACAAAAAACCTTCCCCAACTCATGAACCAGATTAATGCTGTATGGCATAAAAATTTCCCTCATATCCCTATAGAATATTTCTTTGCCGATGAAGCATTCAATAAAAAATATCACAATGAAATGAAAGCAATTACTCTCATGCGATACTTTAGTTTCCTTGCGATCCTCATTGCATGTTCAGGTTTGATAGGAATTTCATTATTCATCTTCCAGCTTCGAACAAAAGAGATCGGCATCAGGAAAGTACTGGGTGCTTCAGTAACTACTTTAATAACATTACTTAATAAAAATTTTTTACTCTGGGTCATTTTAGCAAATATCCTTGCCTGGCCCATCTCTTATTATATCATACAAAAATGGCTCTTAAATTTTGCCTATAGAAGCAGCATCAATCCTTTGATCTTCCTTTTGGCAAGCATCATCACCATTTTACTTTCAATAGTTGTTCTGAGTTTTCAAACATTGAGAACCGCTCATACAAATCCAGCAGAGATCATAAAATATGAATAGGAGTTTTATGTATAGAATTATCGCCATTTTCTTCTTTTTAATAATTCTTCTTTGCAGTTGCGATGTTTCACAAATATCTGATCCGGAATTTGAAACACTGAAAGAAGAAATTGATTACCTTGTAGAGCCCCAAGTACAAGTAGGTATCATTGTTGGTATAATTGACTCAGAAAACAATGAAATGATACTATCCTACGGAACAAAAGCTCTCGGGACTAAAGAAAAACCGGACGAGAATACCGTTTTTGACATTGGTTCAATGACAAAAACCTTTACCGCAATATTGCTTGCAGACACCTACCTCCAAGGGTACTATACCGACGATACTGTCAGTCATTATTTGCCTGATGGTGTGATTTTACCCACATATAACGGAACTGAGATTACCTTTGGGGACCTTGCGACACATTCATCAGGATTACCTCGAACACCTCATGCAGATGGACAGACCTATCCTGTTCCTGATGGTTTTGATCCTCTCAATCCATACTGGGTGTACACCGCAGAAGATGTGTATGATTATCTCACAAACTATTGTGTGCTGGAATTTGAACCCGGCACGTACTGGAATTATTCTAACACTGGTTTTGGTTTACTTGGACATATTGTTGGATTAGTAGACGGAACTTCATATGAAACCGTGTTGACACGAGATATATTTAATGAACTTGAGATGAACAGGAGTTCACTTTTCCTTACTGCAGAGCAACTCACCAACTATTCTTCGGGATATAATTCAGAGCTGGAAAATGTACCCTATTTTATTGCCAAGGACATCTTCCAGGGGACTGGATTTATTAAATCCTGTTTAAGCGATCTTTTCATCTATTTAAAAGCAAACATGGGACAATATCCCACTCAATTGGACGCAGCTATTAATCTTACACATCAGCCGATCCTTCATCAAGGCTCAATGGGAGAGCAGGCACTTGCATGGTTTATTAAAAATCTGGATGACGAACAGGAAGTTATCTATACAGGTGGTGATACGATAGGACATTCTTCATATATGGGCTTTAATAACGTAACACAAACAGGAGTTATTATTCTATCAAATTGCGCTATGCATGGTCTTCAACTTACACTGGGGGAACAGCTCATGCAAGCAATAATAAAATATTAAATGTATAGTCTATGAAAGTAGGAATATATGTTACTTAATTATCTTAAAATAGCATTTAGAAATTTATGCAAGAACAAATCTCTCTCCCTGATCAACATACTTGGTCTTTCAGTGAGTATCGCAGTGTGTTTCCTTATTGCGCTTTTCATTATACATGAACTGAGTTATGATACATTTCACAAAAACCCGGAAGATCTTTATAGGATAACCATAAAGGGTGAAATCTCGGGACAGCCGATAGAGTATGCAGTATCAATGGTTCCCCTTCCCTCAGTTTTTAGCCAGGATTATCCTGAAGTAGAAGCTGCTGTAGGCATCTTTTCAGGACCATCGAAGCAATTGGTTTCTTATAAAGACAGAAGTTTCTTTGAAACAAATATATCAAGTGCTACCGATGCTTTTTTCAATGTATTTGATTATGAACTTATCAGGGGTGATAAAGAGACAGTCCTTGTCGACCCGAACTCAATCGTCCTTTCAGAATCACTTGTAAAAAAATATTTCGATGAAGCTGATCCGGTTGGAGAAACCATTACAGTTAATGAAACAACCGATTATGTCGTTTCTGGTGTATTTAAAGATTTTCCCTCGAATTCACATCTGCACATGAATGGCATTACTTCAGTTGAATATGTTGATGATATTCCTCAATACTGGGGATCTTTCAGTGCGCATAATTACATAAGACTTAAAGAGGGTACTGACCCGGAAGTTTTCCAGAAAAAAATTGAAAATCTGGCAATGGAAAAGATGGGAATAACACTGGAAGAAACAGGCATGGAATTTCTCCTCTTCCTTGAGCCGATCAAAGATATCCATCTTAGATCACATTATTCTTATAATCTTGGCAATGATGGAAATATTACGTATGTTTATGTCTTCTCAATCATTGCATTTTTTATTCTGATTATTGCATACATCAATTTTATAAATCTTACCACTGCACACTATTTGATAAGAGCAAAAGAGGTTGGTATGAGAAAGGTTATCGGTGCAAGCAGAAGGAATCTTATCTCGCAATTTCTTCTTGAATCTGTATTAATAACTTTCATCGCAACACTCATATCACTCATCCTTGTTGAACTGCTACAGCCCGTCTTTAAACAATTGAGTGGCATCGAAATCGAATTACAACTTTTAACCCAGGGATCTTATATATTTTTAGGAATTCTCGTATTGATCCTGTTAGCAATAATTTCCGGGATATATCCTGCAATGCATCTCTCTGCTAATGATCCTATACAAACTATAAAAGGGCGATTTGCAGGTAAAACCAAGAAATCTACATTACGAAATATACTTGTTGTGTTCCAGTTCATCATTTCCATTGCACTCATTGGGAGTACTGGAATTATAATGAAGCAACTCCACCATATTCAGCAAAAAAAATTAGGTTTTGATAAAGAACATGTGCTGATCCTGCCCCTCCGCAGTAATGAAGCTAGAGAACAGGCTATAGTACTAAAAGAAGAACTTCAAAACACTTCAGGAATCACTCATGTATGCGTATCATCCAATTACCCCGGTTCTGGGGCGTCACAAGGTCATGGATTTTTCCCTGAAGGTTTTAGTGAAGAACAACCTTGGTTGATGAAAACTATAGGAATTGATGCTGATTTTATTGAGACATTCGGATTGAAATTGAAAGCTGGCAGGAACTTTTCTGCTGATAATGAGAATGAAGGAATGAACATGATCGTGAATGAAACCCTTGTGAAAGAAGTTGGCTGGGAAAATCCTATTGGAAAAACCTTTAAAGATCCTTTCAAAACAGACGATGAAGAGATGAAACCGATCACGATTATTGGAGTGGTGGAAGATTTTCATGTGAATCCTCTGCGAGATAAAATCGAGCCAATGATTTTGAATTATGAACCGCAATACTGCTCATTTATTTCTGTGAGAATTGAACCTGGCAATGTATATAAAACTCTGGACGTTGTAGAAAAAGAATGGCGAGAGATGAATCCCTCAATGCCCTTTGACTACTTCTTTTTGGACGCTCATTTTGATCGTATTCATCGAACAGAAAGGAATCTTGCACGAACGTTTATGTATTTCACGATTCTTGCAATTGTGATCGCTTGCCTCGGACTGTTTGGACTCGCTTCCTATGCGACCGAGAGACGTATCAAAGAAATTGGCATACGGAAAGTGCTGGGCTCTTCGATCGGACAGGTCATATTTCTCCTCACAAAAGAATTTTCAAAACTTGTTCTCCTAGCCAATATCGTTGCCTGGCCTGTTGCCTGGTATGCTATGAATAAATGGTTACATACCTTTGCGTATAGAACCAATATCAGTATAGGGATATTTCTTTTATCGGGTTTGATAGCACTTGTTATCGCTTTCCTGACGGTCAGTTTCAAAACGATAAAAGCAGCAAATGCAAATCCGGTAAAATCTTTGAAATATGAATAGAGAGCTTCATGCTATATAATTATCTTAAAATCACTTTTCGAAATTTAATAAAACATAAAGGATTCTCTTTTATTAACATAACCGGTCTCGCAATAGGCATAGCCTGCTGTACTCTCATAACGATGTTCGTAATCGATGAACTTAGCTTTGACGGTTATCATGAAAATGTTGATAAGATTTATAGGGTCTGTTGTCAAATTGATTCAGAAGAACAGAAAGGAGCGTATTCTCCTCCCCCATTAATGCAGACAATGCTGGATGATTTTCCTGAAGTAGAATACGCAGCAAGACTCTCACTTTGGCCACGAGACAATCTGGTCAGCTATCAGGAGAAGAGTTTTTTGGAAAAGGGTATCATCTTTGCCGACTCGAGTATTTTTAATGTTTTTTCACTCAATGTTATACAAGGTGATCCCGACAAAGCATTGACACAACCATTTACAATTGCGATCACGAGAAGTATCGCAAAAAAATATTTCGGTGACGATGATCCTATTGGAAAGCACCTGGTTATTGGTACCTATAAAGGTAACTATGAGATTACCGCAGTCATCGAGGATTGTCCGTCAAATTCTCATTTTCAATATGATATTATTGCATCCATCATTACTACTGCCAATGCTTGGAATACAAGCTGGGGAGGATTATGCTATTTCACATATATTGTACTTCAGGATGATATATTGCCATCTCAACTGGAAAAGAAGTTTCCTGATTTCATACGAAGGCATCATGCCCCAGAATTGTATGAAGAGTTAACTGAAAATGGAAAAAGCTACTTTGGCTATTTCCTGCAACCCCTTAAAGATATTCATCTCAGTTCAGGCATTAATGATGGTCTAAGTAAAAGAGGGAATCCGACATATGTGTATGTATTTTCATGTATCGCATTATTTATTTTCCTTATTGCATGTATAAACTATATAAATCTTTCAACTGCGATCTATACTAAACGCTCGAAGGAAGTCGGGCTCCGTAAAACAATCGGATCGACTAGAAAGCAAATTATTCAGCAGTTTATTATTGAATCTATAGTTATTAGCTCAATCTCAGTTTGTATTGCGACTGTGATCGTTGAGCTTATACTTCCATTCTTTAATAATTTTACCGGGAAAAATCTTAGTTTTAACCTTTTGGGCGATTACTATATTATACCCTTGCTTCTGGGATTTATATTTATTTCAGGGATACTTTCGGGAAGTTATCCTGCATTTTACATATCCTCATTTAAGCCAATTGAAGTATTGAAAGGTAGGTTCATAAGAAAAAATCGTTGGGGGTTGAGTCTTCGGCATACACTGGTGATTTTTCAATTCGCAATATCGATCCTTATAATTATATGCACTGTTACTATATACAATCAATTGAGATTTGTGCAAAGGAGCGAACTGGGTTTTGATAAAGATAACATTCTTGTGATACATAGAGGATATTCTCTTGGAGATAATTACGAAAATTTCCGCCAGGAACTTTTACAGCATCCGGAGATCCTCAATATTTCAAATTCCGAATCGATACCGGGCAGGCACTTTGAACCGAATAGTCATCAGATGGAAGGAACGCAGGTTTCGGAAAAAACTACCCTGTTTACTACATATGGAGATTATAATTTCACCAATCTCTTCGGACTTGAAATTGTACAAGGAAGATATTTCTCCAAGGATTTTGATTACGAAGAGAATGCAGTTATCATTAATGAAACAGCTGCACAGAAACTTGGGCTTGAAAACCCAATCGGAACAAAATTTCATAAGAGATTTGGCAATGCAAAAGAAGGTGAATTTGTAACCGTCGTTGGTGTTATAAAAGATGTTAATTTCTCTTCTCTCCACAATTTGATAGAGCCGATGATAATCCGGTTCCTTTCAGACAACCAGGGTTATGTCCGTTACACATCATTGAAAATTCGACCTGAACATGTGCGGGAAACTCTCAATCTTATTGAGACTAAATGGAAAAAATTTACTGACGATCAACCATTTGAATATACTTTTCTCGATGATGATCTTAATGCACTCTATCTGACTGATGTCAAAACAGGGCAAACAATTGCATTATTTTCGGTGCTCTCAATATTAGTAGCTTGCCTAGGATTGTTCGGATTAGCATCGTATACAACGGAACAGCGCACAAAAGAAGTCGGAGTGAGAAAAGTACTTGGGGCATCAATTGAACAAATTGTTAGATTGCTTTCTTCGGATTTCCTTAAATGGGTATTCTTAGCCAATTTTATTGCATGGCCTATTGCATGGTTTGCGACGAATAAATGGCTTCAGAACTTTGCATATAGAACCAATATCAGTATAGGGATATTTCTTTTATCGGGTTTGATAGCACTTGTTATCGCTTTCCTGACGGTCAGTTTCAAAACGATAAAAGCAGCAAA
>JGI10211J34971_10004676_pt1 | contig 10840 bp, 10 predicted proteins | sample Etolagsediment_FD_34971 | JGI IMG/M metagenome (IMG submission 34971)
AAGCGTGTCAATAAAATGGCCAATCTACTTAAAAATGAATTTGGGGTCAAAAAAGGCGACAGAGTCGTTCTCTATATGCCCATGATCCCCGAAGCCGCTTATGCCATGCTTGCCTGTGCGCGTATCGGTGCGATACACTCTATCGTATTTGGGGGATTCTCTTCAGAAGCCCTTAAAGACCGCATCGAAGATGCCCAAGCAAAGATCATCATCACCGCAGATGGGGCATATAGAAAAGGCAAGCCTTATATGCTCAAACAGGTGGTTGATGAGGCGCTCTGTCAAGGTGGGAAAAGCATTGAGTCCGTACTTGTCGTAAAGCGAAACCATGAAGAAATAGCGTGGGTAGAAGGCAGAGACCACAACTACAACGAACTGATCACGTCACAACCTGCCCACTGTCCTTTTGAACTCATGGACAGTGAAGATCCACTCTTTTTGCTCTATACCTCAGGAAGTACAGGCAAACCAAAAGGCGTGCAGCATGCAAGTGCAGGGTATATCCTCTGGGCGCAAATGACAATGGAATGGGTGTTTGATGTTAAAGGCGATGATGTCTACTGGTGTACGGCAGATATCGGTTGGATCACAGGGCATACCTACATTGTGTATGGACCACTTGCAGCGGGTACAACCACACTGATGTTTGAAGGTGTACCGACCTATCCGGATGCCGGACGTGCATGGAAAATGGTACAAGACCATAAGGTCACGCAATTCTATACCGCACCCACAGCGATACGGGTGCTTCATAAAATGGGAGCACACGAGCCTGGAAAATATGATCTGTCAAGTTTAAAAGTGCTTGGAACTGTAGGAGAGCCTATAGACCCAGCAGCGTGGGAATGGTACTATCATCAAGTAGGACAAGGTAAGTGTGCCATCGTAGATACATGGTGGCAGACAGAAACAGGGGGACACATGATCTCTCCACTGCCAGGCGCTACGCCCATCAAACCTTCATGTGCGACCTTTGCTCTGCCAGGTATCATAGCAGAGATCATTGACCCTGATGGCACACCTAAAAAAGTAGGAGAGACGGGTCTGCTTTGCATTACGAAACCGTGGCCAAGTATGCTTAGAAATATTTGGGGTGACTCTGAGCGTTATGCCAAAGCTTATTTTGGGGATGCGGTGAAAAATGGTAAGCCGGTTTATTTTTCGGGTGATGGTGCAGTGCTTGATGAAGAGGGGTACATAACCATTACGGGTCGTGTAGATGATGTGATTAATGTCTCTGGTCACCGTATGGGAACTGCAGAGATAGAAGCTGCAGTAACCAACGATGATTCCGTAGCTGAAGTTGCTGTAGTAGGGCGACCACATGAGATTAAGGGTGAGTCTATTTTCATCTATATCGTGCTCAAAGAAGGACATATCAACAAAGATATAAAAAACCATATCAATGACTTACTTGCAACCGAGATCGGTAACATTGCCAAAGCAGATCATATCATCGAAGTACCTGGATTACCCAAAACGCGTTCAGGTAAGATCATGAGAAGAATTTTACGTGCCATTGCCAGAGGAGAAGAGATCACGCAAGATATCTCAACACTGGAAGATCCGTCTATCGTGAAACGCATCGAAACGAGTGCAAGAGAAGCCTAAAGCTTCTTTGGCATCATTTTGCCATCAACTCTTTTACTTTCAAAAGATCGTCAAACACTTCTTTTTTTGCACTCGGATTTCTCAGTAAATAGCTTGGATGGTATGTAGGTATAATCGTGTAATTATTTTGTTTATGTATCGTCCCTCTAACTTTACCTATCTCTGTGTCATCACCTGTAAGATAATGGTATGCAGTTGCACCAAGTGTCACAATGAGTTTTGGTTGTATCAATGCTATCTGCTTCATCAAGTAGGGCTGACAAGTATGCGCTTGGCTGGGGCTAGGGGCTGCATTATGGGGAGGACGACATTTCACAATGTTAGTGATATATGTATCATGACGAGCCATATGCAACACATTCTCTATCATCTTAGTAAGAAGGTCTCCTGAACGTCCAACAAAAGGGTTACCCGAACTGTCTTCCATTGCACCGGGTGCTTCACCTATGAAAAGTATATCGGCGTGCGGATTGCCTTCACCAAATACTACTTTATGGCGGCTTTTACTCAGTTCACACAGATGACATTCCATCGCTTGTTTTTTTAAAGATTCAAGTGTATTTGGGAGCGTAAAATCTTGCTCTTTCTCTTTATAAGGGGTGACAGAAGTATATTTATAACCGAGTTCTTTAAGTTGATAAAGTTGTTTGAGCAAAAGTGCATTTCGGAGGTTTTTCATGGAAGTATTATACTCCCAAGTCTCTTAATATGTACACTTTTCTTTTTTATATCTTAGCCCAATAAGCTCTGACTCTCTAGAAAAGAGCATACTCTGTGCTCTTTTTATTATTTTGTACTATTGAGTCAATTGTGTATCTTTTGTTTTCTTTGAAAATTTTAAATAGAGTATAGGAAGTATGATCAAAGTAAGCAATGTTGAACTGAGAAGTCCATTGATCACAACGATGGCTAAAGGTCTTTGTATCTCAGAACCTGGACCTGTAGCGAAGAGTAGAGGAAGCAGACCAAATGCTGCGATGATTGCTGTCATAAGAACCGGTCGTAATCTTTTTATAGACCCCTCTATGACTGCATCTTTCAGTTGTGTGCCATGTTTTATAAGATAGTTAAAATAGTTGACCAGTACCACACCATTTAATACGGCTATACCAAGTAGGGCTATAAATCCTACAGATGCAGGAACAGACATATATTCTCCACTTACATAGAGTCCTATAAATCCACCGATCAGAGCCAAAGGTACATTAACAAGTACTATTGTTGCCTGTATTAAAGAGTTGAAAGAGACAAACAGAAGAATAAAAACCAACAAAAGTGCCAATGGCACTATAATTGCCAATCTTGCAGCAGCTCTTTGTTGATTTTCAAACTCACCGCCATAAGTAAGATAATACCCTGCAGGAAGTTTTACTTCTTTTTCGATTTTCATTTTTACCTCTTCTACAAAACTCACAAGATCACGTCCTTCAACATTGGTCTGTACGATCGTTTTTCTGTATCCATGTTCATGTTCTATTTGTACTGGTCCAGTACTTGAGATGAATTTGATAAAATCACTTAAAGGCACAGCTTTTCCATTTTCTAACGGATAATAAAGCTTTTTTATCTTATCGAGAGAATTCTGTAGATTTTTTTCACCTTTGACCATCAGATCAATACGACGCATCCCTTCTTGAATAATACCTACCTTTACACCTGTGATCATCACTTTAAGAAAATCATTAATCTCTTGTTGGCTAATACCATGATATGCCATTGCTTTCTTATCAAACTCAAGTTCAAAATACTCGACACCTTCATTGGCTTTTTTATACACATCACTGCTCCCTTTGATCGATTCAAGTAAAGTTTTTACCTGTGAAGCGATCGCTTCAAGTGTATCATTATCACTTCCAAAAATATCGATGGCAAGGTCACCTCTCACACCCGTAAGCATTTCAGACACTCTCATCTCTATGGGTTGGGTAAAACCAAATTCAATCCCTACAAATTCATCCAGTACTTTTCTTATCTCTTCAATGACAAAGGCTTTAGATGGTTCTCTCCATGTTTCTTTGTCATGAAGTACCAAAAAGGTGTCCGTGTCATTTAAACTCATCGGGTCAAGACCAAGTTCATCACTTCCTGTTCTTGCAATAATATCTTTGATCTCAGGTACGCTGGCCAAAAGCTTTTTCTGTAGTTTAAGATTTAGTGTCAAACTCTCTTCAAGAGAAACAGATGGGAGCATTTCCACACCGATGATAATGCTTCCTTCATCCATCGTAGGCATAAATGTTTTTCCGGTTTTCGAAGCGAGGTAGAGAGAGCCGCCAAAGAGCAGTAGTACCACTATGACAGTTTCTTTCACATGTCTCAAAGAAAACAAAAGAACGGGTCTATACCATTTGGTTAAAAGGACCATCAGTGCTGACTCTTTGTCAGGTCTTTTACTTAAGATATAGGAACTCAATACCGGTATAAGTGTCAGTGCGAGGATAAGAGAAGAGAAGAGTGCAAAGATAATACTCAGTGCCACAGGTCTAAAAAGTTTACCTTCTAGTCCTTCTAGGGTAAGCAGTGGCATAAACACAATGATAATGATGAGTACACCCGTAATGATAGATGGCGCCATATCTATCGTTGCTTCATAAATAATATGCAGTTTGTTTTGTCGTTTACATTTAGGATTTCCCAATTCTGCTGTAATATGTTCAACCACAACCACAGCAGAATCTACCAGAATACCAATGGCTATGGCAAGTCCTCCCAGACTCATAAGATTTGCAGTTAATCCAAAATATTGCATGGCGATAAAACTCATAAGCAATGCGAAAGGCAAAATCAGTGCAACACTCAGTGCTGATGCAAGGTTACCCAGCATAATAAGCAATATAATCATAATAAGTATCACGGCTTCATACAGTGCATTTTTCACTGTGTCTGTAGCAAGATTCACAAGATCCGAACGGTCATAAAATATCGCTATCTTTGTATCGCCTGGTAACATTGGTTCAAGTTTTCTTAAGGCTTCTTTTACATCATCAAGTACTACTGCGGTGTTAGTACCTTTAAGACCAAGGACTAAACCTTGTACCGCTTCACTTTGACCATTTTTACTCACAAAACCTGCACGTGTAATATGTCCATATTTTACAGTAGCGACATCACCCAGTAAAATAATCTTTTCCCCTATTTTACCAACCGGTAATCTTCTTATCTCTTCTAAACTTTTTAACCGTCCCACACTGCGTACGAGTATACTTTCAACACCTTGAGACACACGACCCGCACCATCATTTTGATTGTTTTCTTGAAGCGTTTGGAATATTTTTGAAAGTGTCATTCCCAGTGTTCTCATTTTATTGAGGTCAGGTACGACTTCATAGGTTTTCACCTTTCCACCAAGTGGATTTACTTCTGCTACGCCACTTACTGCACGAATTTTGGGAGAGATTATCCAGTCTAGTAAACTTCTTTTCTCTTCAAGTGACAGTGTAGTAGATTCTATAGTGAACATCAAAATATCACTTAAAGGCGTAGAAATAGGTGCGAGTCCTCCTTCCATATTTGCAGGAAGTTCATCTCTAATATCTGAGAGTCTTTCACTCACTTGTTGTCTGGCCCAGTAAATATCTGTACCATCTTCAAAATCTATCGTAATATCACACAGACCATATTTGGATGTAGATCGTAACATTGTTTCATTAGGTATCCCTACCATCTTCATCTCTATAGGCACTGTAATGCGAGACTCTATCTCTGCGGGAGTCATTCCACTTGACTTGATAATGATCTTTACCTGAGTAGGGGAGATGTCAGGAAAAGCATCGATAGGCAACTCTTTATACGCTTTAATTCCAAAGCCCAATAGCACGACTGCTAACAATAAGAAAAAAAGTCTTTGGGAAAGTGCAAAACCAATAAGCTTATTCATCTTTACTTCCTAGCATATTTTTAAGTATAGCCACGGAGGTGACTGCTATTTTATTTTCTAGAAGAGGTGTGGGTTTTACAAAATAGTATAGGTCATCTTCTGCCAGTATTTCTATAGGTAAAGAGGTATATCCTTCTTTAGTTTTATAAAATACTACCTGTGTTTCCTCTATTTTAATCACCGCATTTTTTCTTATTTTTAGACTCTCTTTATCAAGAATAATTTTTATATTACTCCGTAACCCCGATAAAATATTGATATTTGCAGGTACTAAAAAGCGTATTTGTCTGGTTTGGTTCTCCGGATTGATAACGGGTGAAAGTTGTATGATCGTCGTATCAAAGATATCATTACCCAGTATTATTTGGACTTTTTCACCTTCTTTTAGATCCTCTGTTCTTTTAGCTTCGATGGCACTTTCAAGCCAAAGTGAACCTTTTTCCTGTATCACAAAAAGCGCATCTTCAGGACTTGTACTTTTACCCGGTGCAGCATTAAGGTTTACAATGTGACCATCGACTGTACTTCTCAATGGAATCGTTGGTGAAAGTGTAAGATCTCTAAATAGATGCATAATCATTTCATCACTTGCACCATAACTTTTAAGCAGTGCTTTGGATGCAGCGACCTTGATCTTGTCTGCTTCAAGTTCAGCGTTGGAAGTGATACACTCTTTTTGGGGAATGATCTCTTCTTTACAGAGCATATTTTTACGTTCTGCCAAATGCTCATGATATTGAAATGTAATAGCATCAGAAATCGCTTTTTGTTGCGTTTCTATCCATTCTGTACCTGTCACATCTGCAAGGATCTCTCCCTGTGTGACTTCCTGATAGTTTGCAACGTGCAACTTTTTAACATTCGCTTCAAAGGGTAATGAAATAGTATGTAGTAGATTTGGCGGTGTGATAACTTTAGCCATAAATTCTCCCAAGGAATCTTTTGTGAGCTTTGGGCACTCTCTACTATTATTTCCCAATTTTTTTCCTGTTCGGAAGTAAGTATAATGTTTTGAGCACTAAGTAGAAGTGTGAAAAGTGTGAAAAGTATAAATTGTTTTTTCATAAATGATCCTTCATTTCAATGAGTGTATAAAGTCTAAAAAGCGTATCGTAATACGCTTTTTGTGTCGTAAAAAGTTCCTGTTTCATTCGATGATAATTCTCTGTGTTCAGTAGGTATTCTATGACAGAACTTTCTCCCAAGTCATAACTCTTTTTAATAAGAGGTAAGAGGTTTTTTTTGTAGTCGTTTAAATTTTTCTTGAGTGACCTTATCATCAAGGCTTTACTGTTTAACGTACTTTTTAATTCTACAAATAAACTTTGCTTCTCTATCATCATTTGTTCATGATGAAAGCTCAGAGCAGAATTTTGGTGCAAGGCAGCCACACGTTCCTGTTCAGACCTCTGACTGCTGAATGCAAGAGGAATAGATACACCTATCGTATATTTATCTATATCTATCTCTTTATCATATTGCACTGCAAGACTCACAGAGTCCAATACTTTTGAGTGTCTTTCCACTGCTACTTGTGTACTGTGTATACGTTTGTCATGTGCTTTTTTTGAAAGCTGAAATTTACTTGCTTCTAACGTGAAATTTTCATCTATAGGATATATATCCGTACAAGAAAATGATTTCCCTTCAGTTTGCTTGATCTGGCTTAAAATAAAAATCTTTTGTTTTGATATTTTTTGGGTCATTTCTATCTCATGAAGTTGTGCAAAAAGTCTGTTTTTTTCAATTTCAAGCTGCATCAGTTCAGTTTTAGATATCTCTTGATACTTGTATGCTTTTTGTTTCTTTTCATAAAGTTTCCCAAAGTCTTGATAAATTTGCCTAAAGCTTTTATAGTTTTTATCATCTAAACAATGCTGATGGTATAAATTTTTTAATCCATTTTTAAAATTCAAGATCTTTTTATCTTCTTCTAAAAGATAGGCTTCATTATTAAGGCGAGTGATCATTTGATCTTCATCCTGTGTATTTCCCCAGGAAAGTTTTTTGGAAAGACCAATAGAATATTCATAATCTTCGGCGCCATTTTTAGGATAGGCTTTGGTACCTGTACCATAAAGTTCTATGGGATCCAAAGAAGTATCTGCCATATTTTTTGCTTCAAGGAAAAGACGCTCCTGGTCTATTGCCTGAGTCAATGTATTTGTATTCGCTGATGCCAATACATTTTTTAAATTCAAGGTGGATGCCTGAGTAAAATGTATCAATAGTAGAAGTAGGATAATCTGTTTCATAAATGTATTTCTCTTTTTGTGTATTGTATTTAAAGTTAACCCTATTAGGATAAAGAGGTTTAGTCGTTAAACAAGAGCATGCTCTTGAGATTAAATTTATGATATGGGTGGTTTATGAAAAGTTTTTGTAAGAGGTGGGGTGTAGTTGCTTAAAAGATGCGGTATATTTTCTTTAGGTTCAAGTTCTAGTTGAGTACTTTGATAGGTTGTCACAATGGCCATAAAATGAAACATACTATGTATTTTATTAAACTCTGCACATTCAGAAGAAGGTGATTCATCATTTATATGGTGCACAATACTGGTATGCTCTTTTTTTTCAATAAGAGAAATAAATGTATCATGAAAAATAGTAAAAGTAAGCATGAACAATATGAGAAATATAATTTTTGATCGCATTATATCATACTCCTTTTTACTTTGATTTCATTTTATCAAATTTATGTTAACACTCTTTAAACAATAACCATTTGTTACTTCTCAAAAGTTCTATAACTCTTCTGTAATAAATCAAAATTTTCACATCCTAAGATCTCACCAAGTGTACAAGCTTCACGAAAAAGTGACTGAATCACTGAGATACTTGCATCAGGGTCCATGTCTTCATAATATAAAGCGCCTAGTTTAAAGCATCCTGAACCACTGCCAAGATAACATCCTTGCGTATAAAATTCTTCTGCCAACTTCATATCTTCTTTGATGCCTTTGCCATGCTCATACATGTTTCCAAGATTTGTACACCCCTCGCCACTTTTTCCTTCACATGCCTTCACATAGAGCTGCAGCGCTTTAGGGTAGTGTTGTTTTACACCATTACCAAGTTCGTAGAGCATCCCCAGACTGGTACACGCATTAAAATGCTCTCCATCACAGGCTTTTGTGTAAAATTTTATGGCTTTTGTATAATCCTTAAGTGTACCATTACCTTTGTCATCATGCATAACACCAAGTGTATAACAGCTTGTTGCGTTACCTTCATTACATGACTTGATACTTTTTTCAAGTTCATTTGCACTCAGGCTTATGCCGGTCAATACCATCAATCCCAATAATAATTTCTTCATTTTCACTTCCTTTTGTTGTTGTTAAATTATACTTTCACTGTATTTACTTCAGCTTAATGATTTATAAAATGTTATTTTAGCCTATTTTTAGGTTATCGTGATACAGTGCAGATTATATCCTAAAGGAAAAACATGGATCAACAAACAAATAATGAGTATGGCATCAAGGCAGAGATGTTTATTAGTGACCCTAAGTATGCGGGTACTATCTCTGAAGANGAAGCCAAAGCACTAGGTGCTTCACTTTTTAGCTACAGCTATGGAGATGAAACACTCGGCTATAAACTTACACTACATTGGGCTATCAACACCCATGAAAACACGATAGTCCTTGCACGTTATACCTATGATGGTGTACGATCAGGTATTGCAGTAAACCATATGCTTGCACTTTTATGTACTAACAAAGATATGCCAGGTGTAGAAAATCTCAATTACCAAGGTTTGGAACGTTTACTAAGAGACAACCCAAGGAAGAGGCACTTCCTTCTGCTGAACGATACGCGATCACGTTTGCCATTGATGCTGCAAAACTGGCGGTTAAACAGTATATTCATGCTTCACTAAGCCATGAAGAACAAACCACTCCTTGTAAAGACAGCCCAATGAGTCTTTTTTCCATTAAGCAGTCCATAGCACTGCATAACATTGAATCACTCGAATCACTTATAGAGTACACCAAAGCAGGATCGTCTGACACTGGCTGTAAAGAAATGCTTATGACGCTCATCGAAGCACAACAAAAGGCTTTAACAGAACAGCAAGAAGCAGAAAATGCTCTGTCTGATAAACCTTTTAAAGAGCTAAGTGAAGGAGAGAAAGTAATTGCTGTTGAGATTGCAATCGATAACACAGTAAGACAGTTTCTGCACAGTGATGGAGGAGATATAGATATTATTAATGTAAAAGAAGAAGATGGTATGTATATCGTTTATATTAGTTATCTTGGTGCGTGTAGTGACTGTTCAAGTTCAGGTACGGGTACCCTCTATGCGATACAAAATGCGCTTAGAGATAAACTCGATCCGGACATACACGTCATCGCTATTTAATAGTAAAATAATTTTATTATTTTAAGAACCATACGTTATCGCATGGTTCTTGTACTTTTTCATTGACATTACCTATGTTAAATCTTCAGGACACTCATTACATGCATTGAAAACTTCCTCCATCCCCTCTACAGCTTTGATTTCTTTGATACATTTTTCCATGGACTTTATAAAGCTTTCTGTCACTTTACCTTGCGTATCACAATAGATTACTAGCATACGGCAGTATCTTTTTATAGCATCTAAGGGTATCTGCGAAGCATCTTTCATTGTTTCCTCTGCTTTTTGAAGAAACTTTTTTGTACACTTATCTGACTGGTCTTGCATATTCATGATTTACCTTTAGTATTTATGGGTGCTAGTGTAGCAGAAGATAGATAAAGATAGCACTACTCTATCTCTTTTACTTTTTAGCTATAATCTCAAAATAATCAACACAAAAAATATTTAAGTATAGGAATAAACATGCACCCAAGATCAAAGATAAGAACAGGCTTCTCCATGAAAATTAGTGGGGTCCATCTTACGCGTCCAGACTTGCATAATATCGCTGCAGAACTAGGTATAGGGACAAGAGATGTACTCATAACAGATGGTGTACTTACTATTTACAACACCTCTAGTGTGTGCCAGGAAATTATAGACGATAATGCTTTGGCTTCATTTGTCGCTATGGCAGTAAATATCTCAACTGAAGATATAGGGCCCTTGAGCGAAGTAGTAGAAGAACCGGTAAAAATAGAATTTGATTTTGATGATGAGGACGATGACTAGCCTCATCTAGAAGAAGTATTACTTAGCAGCANATTTAATTACGCGTCATCCTCTTCCTCTTCCGCCATCTCTGCACGTATTTTGTCCATATCAAGACCCTTAACATGAGNGATGAGCTTATCAAACGCTTCTTCAGGTAGCATGCCTGCTTGGTTGAGTAAGATAATGCCATCTCTACTGACCATAAGTGTCGGGATAGAACGAATC
>JGI10211J34971_10004679_pt1 | contig 10829 bp, 11 predicted proteins | sample Etolagsediment_FD_34971 | JGI IMG/M metagenome (IMG submission 34971)
TAAAAGTATGCACCCTAAGTATAAAGATGGCATGCAGCTCAGGGATTTTATCTATGTTAAAGATGCTGTGAAATGTGTTATGTATCTATTAAATAATAATCAGATTAATGGACTTTTTAATATTGGTACTGGAAAAGCGCAAACATTTTATAACTTGGCTGAAGCTGTTGTTAAAAACTTAAATGTGACAAATTCAGTCATAAAATTTATTGCTATGCCTCTTGATCTGGAAAACAAATATCAATATTTTACCCAAGCCAACATAAATAAACTTCGTGAAGCAAACTATAAAGATAATTTTATGAATTTAGAACAGGGAGTAACAGATTATCTACAAAATTACTTACTAAAAAAAGACAGGCATGCATAATTACAAAAATGAAAACTGAAATCATAGACAATATAAAAAAAAATCTCACCTCAAACAAACAATGGGTCTTGGTTATTGGGGACCTGATGTTAGATCATTATGTTTTTGGTGACATCACTAGAATTTCTCCTGAGGCACCAGTACCGGTTGTAAAAAAAATTGATGAGCAATATCGTTTGGGAGGTGCAGCAAATGTAGCCGCAAATCTGAGAGGGTTTGGTATTAAAACCGCTATCATTGGCGCTATAGGCAAGGATTCCAATGGAGAAATCTTGGAGGCATTACTAAAAGAGCGTCATATTACAACAACTGGAATTCTCAAAACAAACAATATTACTACTACAAAATCAAGAATTCTTAGCGGGCAACAGCAGATTTTACGCATTGATGATGAAAATGTCCAAAATGTAAATGAGCAGCAATTGATAAAAAAAATCAACATTTCTCTAGTCAATAAACCATCTATCATTATTTTGTCTGACTACAACAAAGGTCTATTAAACAAACAATGCATCCAAAAGATTATGAAGCTAGCAAAACAAAACAAAATTCCTGTAATTGCTGACCCAAAAGGAAATGAAATTGAAAAATATCATGGTGTAACTGTTTTAACGCCTAACAAAAAAGAAGCATTATTACTTTCTCAAGATATAAATCTTACTGATGAAAAGCTTAATGCCAAACTTCGCTATTATTCTAAAAAATACAATATTGAGAGCATTGCCATGACACAAGGGCATCTCGGAATAAAATTAATCAAACAAAATAAAACTACCATCATTCCTGCCACAAAACCAAAATTTATTTATGACGTATCAGGTGCTGGCGATACTGTTGTCGCCAGTATTGCTGCTGGAATAATAGCTGGCCTAAATATTCACAATGCACTTGAGCTCGCTAATCATGCTGCAGGTTATGTAATCTCTAAAGTCGGCACAACAGCAATTGATATAAATGATTTAATAGCTACGCTAAAAAAAGAAAACGCTGAGCAGTCGAGCAAGATCGTAACACTAGAAATGTTAGAGAAAAAAATTGTATCTCTTAAAAAACAAAAATTAACAATTGGTTTCACTAATGGCTGCTTTGATATCCTGCATGCTGGCCATGTAATGTATCTAGAAAAGGCTAAAAGTAAGGTTGATTTTTTAATCTTAGCTTTAAATAGTGATAGCTCGGTAAAAACACTTAAAGGCCCATTAAGACCAATAATTAATGAACAAGACCGGGCTCGAGTGTTATCTGCTCTGGAGTCGGTTGATGCTGTAATAACTTTTAACGAATCAACTCCGTTAAAATTAATAAAAAAAATAAAACCAGACTTATTAATAAAAGGCAGTGATTATAAAATTAATCAAGTAGTTGGCAGTAAAGAAATAAAAGCATGGGGAGGGAAGGTAGAGCTTGTTCCATTACTTACCGGAAAAAGTACCTCAAACATTATTAAGTTAATTAATTAAATCTTTAATACTATTAACTGTAAAAAGATTTCTTTTCTCACAAACATCCTCCCAATTATCAAGATCTGTCCACCCACTAATAAAGATAAAATCGAGATTAAATTTCATTGCTGTATCAATATCATAAAGGGAGTCACCCAGAAAAATTGCCGGAAAAAAAGATTCGTTAGGTAACTCTTCTTGGATTATTTGATGCTTTGATCGTGGGCTACCAAAAATTCCCGACTCAAAAAAATGTTCGATTTTTTTTTCTTTAAAAAGATGTCTTAACTCAGACTGATCTCCTCCCGAAGCAATCATCCATCTGCTACTTGAAGTTTGTTTTTTTAAATTCTGCAAGCCTTCAGCAATTTCACAGTCCTTTAAAAGCCGAAGTACTTCTTGATTAAGTGTATTTACGAGAAAATTTTTTTTATCGTCAGTGTTGTCGGTTTTGATAATTTTCTCTAAAAAAAAATCAAATTTAACGTATCTTGAGATTCCTGTTAACGAAACATGATGATCCACTAGGGCCTGCGCTTGAGTTGGTGTTGCGCCAAATTTAAGTGCTGTATTTCGATAGGCCTCAATTTTTTGAAAGTTTGAATTTAAAACAACACCATCACAATCAAAAATAATTGTTCTGTACTGACTTAAGTCTTTCATATCAATACGTAATTGCACTTGCCTCTTTGGCTAATTGAGAAATTGCTGACCAATTTTTTTGATTTACAAGATCTTTAGGTGTTAACCAAGTTCCCCCACAAACAATTACATTGGGCAGTGCTAAAAAATCAGGGGCATTATTTATTGTGACACCTCCTGTTGGACAAAATTTAACATCGGCAAAAGGGCCACTAAACCCCTTTAATAAATTTACACCTCCTACAGCGACCGCTGGGAATAATTTCAAGAAATCATATCCATCATCATTTGCCATCATGATCTCACTACCAGTTGAAACGCCGGGAAGAAGTGGCAAATCAATTTCTTTGCATATAGCCCCCATATTTGTGGAGTAGCCAGGACTTACTGCAAATTTACTTCCTGCAATTTTAGCGTTTGTAGCATCCGCTTTTGTTCTTAAAGTTCCTGCACCTACAATGGCATCTGGAACATTTTTTGCAATTGCCTCTATAGCATGGAGTGCGCATTGAGATCTTAATGTCACCTCTAATACTCTGATACCACCCTCTAGGAGTGCCTCTGCCATGGGTACGGCATCCTCAATTTTATCTATTACAATAACCGGTATAACTGGGCCAAAATTTGCTAACTCATTTGTCTTCATAATTTCCTTTTTATATCATCCATGTAATTGCACCCTCTTCAGCTGACAAAACATTTTTTCGCATATTCCCAAATAACTCCCGTCCAATACCATGTCCATTTCTAATTTTAGTTGCTTCAGACAAAATAGCAGGTCTTCTCTCAGCCCAAGTATCCTCGTCAATTAAAACATTCATTGAGCCTACAACCGCATTAATTCGAATGACATCACCCTCTTTTATTTTTGCGATTGATCCTCCTGCAGCTGCTTCAGGGCTTAAGTGAATTGCTGCAGGAATTTTACCTGATGCCCCACTCATTCTTCCATCTGTAACAATGGCAACTTTGAAACCTTGATTTTGAATAACCGATAAAGGAGGTGTTAATTTATGAAGTTCAGGCATACCATTTGCCATTGGTCCTTGAAAACGCACCACAGCAATAAAATCTTTTTCTAATAAGCCATCATCGAACGCTTTGAGGAGCTCCTCTTGACTATTAAAGATCATTGCTGGAGCCTCAATAATATGTCGGTCCTCCGGAACGGCAGATACTTTAATGACAGATCGGCCAAGGTTACCTTTTAGAAGCTTAAGACCACCAGTTTCATTAAATGGATTGCTGCCCTTTCTGACCACTGTATCGTCACCACTCTCACTGCCTAACGTTTTCCATACCAATTCACCTTTTTTTTGCTGAGGTAGTTTGGTGTACTGATCTAATCCCCCTCCTGCAACGGAAGAGACATCTGGGAACATACAGCCTAAATCAAGAAGCTCCCGAATAACAAATGCTGGCCCACCTGCAGCTTGAAACTCATTAACATCGGCCTTACCGTTGGGATAAACGCTTGCCAAAAGAGGCACTGATTTTGCCAAATCATGAAAGTCTGACCAATCAATAATAATGCCAGCAGCCCTTGCAATGGCAACCCAATGGATTAGGTGGTTTGTTGAGCCACCTGTTGCCAACAATGCAACCATAGCATTAACAATAACCTCTTCGTTAATCATCTCACCAATAGGAATAACATTTTCTACCTCAATATTCGCTATCAACTGCTTCACCGCTTCTATTGTCAATAATCTTCTTATATCATCATGTGGGTGAACAAAAGCTGAGCCTGGAATATGAAGCCCCATCGCTTCCATTAACATTTGATTACTGTTTGCTGTTCCATAAAAAGTGCATGTTCCTTCCCCATGATATGCAGAAGATTCTGATGCAAGTAATTCTTTTCTACCCACCTTGCCTTGCGCATATTGCTCACGAACTTTTGATTTTGTCGTATTATCGATGCCAGTAGACATGGGTCCTGCAGGAACAAAAATTCCTGGTAAGTGGCCAAAATGTAAAGCTCCGATTAGTAAGCCTGGAACAATTTTGTCACAAATACCAAGAAGTAACATTCCATCAAAAACGTCATGAGAAAGCCCAATTGCTGTTCCCATTGCGATGGTATCTCGTGAAAATAAACTTAATTCCATGCCTGGCTCACCCTGCGTTACACCATCACACATGGCTGGTACTCCACCGGCAACCTGAGCAGTAGCTCCAAGGGATAAGGCAGCCTCTCTTATTAGTTTAGGATAATTCTCATAAGGTTTGTGCGCGGACAACATGTCATTGTATGCAGTGACGATTGCCAGGTTTGGTGCTTTTTTTTCAACAATACGCAATTTTTCATTTTTTGGCAGAGCGGCTATAGCGTGAGCAACGTTGGCACACCCTAAACGATCAGTGCCTCTATCTCGTTTTCGCATTTCACTTATGCGAGTTAAATATGCTTTCCTAGTTGGACGGCTGTTTTCTTTAATTCTTTGTGTAATTTCTATAATGGATTGTTTCATTGCGCATGAATAAAATAAATATTAGCCCTGCATTATCAGTGAAAAGGTATTCAGAAGTCAAATTTAAAAAAAATCTACATACCACTTGAAAAGAAAATTTAATCCCCCATATTAGTTTTTTTAAAAATTAAATTTCACTTTTATTATGGCCAGAAAAGAACCAAAAAAAAATAATGTCGCAGAACCAAAAGAGGACAGTATTGAGAAAATTAAAGAATTGGAACTTCGAGTAAAAGAACTTGAAGAAGCAGTCTTGTACGCAAAAGCTGAATCAGATAATGCCCGCAAACGAGCATTAGATGATATTGATAAAACACGAAAATTTGCTATCGAGAATTTTAGTCAAGAAATACTCTTAGTTAAAGATAGCCTTGATGCTGCCCTAATGATTGAAAATGCAACATTGGAGAGCTATAAAGATGGTGTTGAGTTGACGGTCAAACAATTAATGAATATTTTTGCGAAATTTAATATTGAATTAATCGATCCAGTAGGAGAGAAATTTGATCCAAATTTTCATCAAGCTATGGCGATGATTGAAACTGAAGATGAGCCAAACAAGATCATAAATGTTATGCAAAAAGGTTACAAATTAAATGATCGCGTGCTAAGACCAGCTCTTGTTACTGTTTCAAAAGAAAAACTGGCTACTTGATTTTTATAAATATGCCCCAATTTATTTACTAAAGATTTTTATTAAGGAATTACATATGTCAAAAATTATTGGAATTGATTTAGGAACCACAAACTCATGCGTAGCGGTAATGGAGGGTGGCAAAGCAAAAGTTATTGAAAATGCTGAGGGCGCAAGAACTACTCCCTCAATCATCGCTTATCAAGATGAAGGAGAGACATTGGTAGGCGCCCCTGCTAAAAGACAGGCTGTTACGAACCCCAAAAACACGCTATATGCTGTAAAACGTTTAATTGGCAGAAAATTCGAGGAAGATGAGGTGCAAAAAGATATCGACCTCATGCCATACTCAATTACTAAAGCAGATAACGGAGATGCCTGGGTTGAAGTCAAGGGTGAAAAAATGGCTCCTCCACAAATTTCGGCTGAAATTCTCCGAAAGATGAAAAAGACTGCTGAAGACTATTTGGGAGAAAAGGTTACAGAAGCTGTAATTACAGTTCCTGCGTATTTTAATGATAGTCAACGACAAGCAACCAAAGATGCAGGTCGCATTGCAGGTCTTGATGTTAAAAGAATTATCAATGAACCTACTGCTGCTGCATTAGCCTTCGGTTTGGATAAAAAAGAAGGTGATAGAAAAATTGCAGTTTATGATCTTGGTGGCGGTACATTTGATATTTCTATCATTGAAATTAGTAGCGTTGATGGTGAGCATCAATTTGAGGTTTTATCAACCAATGGCGATACCTTTTTAGGTGGTGAAGATTTTGATAATCGAATTATTGACTTTCTTGCAGAGGAATTTAAAAAAGAAAACAGTGTAGATCTCACAAAAGATATGCTGGCCAAACAAAGACTTAAAGAGGCTGCAGAAAAAGCTAAAATTGAATTATCGAGTAGCACACAAACTGAAATAAACTTGCCTTACATTACTGCAGACGCATCTGGCCCTAAACACTTAGTTGTTAAGTTAACTCGCGCAAAATTAGAGTCTCTTGTGGATGAATTAATCGAGAGAACCGTTGCCCCATGTCAAACNGCAATTAAGGACTCTGGGTTATCGGCATCTGAAATATCTGATGTAATCCTTGTCGGCGGCCAAACTAGAATGCCAAAAGTACAAGAAAAAGTTAAAGAAATATTTGGTGTTGAAGCTCGGAAAGATATTAATCCCGATGAGGCCGTGGCAATTGGTGCAGCGGTTCAAGGTGGTGTTTTGCAAGGTGATGTAAAAGATGTCCTTCTGCTCGATGTTACGCCCTTGAGCCTTGGTATTGAGACGCTTGGAGGTGTAATGACCAAGTTAATTAAAAAGAATACGACTATTCCAACCAAAGCGTCTCAAGTGTTCTCTACTGCAGAAGATAATCAAAACGCAGTAACCATTCACGTTTTACAAGGTGAAAGAGAAATGGCAACAGGAAACAAGAGCCTTGGACAATTTAATTTAACAGATATCCCTGCTGCACCTCGAGGCACACCCCAAATCGAAGTGTCTTTTGATATCGATGCGAACGGTATATTGCACGTAAATGCAAAAGATAAAGCCACTGGTAAAGAAAATAAAATTACGATCAAGGCGAACGGTGGCTTATCAGATGAGGAAATTAAGAAAATGGAAGAGGATGCGGAGCGATTCGCCGAAGAAGATAAAAAGCTTAAAGAATTAGTTGATGCAAAAAATATGGCAGAAGCTATGATTCATTCTGTTGAGAAATCAATGAAAGATCATGGAGATAAACTCGATAAAGCCGAGAAAGAGAAAATTGAAGCTTCAATAAAAGACCTGCAAGAGGCAATCAAATCAGATAGTAAAGATGAAATTGAAGCCAAAAATAAAGCTTTGGCAGAATCATCGCAAAAACTCGGAGAAAAAGTATATGCTGAGCAACAAGCACAGCAAAATGCCGCAGGCTCTGAAAAGGCAGACAAACAAGAAAAAACTGTTGATGCGGAAGTAGTTGATGCAGATTTTGAAGAAGTGAAAGACGATCAAGAAACAAAAACTGAAGATAAATCCGATAAATAACCAAGATCATGGGGCCAAAAGGCTCCATGATATTTCTTATGGCAACGAATAGAGACTACTACGAGATACTCGGCCTCGGCCGAGATGCATCCAACGAAGAAATAAAAAAAGCTTTTAAAAAGCTTGCAATGAAGTTTCATCCAGATCGAAATCCAGATAACCCCAAAGCTGAGGAGCAGTTCAAAGAAGCTAAAGAAGCTTACGATATTCTCTCAGATCCGCAAAAAAAAGCTGCCTATGATCAATTTGGCCATGCGGGCGTAAATCAAAATATGGGTGGGGGCTCAGGTTTTGGTGATTTTTCTGATTTTGGTGACGCGTTTGGAGATATTTTTGGAGATATTTTTGGGGGCGGTCGGTCGAATAATAAATCCAATGTTTATCGTGGGGCTGACCTCAGATATAACATGGCAATTAGTCTCGAACAGGCTTTCAAAGGAACTGAAACCAAAATCAAAATACCCGTTATGGTTGGTTGTAAAACATGCTCAGGGTCGGGTGCAAAAAAAGGTACCCAGCCATCAACCTGTGGCACATGCCAGGGTCATGGACAAGTCAGAATGCAACAAGGTTTTTTTTCTGTTCAGCAAACATGTCCCGATTGCCATGGCTCAGGAAAGGTAATTAAGGACCCTTGTGGTGATTGTAATGGCTCAGGTCGCATTAAGGAATCCAAAACTTTGTCGGTTAAAATTCCTGCGGGTGTCGATGAAGGGGATCGAATAAGATTAAGCGGCGAAGGTGAGGCTGGATTAAATGGTGGGCCATCAGGAGATCTTTATGTCGTCATTAGCATGAAATCTCATGAGTTGTTTGAACGTGATGGTGGTAACTTGCATTGTGAAATGCCTGTAAGTATAACCATAGCAGCTCTAGGGGGTGAAATTAAGGTTCCAACATTAGATGGAACAGCTAAAATAAAAATTCCTGCTGGAACACAAACTGGTGCGGTTTTTAGGCTACGAGGAAAGGGAATAAAACCAGTAAGAGAAAGCCAAAATGGAGACTTACATTGTCACATTGTAGTAGAGACACCGGTTAATCTAAATGATAATCAAAAAAAATTGTTTGAAGAAATAGAGGCTCTAAATCAGAAAAACCAAAGTAAGCATAGTCCTAGATCAAAAGGCTGGCTAGATAAGGTCAAAGAGTTTTTTGATTAAAAAGTCCCTTTTTGGATTAATTCAATTTTATAGCCGTTGGGGTCCTCAATAAAGGCAATAATAGTCGAACCATGCATCATTGGACCGGCCTCCCTAAGAACTTTGCCTCCTTTGGCTTTAATTTCCTTACATGTTTTATAAGCGTCATCAACCTCAATAGCGATGTGTCCAAACGCTGCCCCGTGCTCGTAACTTTCAGTTTCCCAATTATGAGTCAATTCAATAACAGTGTCTGATGCTTCCGAGCCATAACCAATAAAAGCTAGTGAAAATTTGCCATCAGGATAATCGTGCTGTCTTAATAAATTCATGCCAAAAAAATTTTTATAAAAATTTATTGATTGCTCAAGATTGTTGACACGCAACATTGTATGCAAAATTCTCATATAGGTCCTTTCAACTTTTTTCTTGAAGTTTTTTATACTTTAACAAAAGTTTTGCATTTGATTCAATGTTATTTGGATCTTTAGGAATGCAATCAACTGGGCAAACTTCAACACATTGGGGCTGGTCAAAATGACCTACACATTCTGTACACAAGTTAGGATATATTTCATATATCTCTAAACCTTGGTAAATGGCATCGTTGGGGCATACTGGCTCACAAACATCACAGTTAATACAATCATCAGTAATAATGAGGGCCATACTTATTTGCTCAGAAGAAAAGACTTTACATAGTCAGATACAAAGGGCGATAAATCACCCCTAAGATTTACAATGCTCCTTACTAATGAAGAAGAAATATGAGCATATTTCTGATTTGCAGGAAGAAAAATGGTGTCAATAGCGCTGTCAAGATCTTTATTCATCTGGGCTTGTTGATATTCATACTCAAAATCAATTGAATTTCGAGTAGAACGAATAATCAAGCTAGCCTTTTTCTCTTTTGCAATATCTACAGTCAAGCCGCTATATGAAATAACCTCTAAATTTTTTATAGCTTTGCAAGAAAGTTGGATCAGACTGACTCTTTCATCGGGCGTTAAAAAATGTTGCTTGTTTTCATTTATGCCAACCGCAACGATTAGGTGGTCAAATAATTTTGAGGCTCTTGTTATTAAATCTTCGTGCCCTAAAGTAAGGGGATCAAATGAACCAGGGAAGAGAACTATCATTTTATAAAATTATTTTGTTAGTAGGTAAAAGTATACCTGACCCGCATGGGACTCTTTGAAAATTTTATAATCTGGGCCCGAATACCTATTTCTTGTTTCTAGGTATATGCAACCATTTTGCCTCAAATAAATAGCCAAACTATCCAGTAATGCAGTGTTATCTTTATCGTTAAAGGGTGGGTCATAAAATATAACATCGAAACAGAGTGCATTATTTTTTAGGAATTCTTTGGCATCAGAATGAACAACTTCTGCTTTTTCTGCATTTAAATCAAGTTTGTTTTTTTTTAAAGTTTCATATACAAGTTTATTTTTTTTCAACAAAAATACAGGAATCCGCTCCTCGAGATAACGACTCAAATCCAAGAGCACCACTTCCGGAAAACAGATCAAGGCAGCTTTTACCTCTCAAGTCTTGGCCTAACCAATTAAAAACAGTTTCTCTTACTCTGCCTAATGAGGGCCTTAAGCCATCTTGCTCATAAAAAAAGATGTTTTTTCTTTTCCACTGGCCACCAATAATTTTGACCAAATTCTTTTTAATTTAACTTGCTCCAACAATTACCGTGGTAAATTCCTCAAGTATAACTCTTCTTTGAAAGGCATCTTTAATTTGCTCAGTAGTTACAGAATTAACTTTATCTGAAAATGTCTCTAGATAATCTAAGGGATAATTATAAAATGCCATCATTGAAATATAATTCATTATTTTTTTATTACTATCAAGCCTCAGAGGGAAGCCACCAATCATATTACTTTTCGCAGCAGCTAATTCGTTCTCTGTAGGTCCATTATCAATGAAGTCTTTCACAACCTTTCGCACTAATTTAAAAGCTTCATCAATTTGCTCTTTTTTAGTTTGAAGACCTATTTGAAAGGGTCCTTTTTCTTGCATAGGCATAAAGTAGCTGTAGACTGAATACACATAGCCTTTTTTTTCTCTAACCTCCTCAG
>JGI10211J34971_10004680_pt1 | contig 10827 bp, 15 predicted proteins | sample Etolagsediment_FD_34971 | JGI IMG/M metagenome (IMG submission 34971)
TCGTTCATGAAAGTAACACTAGCATTTCTTTTAACCTTATCTAATAAGATAGTGTTTTTATCGAAGTTGTCTTGAATGAAAGGTCTAATTACCTTTGTTAAGGCATTACTAACATCAGAGATTGTTATTGACATTTATTTTCACCGCCTTTCCATTGTCTGTAAATTTAATATTATGAATCAATTATAATCTACCTTCTAATGCTTGTCTTATTGAATCTCCTAGATTATCTCTAGTTGTTCTTGTTTCTCTTGGAGCTTTATCTGATAATGTTGAATTTTCTTCTGTGTATAGTCCTGGTCTCTTTGCTTTACCTAGTTCTTTAGATTTCCAGGCTGTTAACTGATCGTCATATTTAATTTTATAAGCTATTTTGTAATCTTGAATACCGGTTTCGTTCATGTATTCTAAGATTTCATCTACATCAAACTTAGGTCTTCCATCACTACCATCTAAATCTTTAGAGTATTTGGTCATACCGTCTAAAAGTTTTTCTGCTTGTCTAACACTATTGTATTCTTGGTTAAACCTGTCTTTAGTTATAAGTCCTAGCTCATCTATGTCTTCTTTAGTTAGTAAACCTATTTTTTTAGCCGCTTCTTTAGCAAGTCTAACTTGCTCATCATCTTGGTAAGCTGGTTGTGTATTTTTTGTTTCAAATTCTTTAAATTTACTTTCATAGTCTTGAATTTTCTGCTCATACTCTTTTATTAGTTGAGATTTTTTTGTAAATTCAGGATATACTCGGTCAATTTTAGTGTCATATCTTTCTTCAGCTTCTTTTGCAAGTTTACCGAAGTTAACAAGCTCCTCTAATTGTTCCTTAGTATATTCTTCCTCTCCAAACTTATAATTTTGTACTACTTCACGATCCTGGTCATTATTTTTTTCAAATAGTGCCATACATACCTTTCCTGACATCTCCTATAAATAGGAATGTTCAATGAGGATTAACACCTCGAAACTTATACTGCTAATATCTTAAATGGTAATAGGGTAACTGGTCAAATTTTAGGGTATTTTTCTTTAACTTCTGTTATATGTTCTTCCCATTTGTTAGTTCCGTTAATCTTATCCCAATAAATCATATCTAGTTGACTACCTATTTCCCCATATTCTTTTATTCTTTTCTCGTATGTATTAAGTATTACATCCTGCTCGTTAGCAATTATTAGTGCATTTTCTAGTTCCTGCTGGGTGGGTGTTATATCTTCTCCTGTTATGTCATTTTTAACAACTCGTTTAGTTCCGCTTACAAATAAGGGTATTTGTGTGTCTTTAAATATTATATTTATTGCTTTTACAAAATCGTTATTTGTCATAGTTTTTTAATCACTACATAGGTGTACCTTTCATCATACCCTGTTATATTATTATCAAAACCAAACCTACTGTTAGCATTGCCTGATGATGCATATTGGTCTACCCTAAATCTATCACTTCCATTACTTGTTATTATTCCTATTGCATAGGGTACTCCATAACCAGCATAGCTAAAGTTTGCATTGTTGTTTTGTCCGTAAAACTCTAATGAATTTTGTGTGTCGTTCCATAATCTAATTTTAGAAGCGTTAGTTCTGTATATTTGCCCATATATTTGAATAAGATATGTTCCTGCCTCTAATGAAAATAAATCACTTGATAAATAAGTTACATAAGAGTTAGGGTCATATAATGTTGTGTTTAAATCCATATGTGTCCAACCTATTGTATTTGCAACCTGTGGTAATGTGTCTTCTGCTTTTTCATCAATAATTACTGCATACCCTCTCTCATCTTTTACTTTTTGAAATACATTTTCCATCTCCCACTTACTTGTTGAAGAGTTCCATACTAGGTTATCTTGATTAGAAAGTCCTGTTGCATCAACATCAAGTAAATTATTTAAATTAGTATTATATGTAGGTTCAAATAATGTACTTCCATAATCATCTGTTTCTCTTTCGTACACAGTTACCACAAAAGTAATATCTAGTGTTTCACCACTAATATTTTTTAGTGATGACTTTGTTAAAGGATACAAATAATTTCCGTTGTGATGCCCAAATAATGCCCTGTCTGTTCCATCTGTTTCTGAAAAACTTTGATTGATCGGTTCTACATAAGTTTCACTTTTAGTATAAAGTTCAAATACTGCATCTGTTGATGTTGAGTTCCAACTAGTTCCGTCATATTCCAAAAGTACTCCATCAATATAACTTTCACCTGTATCATTACCCCAAGCAACATAATCAGTATTACTTTGAGTATCTGTTGTTTCAAGTACAATCCAATAAGTTAAAGTACTAACATCTGGTTCAAGAGTATAGTTAAAATCTATCCAATCAGCAGTAGAAGATAAACTACTTGCAGAAACAGTAACTGATATTCCATTTGTTATTACTGTTCCACTTGGTTCTCCAGCATTATCTGTTTGAATACTTACTGACAAATTCCCTGTTGGAGAACCAATTTTTCTAAGATATGCCCTAATTTTACCAACTCTACCCTCATATTCTGGAATAAAACTTTGTGCTAGTTTTGTTGAGGTTACTGTTGAACGAACTGTAATTTTCATATCCATTGTGTTATCTCTTAAAAACCAAGTTACACTTCCTACTATATTTTCTTTACAAAGGTGTCCTGTATAATTTGCTGGAGATGAAGCTGTCCATCTATGATATGTATCACTTGCTTGTGCAACAGTTTGAATTACAAGCCAATATTTAACACCACTAGTAAGTATTGGTCCATCTACTTTTATAATGTTTTCACTACTAGGAACAATATTAAACTCACCACTTCCTAACACAGTACCTGGTTCGTCTGAATTATCTGTATAAATACTCCAAGTAGCAGGATCGATTGGAGAACCTGTATTATTTCCAAAAGGTACTGATATTTCTGAAACTGGTCCTGTTGCTGGTGCTGTAAATTGTTGTCCTTGCCTATAGTTAAAGGTAGCTCCAAGTTTACCAACTACCCTAGAAGTTCCTGTTGCAACAACATCTAATGAAGCACCTGTATACACTGGTCCTTGTATGTTTTCTGAACTGTCATAATTGCTTGATGGATTATCAGCGAAAACTGCCTCTGCACTAAAACCATTAACATATCCATAAAGTCTTCTGCCATACCCTGTTGGGTCTGTTTGATGATTTATTACCATTACCCCATCATCTACGACATCTGCTCTTTTCATATATTGTACAAATTGTTGATTGATTATATAAAGTGATGTTGTTGATATAGCATACCCTACTAGAATAAGTGCTACTTGTTGTGAACCTTTAACTGGTGCTGGTAGTGTTTGAGTTACTGCACCTGCTATTGAACTAGCATAAACTTCCTTAAACGGTGTTAATCCTGTAAGTCCATCAATAATTCCAATAACAGTTATTTCTCCTGTACGATTTATATCAATTCCACCACTTTCAGTTACAAAACCTCTTATAGAGTTAGTTAGTATGTTTGTGTTATCAAAATCTAACATATATGCCTTGCCATCATCTGGGTCTACATATACATAGTTAGTTTCATTTAAGAGTTCTCCTGCTGTTACTGTTATTGTTTTAATAATAGTTACATTTTGTGTAGCCCATTTAAGTCCTGTTGGCTGAGAACTATCTGCTGTTAGAACTTGGTCGTCACTCCCAACTGGTAGTCTTGCAGGTGCTGTATCATAAGTTTGTATATCGCCTTTTGTTGTTACTGATAAACTTCCTGCAGTACCTACAATCCATTTTGAGTTTGTACTATCCCATTTTAAAACATTTCCATCTGCAATACCTGATACATCTACATCACTCATTTCTTCTAACTTATGATAAAGAGTTGGTCTAACAAGTAACCTACCTGTTTGACTTGCACCTGTTTGAACTTTTACAACTGCTGCTACTTCAATCTTTGTGTCTGGAACTGTTGGTGCTGTATTGGTTAACCCCCCTGTTGTATTTGAAAAGTATAGTATGTCGCCTACACTCCAATCAACACTATCACCATTATCTGGTGTATCTGTATAAACATCATTAACATAACCAAACCAAGTAACATATCCAAAACTACCATTACTTATATCTTGTGTTGCTACTCCAATAAGATATGTAGGGTTTGCTTGTATCTCTGATACAACGCACTCTTTCATAAGTATGTGGTCGCCTTGCACTCCTGCAAATTGCACTAAAGCACCATTTGAAATATCGCCACTTGCTTTGCCATAAAAATGTATCTCTTGTCCTAATTGTAGTATTACATCAGAATTAAGTTTTACATCAAGAGTTCCGTCTACTGAGTTCCAGAAAATAGTACCTGCTGATTCGCTATCTGTTACTGTGTATGAGGTATCTAATACAACACTATCTATTGGAGTAACCCCTCCAACAACACCACCTGCAACATCTTCGCCAGGATGGTCGTGGAATATTATATTACCTTTTACTACTTTATCTATTCGTAGGCTCATTAGAATGCGTTTGCATAGTCTTGGTAAGTAATAGTTCCTCTACCTGCCCAAGCACTACCATAACTTGATATTGTTGGATTATTTGTAACTGTTGCATGTCCAAATGATACAGCACTGCTTGTGTCTATTTTTTTTAAATACCAATTACCTGTTTTGTCTTCTTGTCCAATGTAGGTAACTGTTGTAGATGCTTCTTCTATGTCATTAACATTCCAAACATCTATATCAAAGGATTGTGAAACTTCTGCTATTGTACCTACTGATACGCTGATAGCAGTTCCAAGATCTACTTTAACCGCACCTTCTTCTGTTACAACAACTCTTCTAACTGTTGCGTCGTTAGCAGTTCCGGAATGTCCTGTTATTGCTGGAAATCTATTCTGATCTTGAATTGCATATTGGTCAGCCATTTTGAGGTATCTTAACTTTTAACTTAATCTTACCTGTTTCAGGTCTGTAATCCATATCGCTCTCTGCCTCTTCCATTTCTTCCATTATGTCTTTTTTTCTTATATAAACAATGCACTTACCAAAATCACTGTTAGTTATCTTTTCTACTTCGTAACCAGTCATTTGAAAAAAATCATCAAGTTTAGCTTCAAACTCATACATATACTGAAATGATTCAGCTGGATCAAATATAAAAGCATATTCTTTATACATTAAATTTTTAGACATTATTTACCTTTCTTTGCTTTTCTTCTCATCTCTAAAGCAATAGCTATGGCTTGTTTTTGAGGTTTATCCTCTTTTCTAAGCATAGATATATTTTTTGATATTGTTTTATCTGAGTATCCTTTTTTCATTGGCATTTAAATACCTCCTTGAGGTGGTAACCCACCTTGAACTTGTTGACCTCCTGGTACTAATCCTACATCTCTTAATACTTCTAATATAGCAACTTTTATATCATCTGTGTTAGTTGCTTGTTGTTGTGGTTGTTCAGGCATTGGTCTATCTAATGCCTCTAAGAATTCTTGAGTATTACCAAACTTAAATGTATCTACTAATGATTTGATTACAACATCTATCTGATCAGGTGTTACGTATCCAATCTTTGCAAGTTCTAGGAAGAATGCTGTTACTTGTTGTGCTATTTCTCTTTTACCTTCCATTGTAAATGCTGCATCTGTTGATACTTCTACATCTACTTTTGCATCTCTAGATATTATTGCTATGTCTTCAGGTAAGTTTTCACCAATTCTTTGTCTTGCTTCCATACCAATTTGTCCAACTATTTCAAAATATCTAGGTTCGCCATTCTCTAATCTTCTTATTGTTTGTGGCGTGATAAAGTGATCTGATGCAATGTCTAGCATTCTTTGAGCTATTATCTCTACAACTTGTTTAAATTGGTCTGTGTTTATTTTAAGGTTTGCAAATTCTGTTGCTTTTAATGATTCAATAGCAACTCCTGATTTAACTCCAGGAGGAAGTTGTGCTAGTGCTGATGTACTTGCTCCTTGCTCTTCTATAAATTGCTCTAGTAATTTAACAAAATTAAAAACATGTCCTGGTAGTGATGCCATTTGTGCTTGTTGAGGAGGTGTTGCTGTATATTCAATAACTTGTCCTCCAGGTACGTTAGTTGGTCTAAAGTCCTCACCTTTTCTTTTAAGCCAGATACCTGTTGTCATTGTGTTAGTGTATTTTTCAATTCTGTTCATAATCAAATCTAAGCTCTTGTTTGCTGGAATGAATCTTTCTATCTGTGGTGTTTGATAAAGTGGTCCAGGTTCCATTGTGAGCGCTATAAATGGGTATTCTTCATTAGGTAAGTATTCATCAAATAACCATACATTACCTGCAACGAATGTATGTCTCATTACAACATCACCAATATCTTTATCTCTAACTGCTTCAGGATATTTACTTGCTATAAATGGAAAATTATTTTTATTTAAATAAACCTTTTGAAATGCTTCTTTTAAAATTACTGTTGCATTGTTATCGTCATTGCTACCCTTACCGTATCTTGTTTGCATGTATGCATCTTTTATCTCTGAGTTTGCGTACTTCCAGTCAGGAGATATCTTTGTTTTTTGCTCTCCATTAAACATTTCATTTGCTTTTATTTTAGAAACCAGCATTGGTATTGCTTTTATTACGTATGGACTATCTTCAATGTCTGTTTGTGAGCCATCTACGTATATATCAAATGCGTCATAAACTTTCATGTTTATCTTTTCTTCAACAAAATCAGGGTAAACTTGTAAAAAGCTAACTCCATGCTTCATAGCAAGTATTAGCATTTGTGTAAGTTTTCCTTTCATGTCTTTGTCTTTCCACTCTTTTTCTATCCAAAGACCTGATGCTTTAGCCCAATTCTTTCTTTTTTCTATAAGCTCAGGAGGCATTCCTTTTGCTACATCAGGATATACAACAGGAACTGGGTCTGTACCCATAATAAGATTTGCTATACCTCTTATTTGTCTTGATGCTTTTGGAATTGCTCTAACAGGATCATTAACATTAGAATTATATACATCTAATACTTTACCGGTTGTTCTTGATACGTATCTAAAATGATATCCATCATCAAAGAAATTATTATCGTACCATCTTTGTTCAAACTTTCTTCTTCTTGTTTTTAAAGTTGATAGCATTTCATCTATTTGCATTCCTAATCCATCTTTAGGTGATAATCTTTTATCTAGTGCCATCTAATTGCCTTTCTATCATTTTTTGAAATATGTCTTCATCTATATTTTCTGCAGGTATAAACTCAGGAGGTTGTACTGGTTCAGATTCTTCTTTAATTTGCTCGTTAGCACTATATTCAGTTAAATCTTTGGCTTTTTGTAATTTAACTAATTCTTTTATTTGTTTGTTTAGTTCTTTAACCATGTAAAAATGATATATAAACATTCCTATTAATAATATTGCTAGTGTACTAATTGCTATTATTTCTAACATTTTGATAAACCTCGTAAGGATTTGGTACTTTAAACTCTGTTATGTAATAAAATACTGTATTAGTATTTTTAAGATAACCTGGATCCTTATCTATAATTTTAATATGAATTGGAACATTTTTGTAATCTATTTTTATTTCATTTAGTGTGTCATCTTTAGCTTGAGGTATCCAAGATGAAATCATATTTCTGCCTGACCTTGTATATCTTTGTCTTAATATTTCTATTTCTATTTTATCAGCAAGTAGAGTAGGGTCATTGTACTTTCTTATTTGGTCTGCAATATCTCCTACTAAACAAAAATTAATTAGTCCTCTACCTAATATATCTTCAATCCAAAACAGTGCGTCTGTTAGTTCATAATGATTAGGATACTCTACCTTTTTTGTTTCAGGTTTTTTGATTTCTTTTTTAGGTTCAGGTTGTACTTTAATTTCTTCTTTTACGGACTCTTTTTTTATTTCGTTAAAATTAAATAACTGTTCTATTTCTTCTTTTTTAGACTGCGATGATGTCATATTCTTCATCTTTCTGACCTATTAATTTAGATCGTATTGCCATTTGAATACGAGTTGGTTCTTTGGTCGTAAATTTTTTAGTTCCAAACAACTCTTTAACAGCTAGTGCATGTGCGATAACTATATCATCATGCAATCCTGGTGGAGCGTTATATCTTATTTTACCACTACTACTGATGTCGTATGTAAAAGAAGTAAATTCAATAAGTGTTTCTTCTAGATTAAGCATTGCAAGTCTTTCCTGCTCTATCCAAAGTATTAGTTTTTCAATTATTTCTCTTTTTGATTCATTAGTTAGTTTGACCGGTATGACTGCAATACCTTCTTGTAAAAAGTCATCAGCAATTGGATCTCCTACTCCGGTGGCATCTAATACAACAGGACAAGACCTGTAATATTTGTTTATAGCAAATATTCTTTTCTTTTGTGCTACCCAATCTAAATCTTTAAATCTTGCTTGATAAACCTGATGATGTGATTCTGCATCGTATACAACAATTACTGTGTAGTCTTGAACTTTAGCAAGGTCTACGCCCATAATATATCTTTTGTTTGGCATAGGTTTTTCAGGTTGTGCAATCATTACTTCTTTAACATTTCTAAATACTGCACCTTCGTCTTCTAAGAACTGACCAAATATCTCTTGTCTTGCTACTCTTTCTGGCATGTCTGCTACCATTCTATCTATTTCCTGTTTAGATAAGTATGGATTATCGTAAGTAGTAACATGAAATGATTTGTATTCTTTGTTATCAGGATTTAATCCTTTTAGATATAAGTCATAAAATAGTCCTCTGCCTTTAGGATTACCTCCAATAATAGTTTCTGCTTTGTATTCCATAAGCATTGGCTGTATTGCGTTATGCCATAAATATTCATCTCTTAAAATTATTCCTGCCTCGTTTAAAAATGCTAGGTCATATCCAAAACCTTCAATGTTTTGTGGATTATCACTACTTCTAAAGTCAATGTATGAGTCCATAATAATTAAAGTTCTAGCTTGTTTTTTCCACTGCCAAAATATTTGTTTAGGTAATTTTCTAAGTTCCGGAATAATAAATCTTTCTACATACCTATCTATGTTGGCATTAATTGTATCTACCCATAATCCTTTTTTAAAATCACTCCTTAATGCTCTACGTACAAACTCATTAGCCATTCCTTTTGTTAGTCCAAATCTTCTTCCTTTTGCTAATATTTTGTATCTGTGAGGATCCTGGAATATTTCTTTTTGTTTATCAAAGTTTTTAATTTTAAGTTCTATTTGCATATTAGTAGGCAGCCTTGCCAATATTATATACCAACAAGGCTGAGTTGCTCATTTCCATCTTCCTTTTGTTCTCGCTAATCTGGCAAGAACTATTCCGGCTGATCTGTGTCCAACATTTTGCGTTTCTAGAATTACATGCGCTTTTGCGTGGCAGTACAAACACAAAAGTTGTGCATTGTCTTCTGTGTCTGCACCGCCAGCACTTGTCGGTAATATGTGATGAAATTCTAAGAGCCAACCATCTGACCACTTAGCACCACATACTTCGCATTTCCAGTTTCTTTTCTTGCCCCAACACTTACGCAGATGCTTTGGAAAAGTCATCTCCTACTCAAGCATAGAACGGATTACTGTCGCTGGTGATTGTCAAATCTCGCAGATGGTAGTCGCTATGTTCACGAGCTACAATGTGTTGCAAAATCTGGTTCATCAGCAGAATACGATTTGGTGCTTCAATCTCCACAGTTTCGTGGAAAAAGAAGTAACCCCTGTGAAGCCATGTTAACTCAACTTTCCAGATTATCATTTAACCTCCACATCGATAATTGTGTGCTGGATGACCGGTGTGCTGTTTTTGCGCATCTCGTCTTTGAATTTGTGCATCTTTTTAATGCAATCCTCGAACGAAGTGCCNTAAAAGCCANGAATNTGTGCTTGATTTTTATTGTCTTTACCTCGCACAACAAACACAACAGATATGAANNACATGTTTCTCTCCTTTGATTGTTAATGAGCAAATACCTTTACCCCAAAAGGTAAAAGTGTCTGATCATTATTCTTCTATATATACAGTTATGTTATCTTCTACAAACTTTTTAGTATTTTGATGTAATAATATTTTGTTTTGTCTTGAAAAATACCACTCTGCAACTCTTTGCTCTAACTTGTTGTAACCGCCTTCCATTATCGCAACTGCATACCAATCAGCAATCATTTCTATTACATATTTCTCAGGCATTTCAAATGCTTTCATGTTACCTTCATTGTCTATAAATAACCAGTATTGCCAGTGATGTTTGTTTCTGTGTAAATGTTTATGCCATGCATCTTCGATTGGCATTCTTTTATTGCTTGCATAGTACCTAGAATACTTACTAAACTCATCAGGTCTAAACTTTGATAGATCATGAACTATTGCAAGTAGCCATAATTTTCTTTGCATAAGCATCTTAGCTACAAGGTATTTATGTGATAATAAATAACCAAGATATTCTGTATATATTTTAATTTTCACTTTCATCTACAACCTCACCTTCTCGGACGTCTAATAAACTAGTATCTTCTTTAACTTTAATTACTATCTCTCCCCCACCCTTTCCTGAAATCTCTACGCTGTCTTTGAGTAATCCTTTGAGTTTGGCTGCAAGTTCTGTTGCTTTTAATTGTGTCTGGTGATCTTCTGTCTGCCACATCTTACCATTAGCAATAACCGGCTTTTTAGCTTCCATCTTATCTCTAATTTTCTTTGCAATATATTCATTTGTTAGTCCTTGTTGTTCTAGCACTTTAGCAATAGGTTCGCCAAGTTTCGCCAAGTTTTCACTGCCTATGTTTCTTGCACTTTTTCTATCTTTTGCATCGTAAACTCTCATTGCTGCTTCTGTAGCATTTAGTGTAGATATATATTCCTTGATAAAGGATTTTTGTTTAGGAGTCATTTTCTTTTCCATGTTATCTCCTTAA